>Ga0114939_10000042_pt1 | contig 100010 bp, 24 predicted proteins | sample AshMeaCrysSpring_FD_87196 | JGI IMG/M metagenome (GOLD analysis project Ga0114939, IMG submission 87196) | Groundwater microbial communities from Big Spring, Nevada to study Microbial Dark Matter (Phase II) - Ash Meadows Crystal Spring | ecosystem: Environmental > Aquatic > Deep subsurface >...
CCTGCTCAAGACGGCCGCCGGCGGCAATATCGCCATCGGCCCGGTGCTGCTGGGTGCGGCCATGCCGGTGCACATCCTGACGGCCAGCACCACGGTGCGGCGCATCGTCAACATGACCGCGCTCACGGTCGCTGACGCCAACGCCGCCCGCTAATTGAACTCCGCGAGAATGCAGCCCACATCTTTACACCCAGCTTGTCGGCATTGCTGGAGCCAGCCACGTCGTTCACGCAATTAGCCGGGTACGTCCATTCAGAGTCCGCTCTGATGCGCGGCCCGGAACAATAGAAGTTTGCGAGTCAGTGGCCTCGCAACAGCGAGGCCGCTTGCTGGGCGGCAACGCGGCCCTCGTCGGTTGGCACGACCCAGATTTCCACCGCACTGTCCGGCTCATGAATCGGAAAGATGTCATCGCCGCAGGCCTGCAGATTACGCTTGGGGTCTATCCGTACACCCACCCATTGCAGCGCCTGGCAAACCTGCAAGCGCAGCGCTGCATCATGCTCCCCAATGCCGCCGCTGAACGCCAGCACATCAAGGCCCTGCAAACAGGCAATCAGCGCACCGCTCTCACGCACCACCCTATGGGTGAACAAATCGATTGCCCATTGCGCTGACGGCGATGCGTCAGACCGCAACTTGCGCATATCGGCTGAAACACCCGAAACTCCCAACAGTCCGGATTGCTTGTAAAGCATATCCTGCAGGCGGTCATGGCTCCATCCTTGCTCAAGCAGATAGAGCAACACACCTGCGTCAAGCGCGCCGCTGCGTGTGCCCATCATCAAACCGTCTACCGCAGAAAATCCCATGGTAGTCGCACAACTGCGCCCACCCAGCGCAGCGCACAGACTGGCACCGTTGCCCAGGTGCGCCATCAGCACCCGCCCTTGCGCGCGGTCTGAGTTTTTCTGCAACTCGCCTGAGATGTATTGGTAAGACAGGCCGTGAAAGCCGTAACGCCTTACCCCTTGCTCAGCCAAAGCCTGCGGCAGCGCAAACTCACGCTCCTGCGGGGGCAAGGCAGTGTGAAAGGCAGTGTCAAAGCAGGCAATTTGCGGCAGCTCCGGAAAAGCCTGCCAAAAAGCGGCTATGCCCGCAAGATTGTGCGGCTGGTGCAGCGGGGCAAGAGAGTTCAGCGCAGACAAATCGCGCAAAACGCCTGGCGTCACAACAACGCTGCGGGTGTAATGCGCGCCGCCATGCACCACTCTGTGGGCAATAGCGCGCAGCTCCGGCAGCCCTGACAGACGTCCAATCAGAGCGCGCAGCTCCCGCAATGCGCGCTCAAAAGGCTCGCCCTCACCCGGCGGCAGTGGCTGCCGCCTGGATTCCCCCAACTGACGCCACGAAACCTCTGGCGTACCGCATGGCTCCAGCCCCTGGAAAACACCCGTCAGCACGCTGGGCAGAACTTGCCCGGCCTGCCGGGGGTCAAGCGGGTGCAGCGAAAACTTCAGTGACGAAGAACCGGCGTTGACGGCAAGAATGGCCATGTCAGAAAAACCAGAAAATCAAAAGAATCAATCCGGCCTCGTCACTTCATGTCGTGAGTGATGCGCGACCAAAACCGCCAGCAACGCAGACGCCACGCGCGCGTTGGGCCCGTCGGCCCGGCTGGTCAGGGCAATCGGCACTCTGGCACCAAGCACCACACCGGCACCGGTCGCGCCCGCCAGGTACTCCAACTGTTTGGCCAGCATGTTGCCCGCCTCCAGGTCAGGAACAGCAAGGATGTCGGCATCACCCGCAACAGACGAAGCAATGTGCTTTATCTGGGCGGCATGCGCCGAAACTGCATTGTCAAAAGCCAAAGGGCCGTCGAGCAGACCACCAGAAATCTGGCCGCGGTCGGCCATTTTGCACAAGGCCGCCGCCTCCAATGTGGAAGGCATCGCAGGGTTGACCGTTTCCACCGCCGCCAAAACGGCCACTTTGGGACAATCGATGCCCATGATGCGTGCCAGATCAATGGCGTTTTGCACGATGTCGGCTTTCTCCATGAGGCTGGGCCTGATGTTCAATGCGGCGTCGGTCACCATCAGCGGCTTGGGGTACATCGGCACGTCAAAGCGAAACACATGGGACATGCGTCGCCCGGTACGCAAAGCAGGCCTGGCCAGCACCGCATGCAGCAGTTCATCCGTATGAAGGCTTCCCTTCATGAGCAGCCCCACCTCCCCCCGCGCAGCCATGTCGGCCGCCAGATCTGCGGCGGCATGGCTGTGCTCAACCGCCAAAAGCTCCACGCCGGAAAGATCCAGCCCGGCGTCCTGCGCCACCGATTTGATACGGGCAGCAGGACCGATCAACACCGGAATGATCAGGCCGTGCCGTGCCGCATCCAGCGCACCGCACAAAGATTCGGCGTCGCACGGATGAACCACCGCACAGCGCATGGCAGGCAGGTTCTGCCCTTTTGCCAGCAGTGCCTTGAAGCGGGCCTCCGGGTCAAACAGCTGGATATGCGGCAATGAAGAACTGGGGCGGCGCACTTTTTTTGTAGGCGCCATGACACATGCCGAACCGTACAAAACGCGCTCATCCTTCTGGTTGAGCACCGTGCAGTCCAGGGTCAAACGTTTCTTGACATCGTCCTTGGCCGAGACAGCGACAGAGACAGTCAAGGTGTCGCCAATGCGCACCGGCTTCGAAAAATGCAGGTCTTGCTGCAGATAAATCGTACCGGGGCCGGGAAACCGGGTACCCAGCAAGGCCGAGATCAAGGCACCGCCCCACATCCCGTGGGCAATGACGCCGTGAAACAGGGTCTCATTGGCATATTCAGCATCCAGGTGAGCCGGATTGGTGTCGCCGGACACAGCAGCAAAGGCCTGTATATCGGCCAAGGTCAAGGTGCGGACCAGCCTGGCGCTTTGGCCTACGGAGATTTCGTCGTAGGTCAGGTTTTCAATCAGTTCGGGTTCAGTCACTGCAAGCATCTCAAGTCAGGGTTCATCAGGCCACCGCGTGGCAGCCGGCGTCAACATACAGCGTCTGGCCGGTCATGCCGGAAGACTCGTTCGAGCACAAGAAGGCGCACAGCTGGGCAATCTCGTCCAACGTCACCAGGCGGTTCATGGGCGACTTGAGCATGGCGTTGTGCATCAGCTCGTCAAAAGAGGCTATGCCCGACGCCGCGCGCGTGAGGATCGGGCCGGGCGAGACCGCATGAACGCGTATCCCGCGCGGCCCCAGCTCCACGGCCATGTATCGCACCAGGGACTCAAGCGCAGCCTTGACCGGCCCCATGAGCCCGTAATGCGGCACCGCAACGTCGGCCCCCAGGTAGCTCATGGTCAGCATGCTGCCGCCTCGGGGCATGTACGGCGCGCACAGCCCTGCTAGCGTGGCAAAGGAATGGCAAGACACCTCCATTGCACGCGCAAAGCCCGTGCTGGAGCTGTCGATCACCCGGCCATGCAGGTCCTCCAGCGGCGCCCAGGCAATCGAATGGATGACAAAATCCAAAGACCCAAGCTTGGCCACAGCCTGCGCAACCACCCGCTCCAGGCTGCCGGCTTCCTCGACATTGCAAGGCACCACATCAATGCCCAAGGGCTCGGTCAGAGGCTCGACAAAGCGCAACGCCTTCTCATTCAGGCAGGTCGTGAACAGGTTGGCGCCAAGCTCATGCGCCAGGCGGGTGCATCCCCAGGCAATACTGTGGTCATTGGCCAAGCCAAGGATCAGCCCGTTCTTGCCATCCAGGCTGGTGAGGGGTGTCTTGATCATTCGTTCAGTCCTTGGAAAAAATCTTCTCAATCAACAGCCCGTCCGACGCAGGCTTGAAGCCATCAAGAGCCAGCTGCTGCTCAACGCTCGTCAGAATCACCCGCAGTTTTCCCACGCCGATCTTCTCCGTCGCGTTCCTCATCATCCGGTAGCGCAAGACCAGCAGGCCGCGCAACTCAATGCAGTAGCGCTTGCGCAGCGGGTCAACAAACTCCTCGGGTGACTTGAAAACACTGTGAAGGTGATCTTCCCGCTCCAGCGCCACTCCCAGGCACATGGCCAGGCGTGCAATGCGTGCATTCAAGGTATCAAATGCGCTGACCGTTCGCATCAGGGAGCCCGAAGGCAACTCAGCCATGAAGCGTGCGTCAATCTGCATAACGCACCATCACATACTCACCGGGGGCATCGCAAAGCGCGGTGGCCGCCGCAATCTTGCGGGCCTTGACCATGCGGCCCGAGTGACTGGCCAGCCAGCCCTGCATCGATGGCCACCAGGAACCCTCGTACCGCGGTGCGCGCTCAACCCAGTCCTCGGGCTCGACCCACGAGCTCCCGGCCGGGGCCTGATCCATCTGGTAGCTGCGGTGCGGATGCCCGGGCTCCGACACAATACCTGCGTTGTGCCCACCCGAAGTCAGGATGAAAGTGGTCTCCACATCCGTCGTCAAATGAATCTTGTAGACCGAACGCCATGGAGAGACATGATCGCGTACCGTACCCACGACCAGCATGGGCGACCTGATATCCCTCAGCGCCAGGCTTTTGCCCTCAAATCGAAAGTGCCCCTGGGCCAGCGCATTGTGCAGAAACAGGCTGCCCAGATACTCGTTGTGCATGCGCTCGGGCAGGCGCGTCAGATCCGCGTTCCAGCTCAGCATGTCCACGCCCACCTCTTGCTCGCCCAACAGATAACGGTGGGTATTGCGGGACCAGATCAGGTCGCGTGCATTCAGGAACTTGAAGCTGTCAGCCATCTGCCTGCCGGAGAGGTAGCCCTTTTGCGCCATCTCCTCGCGAAGTGACTGAAGCTGATCAGCGTCAATGAGCAGCCCCAACTCGCCCGGCTCCGAAAAATCGGTCTGCGCCGCCAGCAGCGTCACACTGGCCAGCTCAGGCAACCCGGCAGCACCTGGACCGCCTTTGCGCGTCTTTGCGTTGCGCCCCAATACAGACGCCACGATGGACAGGAATGTTCCGCCAAGGCAGTAACCGACGCCGTGCAAGCGCGACTCACCGGTCTGCGACTTCACTGCCGCCATGGCGTCCAGCAGGCCCATGCGCAGGTAGTCGTCCATGCCAAGATCGCGGTCCGACGCGTCCGGGTTGCGCCACGAGATCATGAACACGGTGTGCCCCTGCTCCACCAGGTAGCGAACCATCGAATTGCCTGGCGACAAGTCGAGAATGTAGTACTTCATGATGCACGAAGGCACAATCAATACCGGTTCGGCATAAACCTTCTCCGTGGCCGGCGCGTATTGAATCAGCTCAATGAGATGGTTGCGGTACACCACCTTGCCCGGTGTAACCGCCACATCGCGGCCAACCGCAAAAGGCAGCGGCGACAAGGTTTGTGCGGCTTCGGCGTCCGTTTTGGCAGCACTCAGCGTGGCGTACATGTCTTCCAGGTACTGCTGCCATCCTGTGTGCAGACTCTGGCCCAGCGTGTCCCGGGCCTTGGTCAGCACCTCCGGGTTGCTCAACGGCCAGTTGGATGGTGCCATGCTGTCGAGCCACTGGCGCGTGAAAAACTGCACCATATGAGCATGGTGGTCAGACATCCCCTCCACCCTGGCAGAGCGAGACCAATGATCCGCCTGCATTTTGTAGATCGCCCTCATGGTATTGAAAGGCCACTGCTGCCAGGACGCGTGCGCAAAGCGGGCGTCCTTCTCTTCAGCCGGGCCTTGCAGAGCCTGCTGCCCATCGGCCAGGAATTTCTGCACAAGCAGCATCTGCCGCCCCGGCGAAGTGCCAAGGTGCATCACCCAGTCCATGTAAGCCAAAGACAACGCGATGGGCGACAAGCCCATGGAGAATTTCTTCAGAACAGCGTGCAAAGCGCGGTCCAGCTCCAGGGCTGCATCCTGCGTTGCGGCTTCGTTGGAAACAGGGTTTTTCGACGCGGGTGGAGTCATGTTGGATCGGCTAAACAGCCTTCAAGGAAACAGGCTCAAGACAAGTAGTTTTCGCACATGAATTTTTCAGGTGCGGGCCAAAAGACATTCAGGCCCTCTTGACCATTGCCACTCAAAAATCTGAAAGGAAGACAAGGCGGAGCAAGGCGCTCCAACGCTGCTGCAACAGCCACCGCCCCCCTGCACATCCGGCTGGCGTGACAGGCGGCACCTGCCGGCCTGTCGTGCCAGTGCGCGGTGTTGCCTGCACGGGCTTGTGCAGGCAACACCCTGGGCAACAACTAGGCAACAACTAGGCAACCACCAGCCGGCCCTCCTCCAGCATCTTCTGCAGCAGCTCGCTGGTGGTCTCGGCCCCGGTAATGCCGGTGGCAGAGCCGCCCAGCTGCACGTTCTGCAGCGTGGCAAGCAGGCCGAGTGCGTTGGCGCCGCCGGCGTCCTTACCGTCGCGGTCCACCCACACCTGCCAGTCCGTCACGTCAACACCGTTCACGCGGCGCAGCACACTGCGGATGTCCAGCATGCCGTTGCTCGACAGCGTGGCTGCATCCACATCGGCGCGGCCCGTGAAGTTGGTGCTGAAAAGGTGCCGCAGATCCAGCCGGTCTGCCTGCGTTGCGTCTGCGGTGCCATTCACGTCCCTGCCGAAGTTGAAGTCCGTGATGATGTCGCCCAGCGTTCCGCCCAGGTTGCCGTCGGCACCGGAGCCAGCCACCTCGTTCACGTAGCGGAAGGTGTCGCTGCCAGCGCCGCCGGTAATGTTGTCATTGCTCATGCCGCCTATCAGCGTGTCTGCGCCGCTGCCGCCCGTCATGCGGTCTGCGCCGCCGCCGCCGATGATGGTCACGCCCGCGGCCTGCTCGGCCTCGGTAAGCACGCTGGCATTCAGGCGGTAGGTCACCGTGCCGTTGGCCGCAGTGGTGTCTGTGTCGGCACCGTCGGTACCCACAAGCCAGATGTGGCTGGCAAAGCTGCGGCCCGATTCGTCGCGCAGCAGCGTTACCGAGTCCTGGTTGGTGTAGGTGATCTTCAGCGGCCCGGTGAGTGCAGATTCAAACGAAAACTGCAGGCCCTGGCGCTGGTTCACGGTGGAAAGCGCATAACCGGTATAGCTGTCACCCGTGCCGCCCAGCGCGCTCAGGCTGAAATGCCCGGCCAGCGGCGTGCCCAGAGACATGGCGTGGTCCAGGTTGATCTGCATCAGCTGCGGGCTCGCCCATTTGACGGTGCTCAATGTAGTGAGCTGGTCGCCGCCGGCGCTGTACAGGCTGATGGTCTGCCCGTCGGCACTGACCACCGAGTAGCGCGTGTCGTACCAGTTGTCATTGAACTTGTAGATGCCGCGCTGCCCGGTGCCCAAGCCTTGGGTAAACAGCACGTCGTTCAAGCCCAGCCGCACCTCCAGCGTGTTGGTTTCCGAGAGCTGATTGACGTCATCCGCACCGACCGTCAGCAGTTGCCGCGCATCGCTGGAGCGTGTGTCAATCACCTCGAAACCCTGCAGCTTGTGATAACCGGCTGCGTTCACGCGCGTGTTTGCCGCCGTATCGCTGCCCATGCCGCGGGCGTTGCTCACAAAGTCTGCCAGCACGATGTTTGACGGGCCGTTGTAGTTCTGATGCAAAGCCAGCGTGTCTCGCCCCAGGCCACCATCTAGGGTTCTGAAAGTCAGATCCTTTGTTTTGACAACGTCTGCGCCGGCGCCCGCATTTACCGCGTCGGCACCGGCAACCGTCACGGAATTACCCTGCGCGCCGTATGTGCCATCAAGATTCAGCATCAAGACATCATCCAGCAAATTGCCGTTATTGACGCTTGAACTCAGGTCGTAACTGCCATCGGTTTCTCGAGCAGTGACTGGATTCCTCCAAAGCCCCGTGGTTGCCGCTTTCAACGCTTGATAGGTGTTGATTTCACCTAAAGCAGCGCCAGTAATGGCCCAGTTCGCCCATACGATGTCACCAACGAGTCCCCGCCACAATTCCCCAACGGCGTTAGGTTGATTGTTGCTGGCAAGCTGTGTGCCGCCAATAACGTACTGCCCGCCGGCATAAGGACCGCCCATCACCATCGCATAGTTGCCGTTGCTTTGCCCAACCAGGAAGTTGTTTGAATAAAGCTGCGTCAAGCCGGGCTTGTAGACGTGAGAGACCAGAAACTGAGATCCCACATTCACCGAATTCGGTGGAGTCAAATAGGGGCTGGCTTGTGCAAGAAAATTACGATTCTCATGAATGCGGGAGTGTTGCAGCGCAAAAAGCGAACTGCCTGTTTTCTCGACACCAACTCCAACCCCACCAGAGGCAATTCCGTCAAGAGAGCCAAACGCACCAATCTCGGTCACATACCGCCAGTTGCCGTCCTGAGCGTAAACACCGTTGGCGATCACCGTGTAGGGAACATCATCAGCCCGATACTCCACCCCGCCGGCTGTGGTCCGCGTGGTCAGACGGCTTGAAAACAACCCCAGCGGGTCGTTAAAAGTCATCCAGCTCCCGTTATTGGAATCGTTCGGATTGGCAACTCCACCATTGAAGTAGATCTGCGTTCGACCGTTGACCGCGTTACGAACAACCTTGGGCATGTGATCGGTGTTGGCCGTGACGAAAGATGTTGCCACGCTACCACCCACCGACGCGGACCAGCTGTACACAGCGGTACCGGTAGCCTGCGCAATGGTATCGGTATCAAACCAGATCATCCCGCCCTGTTGAGACCAGTGAGCTTGATCAGCGGCAACGTGCACCCATCGCTGATCTGAAACGGCAGAGCCGCCGGAAGCGGGACGCTCAATCTTGGCTGTCAGGACCCGTTCACCATCAGCGCCCCAAGTGAATCCGCTATTGAGGTTGACTGAAGCCGAGCTTGATGCTCCTTCAAGTGTTGTCGTCCCAACGACAAGGCCGTCCATGTAGAGAGTGACAACATCCCCCGACTTCGCTCCATTCAGCAGCACATTCACAGAGCGAACGGCTCCTGAGCCACTTCGTTCAGAAGCACCAACTATGTTGTCGGAAGTCACGTTATCGATGATGACCGACAAGGGCTGATCGGCGACTGCAGAGGGAACGTTAACTTGAATCGATCCACGGTTGCCAGAGCTGTCGGCCACCTGCGTCAAGCCCGACCCAAATACTACAGAATCGCCGGCGGCAACTGTGCTGTTTTCTCCCAGCACAATATTCCAGGTGCGTCCGATCGTCGTCGACACACCATTGATCAACTTCACTACGCCATCCAGAGCCGACACGGACGCATTAGAGCCGAAGCTGGAATCGAGAGTACCCGTAGTGATACTCACACCTTCGTTGAAGGTTACCTGGAGGCGGTCGCCAGTGTTCATGAGTCCGTCGCCATTCGTATCATCCCATACGACCCGACCTCCTGATTGCAGGGAGGTGTCAACCGTCAACATCTTGGGCGAACTGAACTGGCTGCTGTTTCCAGCAGCATCCACATGCTGGACCATGACGCTGTGAACGCCATCCGAAGCACCGAGGTCGGAGGCGGAGAGACTGACGTTCGTAGTGACGGACCCCGTTGTGGGGGTGATTGTCCGGATGAAGACGCCATCGACAAACAACTTTAATGTCTCACCAGTTGCGATAGCCCTGTGCGTGAACGATATGTCTGTAAGCGAGGCTTTTTCAGACTGGTTTACGGCGTTGTCTGTGCTGACATTCAACTGCGGCACTGGCAATGCTGGTACTTCCAGCTGAGGAAGCGTAAAGCTCTGTATCGAATGTGCAACGTTGCCGCCTGCATTGACAATCTTGCTCTGCAGAACGGAGACCACATCACCACTAGCAAAAGTGTTGTCTGGGCCGAGATAAATCTTGAACGAAGTAGCGTAGAGAACGCCATTGGCAGTTGAAGTGTTCACTGCCTCAATACGAGCACCGGTGCCCCATAACTTGGAGGTGACGAACGCGGTCGACAGGGTTGACAGGTCCTGCACTCGAACTGGCTCGCTGAACGAGATTTCAAGGCCGTCGTTCTTGGCGCCGTCTCCATTGGCGTCAAACAGTGTCACCTGGCTCAGGAGCGTTGGGGCTGAGGTGTTGAACTGAAAGGTCTGCGTGGCCGGCAGCGACAAGCTGTCGTTGATGGTGGCCGTGACGCGGAAATAGCCCTGGAAGGACGTAGATCCGCCTGCGGCATTCTGCATGGCCGCAAAGTCTTCAGGCGTGACGTTGAGCGTCCATTTGCCGTTGGCGTCCACGGTGGCGCTGCGGTTGGCAATCACGGGGCTGGTACCGCCCTGGATGTAGAAGTCCACCAGCACCGTGGCGCCTGCCAGGGTGGAGCCGCTGAGCACCTGGGTGCTCAGCCACTCCTGCTGGCCGTCGCCGGCGCGCACGCCCACCACGTTGTCGCCCGCAAAGTCGTTGATCACCGGCGCGGGGGTGGACAAGGTGATGTTGAAGCCACCCGTGTTGGCTTCAGACTTGTTGCCGGCGCGGTCGGTCTGCTCCACGCTGTAGCTCGTGAAGCCTTCACCCAGGGTGGTCAGGTCGCCCGGGGTAAGCGTGGCGCTGAAGCTGCCGTCGGCACCGATGGCCGGCACCAGCCGTATGAGCTTGCCGCTGGCGCCGGTGAGGATGATGGAGACGTTTGCGCCCGCTTCAATGCCGGTGCCGGTAAAAACGTGGTTTGCATTTGCCTCGGTGCCCACAATGCCGTCTGTCAAGGCATTTCTGGTGACCGTGGGTTTGCTCACATTGGTGTCCAGACCTGTCACCAGCGGCGTGGAGGTGGCCGATACGTTGCCGCCCCGGTCATCGATTTCTGCGGTGATTTCAATATTGCTCCGCGCGGCCGCGCCGGCGGACTGCAAGATGGCGCTGGCTGCCGGCGAGAAGCTCACAAACCCGTTGGTAATGTCAGCCGCGCTGATTACCTGGGACAGTGTGGTGCCCAGACCGCGCACGCGCACGGTGTCGCCCACCTGGGCACCGGAGCCGCTGATGGAGACGGTGATGAGCAGATTGCCTGCATCCGCGGCGTTGATCCAGCCGTCTGACGCCAGCGCAATCTGCGGCGTGCTTGGCGGGTTGGGCAGGCTGGTGTCTTTGTAGTAGTCGAGGTTGCTCCATTGGCCTGCGTTGCCTCGGGCATCCACCTGGCGCACGCTGACGCTGAAATCGCCGTCTGCAATGGCATTGACCAGGGTGGACAGGGCACTGGCGCTCAAGCTCCAGGTGCCGTCGGCGTTGACGGTGATGTCGCTGGCGGCCAGTTCGTACACCTGCGTGCCCTTGACCAGGCGCGCCTGGATGCTGGCGCCCGCCTCCGCGCCGCGGCCGGTTAGCGCGGCAATCTGGCTGGCGTCGGCAATGCCGATCCTGTCGTCACCCATCCAGGTGTTTGCAGTGAGTTCGGCCGGGGCGATGGTGTCCACATTGACGAGCTGCTCCGTGCTGTAGCCCGATGCGTTGCCCGCCTTGTCCACCAGACGCACCTTGACGGCGGCTGTGCCGCTCATCTGGCCGATCACGCTGGCCGGCAGCTGCAGGGTCACACTACCCGCTGCCGCCTGCGAGGCGGAAACGGAATACGTGTAGGGGCCGGCGGGAAGCACGTCCAGCGCGCGGTTGGCCACGTTGGGCACACCGATCCACAGCAGCTCGATGGTGTCGCCGGCCACGACGCCGGTGCCCGAAAGGTTGAGCGTCACGGCCACGGTGGCGTCGGCTTCTTCCTGGTTGATCCAGATGCCGCCCGCAGAGCCCGCCGTCGTGGCGGCCAGGCTGCTGAGCGCAGGCGCGCCGGGGGCGGTGGTGTCTACCGTCACGGTGTCGGTGGCCTTGGCCGGCAGGGTGAGAACGGCGTTGTTGCCTGCTGCGTCGCGAACGGACACGCCGCCGGCCATCGTGAGTGTGCCCACCATGGAAATTGCGCCCGCACCCGCCACGTCACCGGGCTTGACCTGGTAGCGCAGCACCATGCGGCTGGGGCCCAGCAGGGCGCTGGCCGCAGCGTCGTAGCTTGCAAGCACGGTGCCGGTGCCCGAGGCGCCAAAGCCCGTCAGGGTAACGGTGGGGGTGCCCGTGACCACGAGCGATTCGCTGGCTGACAGCACAACCTCGATCCAGTCGCCGGCCTTGGCGTTGCCGTTGAGGCCGGTGCCCTTGATGGTTGCAGTGAGCAACTGCGGCACCACAGTATCGATGGTGAAGGTGCTGCCGCCGCCCAGCAGCATGGCACCGGGCAGCGACTCGTTGATCACGGCGCCCTGGGCATCGAGCTGGATGGTGCTGGCCGTCAGGCTGGCTGCGCCCTGGCCCAGCGCGTTGAACTGGCTTTCGGTCAGGCGCAGCGTCCAGGCGCCATTGGCGTCCACCGGCAGGTCGAAGCTCGTGGGCTTGCCGGCCACGGTAAGCACCACCCGCACATTGAGGCCCGCCGGCCCGGTGCCGGTGATGGTCATGGGCTTGGTGGGGTTGCCCTGCGCGTCCTTGACGCTGTAGTCTACGTCGGCGCCTGAGACAACCGAGTCGCTGCCGTCAAACGACAGGCCGGAGAAGGTCTGCACGCTCGGCGCGGTCATGGCTACGGCGCTGTAGCTGAAGTTCCTTGCCGTGCTGACGCTGGAGACGTTGTCCGCCACGTCGGTCTGTGTCGCGGTGATGAAGACTGCCGCACCGCCGGTGTAGCCGTTTGACAGGAGCACGAAGTCTGCGGCCTCCAGGCGCGCACTCCAGACGCCGTTCGCGTCTGCGTAGACGTTGCGGGTAATGCTGTTGACGCCGCGTACGAAGCGGACGGTAACCGCCGCGTTGGCCTCCGCCGTGCCGGTGAAGTTCTGGCCGGCCTGCGTCTGCGCAAAGGTGAGGTTGGCCGTGGGTGCGTCTACAACCGGGGCGGGCGGGGGCGTGAGGTCAATGCGGAAAGAACCGCCCGAGGGGCTTGAGGGGTTGCCGTTGGCGTCGTACTGCACCACGTTCACAGACACCAGCCCGTCGCCAAGCTTGGCGGCGTCGCTGGCCGACAAAACGGCGCTCCAGCTGCCGCCGATGGCCGAGAGGTTGCGTGTGACCACCTGCCCGTTGGCGCCGGTGAGCGTGAGCGTAACGCTGGCGCCGCTTTCGCAGCTGCCGCCGAGCTGCCAACCGCCGGCCGCGGCCGCCTCCGCCGCGTTGAGCCACTCGCCAAACGAGGGGGGCGCCAGGCTTGCAAGGGGGGGCAGGGCGTCTACCTTGCCCGTCCACACGGTGCGGGTGGGGCCCTGGTTGCCGGCTGCGTCGGTGAAGAAGGCGCTTACGGTGAGGGCGTCGCTGTCACCCACGGCCGTGATCACAGACACCGGTACCGAGACGACCACAAAGCCTGCCTGCAGGTCGGTGTTGCCCACCAGGGTGCTGACCTGCGTGCTGGCGCTGCCCCAGTTGAGCGTGACCTTGTCGCCGGGTGCCGCGTTGGCAGGCAGCGCCACGCGCACCTGGACGGTCTGCGACGCTTCGGTCACGTTGCCGCCCACGCGGATCAGGCCGCCGGCAAGTTCGGAGACGGCGTTGGCCTCGTCGGCCTTGCTCTGGTTTTCAGCGGTGGGCGCGTCGGGCAGCGTCTTGTCATACACGAAGCTGCCCGTGGCCACGGGCGAGGTGGCATTGTCTGCACTGCGCACGAAGGTGGCGCGCACGTCGATGGTGCCTTCGCCCAGGGTGTCGAGCTGGGCGGCACGGAGCTGGTAGGACCAGGCGTTGGAGCTGCTGATCTGCAGCGTCACGGGCGCAAGGGTCTTGCCGGTGGTGGTATTCACAATCTCCAGCACAACGGTGCCGGCGTTGCTGGCGGTGCTGCCGGTCACGGCGATGGTGCCGTCGCCGCCCAGGGCGGTGTAGTCAGCCAGGTTGATGAAGCCGTCGCCGCCCACGGTGGAAAGCAGGGGCACGGGCGGCGGCGCAACCACCGTCAGCGTGTTGATCAGGGTCACGGGTGGGCTGGCGTTGCCCGCAGCATCGGTGTAGATGACGCTGACGGTCTGCTGCCCGGAGCCGGCAGCGGCAATGGTGCTGGGCTGGACGTTCAGGTAGTAAACGAAGCGGCTGCCGATGGCCTCGATGTCTGCTGCAGTCAGCGTGACTTCCTGGCTTGCACTGCCCCACAGCAGCGTGATGCGGTCGCCCACGGCAAGCGTGAGTTCGCCACCGGCGTCGCGCACCGGAATTGCCAGGGTGACGCCTTCCTGGGCTTCGGCCAGACTGATCTGCCCGTCTTTTGCGGCGCTGGTGGCCGAGTTGTAGCCGTCAGCCTGGTTGCGGGCCACGGAGCCGGGCGCGGGTGTGGCCGGCGCCATGGTGTCGATGAGCAGACCGGTCTGCATGACGACGGAGGCCTTGTTCGCGTCGCCGTCGGAGGCGTTGGCATCGGTCTTCTGCCATGCACGCACACTCACCGCCCCCTGCCCCAGCAGGTCCATGTCGGCAGAGGTGAGGGATCGCATGCTCCAGTTGCCGTCGCTGCCGACCACGGAGGACAAGGTGATCTTGCGTCCGCTGCTGCCGGTGAGCTCAAGGTTGACGAGGTAGCCCACCACGCCGGTGCCCGACAGCGCCACCCCGCCGGCGGCGGAGGCTTCTGCGGCGTTGATGATGTTGTCGGTGGCCACGCCGTTGAGGGTGGGCGTGGGCACAAAGCCTTCCAGCACCAGGTTGCGGGTGATCACGGCTGTGGTGTTGCCGCTGGCGTCCTGCGCCCAGGCCTGCAGGCTGAGCGTGCCGGCGCCCAGGGCCTCCATCTGCGCCGGGGTGAGCACGACCGACCAGCTTCCGCCGGCAGTGGTGGTGGGCGACAGGACGCTGGAAGGCAGCGTGGACTTCACGCCCACCAGCTGCAGGCGCACCTGCGTGCCCGCAGGCGCCGTGCCCTGCAGCGTAAGGCTGGAGAGCTGCTCGGTGTAGCTGATGCGGTCGTCGCCGCTGACGGGGCTGATGACCACCGCAGAACTCAGCGGCGTGGCGCTGAGCCTGATACTGCTACTGGAGCCACCGGATACGTTGCCGGCCAGGTCGGTCTGCGTGACGGAGACGTTGAGGTTGCCGTCTGCAAGGCCCGTGAGCTCGGCAGGCGTGAGGACGCGGCTGTAACGCCCGTTGCTGCCCACCACGGCGGTGAAGGTCTTGGCAACATTTTTGCTGTCGGTCAGGGTGATCTGTACCGTGGCACCGGCTTCGCCCCCGCCGGCCAGGCTCACGCCCAGGGCCTTCTCGCTGGCGTTGATGATGTCATCGCCCGCCACGCCGGTGTCCAGCGTGGGTGCGGTCACCTGGGTGTCGATGACGAAGGAACCTCTGGTGACCGAGGATGCATTGCCCGCGCGGTCGGTCTGCGAGAGGTTGATGCCCACCGTGCCGCCGCCCAGGCTGCTGAGGTTGGCCGGGCTCAGGTCGAAGCGCCAGGTGCCGTCTGCGCCGACCTCGACGCTGTAGCTCAGGGTGGTCTGGCGGCCGACGAGCTGGATGGTCAGGGTGGCTCCGGGCTCGCCGCTGCCGCGCAGCGTGACGTTGCCCGTGGCCTCCGCGGCATTGACGTAGCCGTTGCCGGCCACTGTCTCCAGCGTGGGGGCGTTGACGCTGGCGTCGTACACCACGCTGCGCACCCCCTGGCCAGTGATCTGTCCGTTGCTGCCCGTCTGCCGCGACACGTTGCCCGCCAGGTCGGTCTGCCAGACGCGCATTTCAATGCTGCCTTCACCCACCTGGCCCCAGTCCACCACGCCCAGGGAGCGGCTCCATTGGCCCTGCGAATCGGCGCGCACCTGGATGACGGTGCCCGCAACACCGGTGAGGGTGTTGATGAGCTGTATCGACACCAGCGCGCCGGGCTCTGCCGTGCCGCTCAGGGGCACACTGTTGCGTTCCGAGGCATTGATCAGGCCATCGCCGCCAAGCTGGCCGCTGGTCTGGGTGACGGTAGGCGCAGAAGGCACCGCGGTGTCGAGCTGCAGGTCCAGCGCGGCGCTGTAGACCAGTTGACCGCCCGCCAGGGTGCGTGCCTGCAGTTTGTACAGCCCGTCCTGCATGGCCGCAGGCATGGGCAGAACAACGCGCCAGCTGCCGCTGTCGTCGGCCAGCGCCAGCGCCAGGCTGCGCCAGGTGCCGCTCTGGTCGAAGTACCCCACCTCGACGGACGAGCGGGCTTCGGCCTCGCCGCTCATGCTGAAGCTCTTGTTGGCAGATGTGCCGTAAAAGCTGTGGTTGCTGTACCAGGTTGTGTCGCTGGCGTTGGAGGCGTTCCTGTAGGCGTCTTCCAGCACGAGTGTGGGCGGACGCGCCGTCAGCCCGACGTCGATGCCGGACAGCACGGTGAAATCATCGCCCTTGTTGCCGGCAGCATCGGTGAAGCTGGCCGTGACGTCCAGGGCGGTGTAGACACCGGCCGCCTCGATCTGGCTGCCCTTGAGGGTCACGATGGCATAACCGCGGTCAATGTCGGCCTGCGTGAGGGTGTACGAAACCGACAGGCTGCCCCAGTTGAGGGTGAGCTTGTCGTCCACCGCAACCGTGTTTGTGCCTTGGGCAGCAAGCGTGGGCAGGGCCACGTTGATCTTCACGTCGTTGGCCCGGTAGGAAGCAGACGCCGGGTAGTAGGTGTACAGGTCGCCCCAGGTGACGCCGTTGTCGTCGCTCCAGGGGCCGGTGGCGTTGGCGCCGGCAGCAGCGTCAAGCTCTGTGCCGGTGGGCGCGCGCGGCGGCTGCGTGTCGAGCACGAAAGTCAGCGTTCGCACACCCGAAATGTTGCCCGCGCGGTCGGTCTGCTGTACCTCAAGGGTGTAGGTGCCGTCTTCGCCCAGCTCGGCAATCTGGCTGGACGACAGCGGCAGCACCCAGCTGCCGTCACCGCCGACAGTCACGCCCGTGATGGTAAGGCGGGGCTGAGTCTCGCCAGCGGCGAAGAACTTCAGGGTGAGCGTGGCCTGCGCCTCGCCGGAGCCGGCAATGGTGGTGCCGGAGTTCTTCTCCAGGGAGTTGATGAAGTTGTCAGCCGAAACACGCAGGTCGGTGACGTCGCTCACCTGCGTGTCGACGGTCAGGTTGAGTGCGCTGCTGGCCGAGGAGCGGCGGCCGTTCTGGTCCTGCGCCCAGGTGCGCAGAAAATGCACACCCTCGGACAGCTCGACGGTAAAGTCTACAGCGCCCGCAGACGCCACGGTCTTGGTGGCAAGCAGCACGTCGGTGCCGGCGGTGTAGGTGCCGTCGGAATCGACGTCGTCAAAGAGGGACACGGTGAGCCCGGCCTCGTTGACCGTGGTGCCCATCGTGACCTGTGTCTTGTTGGTGACGTTGTCGATGTCGGAGCGCCCGGTGTCGTCTGCCGCCGTAAGGTCCAGCAGCGTGGGCGCGCGCAGGGTGCTCTTGTTGATCTCGAAAACACGGGTAGAGGTACCCACGCCGTTGGCCTGGGCTGCGCTGTCGTTGCCTGCGGCGTCGACCTGGCTTACCGTTGCGGTCACCACGCCGTCACCCAGCGCATTGGCAACCGCCGACGATACGCGGTACGTCCACACCCCCGCTGCGTTGGCAATGATGGGCGTGATGGTGAACACGGTGCCGCTGCCCGAGCGCAGCGTGAGCGTGACGGAGGCACCAGCCTCTGCCGTGCCGGAAATATCAACGCCGGCTGCGTACTCAGCGGCGTTGACGAAGTTGTCGCTCCCGCCGACATCGCCGATCGTGGGCGCAGCAACCTGGGTATCGATGGTCAGGCTGAGCCTGGCCTCCTGCGAGCTTTCACTGCCGGTGGACGGCTCGCGCACGCGGAAGGTGAGGTTGTGCAGCCCCTCGCCCAGGGCCTGCAGGGCGCCCGGGCTTCCTACCTGCCAGTTGAAGGTGCCGTTGACGAGCGCCACGGTGTCGATCAGCACCCCATCGCGGTAGATGGCAACCTGAAGCCCCAAGCCTACGGGGCCCGTGCCGGTGATCAGCGGCGTGGTGTCGCTGGTGATGGTGTCGGTCGTGGAGTTGGTGTTGCTGCCGGCATCGAGCCTAACGCTGGATACCGTCTGCAGCGGGTTGATACGTGTCGCAATGGTGCGGCTCTCGGTCTGCGTATTGCCGGCGACATCGGTCTGCACAACGGTCAGCTGTACCGTGCCATCCTGCAGCGGCGTGTCGAGATTGCGCCCGAAATTGGACAGATTCCAGCCACCGCTGCGGCTGGCCGTGAGGCTGTAGGTGTGCAGCAGGACGCCGTTCTGGCGCACCTCGATGGTGACCGCGGCACCGGCCTCGGCCGTACCGCTCAAGTTGACGCCGGCAGAGAACTCCGCGTCGTTGATGCTGTTGTCCGATGCCACGGTATCAAGCTTCAAACCCTGGGCTGCGCTGTCCACCCTGAAACTCACGGACACCGGCGTGGAACGGTTGCCCCAGGCATCTTCCACCACGGCGCTGAAGGTGTGGGCGCCGTCCGCCAGCGCGGACAGCGGCGTGGTCTGGATGCTTGAGCCAACCACGTCGACGCGCTGAACGCTGGCGGCTTCGCTGTCGTCGATCACGCCATCGGCATCGGTGTCTTGCCACAGCACAACCTTGCTGGCGTTCGTACCCACGGCAAATTGCAGCGTGGGCCGGGTGAAACGGGTGATGCCGTCGCCCGCCCTGCCGCTGTCGTCCACCAGGCTGGCCCCCAGCAGCGGCTGCGGCGGTATGGTGTGGACTTCAAGCACCGGGCCCAGGGTGACCGGAGGCGCCACGTTGCCTGCGGCGTCTGTCGTTTGCACGGAAACCGTCAGGGGGCCTTCGGCAAACCCGAGCAGCGCCTGGCTGCCCAGCCGCAGGCTCCAGTTTCCGTTGGCGTCGGCCTGCCCTTCCACACGGACAGTTGTTCCGGTGCTGTCTGTCACCACCAGAACAACCTTGGCCCCTGCTTCGGTCTTGCCGGTAAAGGCGGGGTTGTCAAGCGCGGCCTGGCGGTTGAGCGCGTACACCGCGCCTACCTGCTGCGCGTTTTCAGGCACCTGGACGGTGTTGCCCGTGGGCGCCGTCACGTCGACATAGAAGTCGCGCTGCGTGCTCCAGCTGCCGGTGTTGCCGGCCAAGTCTGTGGCTCTTGCCTTCACGGACACGGCGCCTTCGCTCAGGCCCAGGGCCTGCCAGGCGTTCTCGGGCAGGGCAAACCGCCAAAGACCGCCGTTGTCTGCCGTCACCCACAGCGAGGTGGTGACGCCCAAGGCGTCTGTGAACTGCAGCTCGACCTGGCTGTTGGCCTCTGCCACACCGCTGAAGGTGCCGCCCAGCGCGGCGCGGTTCAACAGCGGCAGTGAAGCAAGCGTGCCAGACAGCTCGGGCAGCACCAGCGTGGGGGCGGCGGGCGGCTCCACGTCGATCGACAAGACCTTGGGCGCCGAGCTGGCGCTGGCCTGCCCGGTGCTGTTGAAGGCTCGCACCGAGACGCTCACCTCGCCCGAACCCAGCGAACGCCACACCTCCAGCGGCACAGTGATCTGCCACTGCCCGTTGTCGCCCGCCGTAGACAGCACGCTGCGGGAGTTGCCCTGACGGTCGGCAATGATCAGCTCCACCTGCGCGCGCACGGACGTGGTGCCGGAGAAGAACAGCCCGTCTTTCGCCTCCTGGTAGCCAAACTGGTCGGAGCCGCCGGGCTGCGGAACGTTCAGGGTGGGAACGTCGGGCGCCGGCGGCAACGCTTCGACCGTGACCGCAATGACGTCAAGCGCGCGCTTGACCAGGCTCTCCGTGGCTTGCGCGGGCTCCGGCGCTGCGCTTGCAGCCGCCTCTGGCGCAGTGTCGGACTCCAGCGCACCGGCTGCGGCGGCCTGCGCACGCAGAACGGCATCGTCTACCCGCAGGTCGCCTTCGAAATAGCTTTTTGGAACCATGCCATCCCTGGATTGCGCGGCCTTGGGCTCGTCGGACCTGGATGCGGGGTTGGTCTGCGCAAGGTCCTGGGGCTGGGCCTGCGGCGTGATCACCTTCACGGGTTCGCCCGGCTCCTGCAGCAGCACCTGTGCCGTGAGCCCGGGGCGGAAGAAGTTGGCCACAATGACCTGCTGCGGTTCGCCGTTGCTGCCTTCCACCACCAGAACAAGGTCGTTGCCGCGGCGCTGCGCCTGCACGCCCTCCTGGCTGACCACCAGGCTCTGGCCGGTCTGCAACTGCACTCTGGCGCCGGGCTCGAGCTTGAGCTCTTGCACGCCTTGCTGGCCAATGCGTTGAATGCTGATCATTTTGGGGGCTCCGTTTCAATCGACAGTTGTTTATTCAGGGCTTCGCCAGCAGTTTCTCGGTGGGGCCGTCCTCCATCAGAAGGACGTCTTCCAGAACAATGAGGCGTTGCGTCAGGGACAGCGCGCGGGCGCTGTGGCTGACCATGATGAGGCTCACGCCCTGCCAGCCGGACAGGCGCTCCATGATGCGGTGTTCGCTCTCGGTATCCAGCCCGGCGGTGGGCTCGTCGAGCAGCAGCACGCGCGGGCGCGGCGCCACGGCGCGCGCCAGCGCCACCTTCTGGCGCTGGCCGCCCGACAGGTTGGCGCCGTATTCTTCAATGGCGTGGTCCAGGCTCAGCGCGCCACGGGCAAGATCGTCGTCGAGCGTTGAAATGTGCAGTGCGAACTGAAGCGCGCCAAGCCGCTGGGCCTCATCGCAGCCCGGCGGCATGTTGAGCAGAATGTTGTCTTCCAGCGTTCCGGCAATGAGGGGGGCTTCCTGTGGCTTGAAGGCCAGCCAGGAGCAGCGGTCATCAAGAGAGATGGCTTGCAGGTCGATGTGGTCTACCAGCACTTGCCCCTGCGTGGGCGCTATGGCCCCTGCCAGTATGCGCAGCAGCGTTGATTTACCGGAGCCCGGGCGGCCCAGCAGCCCCACGCGCTCGCCCGGGGCAAAGTTCAGGCTGAGCTCGCGGATGACGTCGCGTCCGCCATCTGCGCCAAAACGGTGCACTACACGCTGTATCTGCACCTGCCCCTGAACACCCTGGGCAGACCGGCGCAAGGGCGCGGCATCGTCGGGCGGTGTCTGCCGACCCTCGGCCGCTTCCGCATTGCCGGCGCCGGAATGCGTTACCAGCGCCTGCAGGTCCAGGCCCTCAACATAAGGCTGCATCTGCCGGAAAGACAGCTTGAGTTCTTCCCAGCGCGCAAGCGTGGAAAGTGCCTGACCCGCCAGGCCGAGGACGCGCCCCGCCAGCATGCTGCAGGCGATCAGCGCGCCGGTGCTCATCCATTGTCCAAAAACGAGGTAGGCCCCCAAGGCCAGCATGCTCACGAAACTGAGCAGGTAGATGAGCTGCGACCAATGCTGGGCCAGCATGAGTTCCATGCGCAGCCAGCGCGACAAATGCACCTGGTCGCCAGCCGCTTCGCCGAAGCGGGATGCCAGACGTTCGCCCGCGTGGCTGATGCGCAGCACGTCCAGCGAGGAAAGTATGTCGTTGAGCAGCGCCAGCTTGCGGGTCTGGCTCTTGAGCTGCATCTGGCTGACGCGCTGGCTGCGCGTCTTGAGGAACAGGCTGCCCACCACGTACACCGCCACCCAGAACGCCAGCACCAGCATGAGCGGCCAGGCAATCAGGCCCACGGCCAGCAGCATGAGCACGACGAAAGGCAGGTCTGCCAACGCAAGAAAGTAGCCGGCGGAAAAGAACTCGCGCGCCTGGGAAAGGTCGCGGTAGAGCGTCAGCAGGCGCGCTGCCATGCCGGGCTGTGCCGCGCTGCGCGCAGACGGCCGAAGAATGCCCCTGACCAGCCGGGTGTCTATGCTCATGTCGATGCGCTGGGCCAGGGCCTCGGTGTGCCGGACCCTGAGCGCGCGGGCGGTGAACTCCAGGGCGGTGTAGATGAGCACGCCTATCACCAGCGCCCAGAGTGTCTCGAAGATGCCGTTGTGAACCACCTTGTCGTACACCAGCATGGACAGCAGCGGCGTGACGAGCAGACCAAGGTTGATGAGCAACCCCGTCGGCAACAGCCACGGCCACTGCGCCCGCATCACCTGGGCAAGCCAGGCAAGCAGATCCTGGTGCTGCCCCGGACGGGGCACCGCTTCAGACATACTCGATGTTCACCTTTGCAATCTGCACACCACCGCTGAGGAAGGTGACGCTGCTGTTGCCGAAGCTGGTTGTGATGCCGGACTCCGCCGCAATGGAGTAGTTCTCGCCGGCAGACAGGCGCAAGGTGAGCTGCGAGCTGTTGCCGCTGTCCACCAGGGCACGTATCGCATCGCTGCTCAGGGTGACGTTGGAGGCCACACCGTCGCGGGAGAGGTCCAGCACGGAGAAGTTCTGGTACTTGGCTGCATTGGTGCCGCCAAAGACGGCTGCCATGTCCAGTGTGCCGGCGCCGCTGGCCCAGAACTGCAGGGTGTCCATGCCGCCGGCGCCTGCCGCGGTGCCGCCGTACAGCGTGAAGCTGCCGGTGGCCGCCGACTGGGCGACGATGATGGTGTCGTCCCCCGCGCCGCCTTCTGCGTAGTCGCCACCCAGGCTTCCGGTGGTGGCATTGTCCAGGCGCAGGTTGAGCGTGTCGTTGCCCGCGCCGCCCACCAGGCTGTCGTTGCCGCTGCCGCCAATAAGGGTGTCGTTGCCTGCGCCGCCAAGCAGCGTGTCGTTGCCGGCGCCGCCTTCGAAGGTGGCCGCGGCAGTGCCGGCGGTCATGCTGTCACCGGCGGCGGAACCGATGACCCGTTCAATTGCGGTGAGTACGTCGCCTTCCGCCTGGCCACCGGTATTGACGCCGGTGTTGAGGTTGACCGTGACAGCCGCCGCAGACAGGCTGTAGTCCACGGTGTCGACCCCGGCTGCGCCTTCAAGCGTGTCGGCCCCCAGGCTGCCCCAGAACAGGTCGTCACCGGCCCCGCCGGTCATTTTTTCGGCCACGGTGGCGCTGTCGCGACCGAAGAAGGTGTTGGCGCCGGTGGCGCTTCCGCGCACGGCTTCAACAGTGCTGTCGATGACGTCGCCCGCTGCGTCGCCGGTTCCCCTGGAGGCGCTGGACAGCGTGTTGTTCATGTCGATCGTCAGGCCCGCGGAGGCGGCGTAATCTGCCAGATCGGTTCCAGCACCGCCGATGAGCTCGTCTGCTCCGGCACCGCCGATGAGCAAGTCGTCGCCAGCACCGCCGCTCAGCGAGTCCAGGCCTGCGCCGCCGGTCAGCGAGTCTGCACCCGAGCCGCCTGTCAACGTGTCGTCGCCGGCCAAGCCGTCAACAACAAGACCGATGGCGCTGTTGTTGGTGTAGGTGTCGGCCTGCGCCGACAAGGCCAGCTGCTCGATGCCGGCGAAGGCGGTGGTGTTGCCGCCCGCCCAGGTGGCCGTGCCGGTGCCGCCTGCTGCAATGATGACGTTGACGCCAACGGTGTTGATGCGGTCGAACCGCAGGGTGTCCAGCAAGCCGGCGTCTGCGGCAACCGCGCCACCGTAGATGGTGTCCTGCCCCGCCGTGGCGTAGAAGATATCGTTGCCCTGGCCGCCTTGCAGCAGGTTGTTGCCGGCAGTGCCGGCCAGCGTATCGCCGAAGTTGGAGCCGGTGACGTTGAGGATGTTGGCGTAACGGTCAAACGCGGCAGAGCCGGCGTTTGCTGTTCCGTCTTCCAGGTTGACCACGGCAGCCGCCGCGGCGTTGGCGTAGCTCACCACGTTGGCCTGCCCGGCGGCACCCTGCAACAGGGTGGCTGCGGTACGCGTGCCGGAAAGGAAGGTGGTGACAGCGCCCGTTGCGCCAATGACCGTCTCCACGGTGTTGTCGATCACGTCGCCAAAGGCGTCGGAGCCGGCGGTGCTGCCGCCGGCGCCCAGGGCGGCGTTGGTGAGGTCGATGGTCAACGCCGTGGCCACGGCCGCGTAGGTGACGACGTCTACACCCGTTCCGCCGGAAAGGCTGTCACCGGCTGCGCCGCCGACGAGCGTGTCGTCGCCTGCTCCGCCGATCAACGTATCGGCTCCGGCACCGCCGGTGAGCAGGTCGTTGCCTGCACCGCCGTCAAGACGGTTGGCCTGGGCATCGCCGGTAATGGTGTCGTTGTAGGCTGTGCCGGTGACGTTTTCAATGCTGACGTAGGAGTCGCCCGCTGCGCTGCCGGTGTTCGTGTTGGGTGCCGCCAGCGAGACGGTCAGCCCAAGCGCCGTGCCAGAGACATACGAGGCATAGGTGACGGTGTCGAGCCCGTTGCCGCCGTCCAGGCTGTCGCCGTCGGCGCCGCCGTCGAGCAGGTCGTCGCCGTCACCGCCCAGCAGCGAGTCAACGCCGGCCCCGCCGGAGATGGTGTCGTTGCCTGCGCCGCCGTTGAGGCGGTTGTTGGCTGCGTCACCGGTGATGCTGTCGGAACCTGCCGTTCCCAGCACATTGGCCACGTTGGCCAGACGGTCGACCTGGCCGTTGCCCGCGACGGTGACGTTGTAGAAGCCGCCGGATACGGCGGTCATGTTCACGGTGATGGCGTTGGCGGAAGAGAAGGCGCTGTAGTCCGCCGTGTTGTTGCCAATGCCGCCATCGAGCGTGTCATTGCCGCCCAGGCTGCCGAGAAAGGTGTCGTCGCCCTTGCCGCCTTGCAGCAGGTTGGCCTGGGTATCGCCCTGCAGGCTGTCGTTGCCGTCGGAGCCGGTCAGGTTTTCGATGCTGACGTATTTGGCCCCCTGGGCCAGGCCGCCGCTCGATGTGGAGGCCAGCAGGCTCACCGTAACGGCCGAGGTGCTGGCGGCAAAACTCACCGTGTCGGTGCCGGAGCCGCCGTTGTAGGTGTAGTCGGTCTTGCCGGCGCCGGCCACGAAGGTGTCGCCCAGACTGCTGCCGACAATGATTTCGATGTCGGTCAGCACATCGCCCTGGGCGTCGCCGCTGCCTTCAGCGGGCTTGCCCAGGTTCAGGACGATGGCCGAGCTGGAGCCGGCGTAGCTTGCGGTGTCGGTGCCCGCGCCGCCGTTGAGCGAGTCGGCCCCCGAGCCGCCCACCAGCGTGTCGTCGCCATCTTCGCCCTGCAGCAGGTCGTTGCCGGCCAGGCCGGCCAGCACGTCATTGCCGCCGCCGCCGCGCAGGGTGTTGTTCTGGCCGTCGCCGGTGAGGCTGTCGTCCTGCGTGCCGCCGGTGATGTTCTGGATGTTGCTGAAGAACTCCTGCCCGCCGGCACCGTTGGTATTGCCGTCGGTGCGCGAGAGGCTCACGTCGACTGCGGTGGTGAAGCCCTCGTAGCTGACCGTGTTGTTGCCGGCGCCGCCGTCATACAGGTGACGGCCTGCGCCGGTGTTTTTCAGCACGTCGTTGCCGTCACCGCCGAGCAGGGTGTCGTTGCCGCCGCCACCGGCCAGGTTGTCGTCGCCATCGCCACCGTCAAGCAGGTTGTCGCCGGCGCTGCCGGAGATGTTGTCGCCGCTGACGCTGCCGACCACGTTTTCAATGCCGCTGTAGCTGTCGCCCGCGGCTTCGCCGCCGTTGCCGCCGGTTGAGAGGTCGAGCGTGACGCCGCCGGAAGCGTTTGCATAGCTGGCCGTGTCGATCCCGGTGCCGCCGGTCAGCGCGTCCTTGCCGGCACCGCCAGACAGGGTGTCGTCGCCGGCGCCGCCGTCGATGATGTTGTCCCCGTCATCGCCTTCCAGAACGTCGGAAAACCTGCTGCCTACCAGGTTCTCGACGCCGGAATAGGTGTCGCCGACCGCTGCGCCGGAATTGAACTTCTGGCGGGCGGAGTCCAGGTAGGCCTGCACCGCGACAACCGCGCTGGCGTAGCTGACGGTGTCCCTGCCTTCGCCGCCAACAAGGCTGTCGCCGCCGCCGGCGCTTACCAGGGTGTCATTGCCCTTGCCGCCATCGATGACGTTGCGGTTGCTGTCGCCGCTCAGCGTGTCGTCGAAGTCGCTGCCCAGCAGGTTCTCTACGCTGTTGTAGGTGTCGCCCAGCGCCTCGCCCAAGTTGACGTCGGGGCTGCTCAGGCTTGCAATGACGGCTGCGCCGGCACCCGCATAGCTGGCCGTGTCGCTGCCTTCGCCACCCACCAGGGTGTCCGCGCCGGCGCCGCCCACGAGCATGTCGTTGCCGGCACCGCCAGACAGGATATTGGCGCCGCCGTTGCCGTAAAGAGAGTCGTCAAACGCGCTGCCAGTGAGGCCTGAAATACCGTAATAAACGTCGCCTAATGCGTCGGTACCGAGGTTCTTGCTGCTGTCGCTCAGGTCTGCAGTGACTGCGGTCGAAGACAGGCTGTAGCTGACCACGTCGCGGCTGTTGGCGCCGCCCAACGTGTCGTTGGCCTCGCCGCCGTAGAAGGTGTCTGCGCCGGCTCCGCCTTCAAGCGTGTCGTCACCGCTGCCGCCGGCAAGTACGTTGGCAACCGCATTGCCCACGAGCCGGTCGTTGCCGCCGCTGCCGCCAAGATTTTCAATGCTGGTGTAGACGTCGCCTGCGGCATCGCCCGTATTGGCAACCCGCACGTCCAGGGAGGCGGTCACGCCGTCGGCGGCGGCTGCGCTGCTGTAATCAGCGGTGTCGGTTCCATCGCCGCCTACGAGGGTATCTGCACCCGCTCCGCCGGCAAGCGTGTCGTTGCCTTTGCCGCCTTCCAGACGGTTGGCAGCGGTATTGCCATTCAGATCGTCGTCACCGTCACCGCCCACGAGGTTCTGAATGTTGGTGAGGCTGTCGCCCTCGGCATCGCCGCCGGATGCCGTGTTGTTGGCCAGGTTGACCCGGACGCCAACCGTGTCGCCCACATAGCTTGCGGTGTTGTTGCCGGTGCCGCCGTCCAGGCTGTCTGCGCCGGTGCCGCCTACAAGGGTGTCGTCACCCCTGCCGCCGCGCAGCGTGTCGGCGCCGGCAAGGCCACGCACCAGGTCGTGGCCGTCGCCGGCATCGATATTGTCTGGGTTGGAGGTGCCTTCGACGTTGTAGCTCCAGCCGCGCGCGGCAAGGTAGAGCTTGGCGTTGCCGCCGGAATCGTTGCCCAGGCCTTGCACTTCGGAAACAGTGCGGAAGTCGGCGTAGGTGAAGGTGATGTCCTGGGTGAGCTTGGCACCGGTGCCGGTGCCGATGAGCGGCGTGCCGGAGGCGTTTTTCATGCTCACACCGAAAACGATGTCGGTAGGGTCGATGGCCGGGCCGTCTTCCGCCACCCGCCACCGTACCGTGACCGATTGACTGGAAACACCGTTCATCAGCATGGTGATGGAGGTGTTGCTGGAATCTATGAAAGTGGTCTGCTCCTGCCCGTTCACGTCGGTGTAGGTCAGGCTGAAGCCCTGGGGCAGCCTGGCCAGGGCGCTGTTGAGCGTGAGTGTTGCCTCGGTGGCATTGGCAAGGCCGGGCAGCTTGAGAACGGCAGAAACAAAGCCGTCACCGAAACCGGGGCTAGCTGAAGGCGAGACATTCTGCCCCGCCGCAGCAACCACCGCGAGCGGCGAACTTGCAACCAGAGAGACGGGCGTCACAGTGCCCCAGACCTGCGAGCTGGTGACATTCTGCAGCTTGGAGCTCTCAGGGTGCACCCATTCGCGGGACACTTGCTGGCTGCCGGACGCCTCACTGGCCTGCGTGAATACCTGCTCCACGATGACCCTGCCCAGCACCTTGCCGGAGGCGTCTGTCCAGGTAGTGGTTTCTCCAACGGTGGTGCGGGTGATGCCGGCGGGCTCCTCGCGCCAGGTCCAGGAGTCGCTGGTGGCGGTGCCATCTGCATAGCTGGTGCGGCCCAGGAGCACACGCACGACGGAATCATCGCCCTGGTCTGCCAGGGCGCGGATCATGTCGAGGCTGATCTCGATGTTGTCAACGCCGTTGTTGTTGCGCAGGTCCAGCACTTCAATGCCCTGGTAAAGCGCATCGGTAGTGGCGTCTGCGGCAAAGGTGGCATGCCCGCTGAAATTGCTGGGGGTATTCCAGACCAGTGTGTCGGTGCCATCGCCGCCGATGAGGGTGTCAGCGCCGCCGCTTGAAACCAGGGTGTCGTTGCCGCTGCCGCCGTCAAGCCGGTTGTTGCCGTCACTGCCAAGCAGACGATCATCGCCGGCGGAGCCAATGACGTTCTGGATGTTGACCAGTACGTCGCCCTGCGCGTCGCCGCCCGACACCCTGCCGGAGGAAAGGTCAACCGTGACAGCGGTGGAGCCGGAATAACTGACCGTGTTGCTGCCGGTTCCGCCATCCAGCGTGTCGGCGCCTGCGCCGCCGCGCAGTGTGTCGTTGCCGCCGCCGCCCAGCAGACGGTTGGCCTGGTCGTTGCCCACGAGCAGGTCGTCGCCGCTTCCGCCTTCAAGGTTCTGTATGTTGACGAGCACATCGCCAGCAGCGTCGCCTGAGGCGTTGGCCTCTTCACCGTTGAGGAACACACTCACAGGCCCTGTGGATGTGCGGTAGCTTGCGGTGTTGTTGCCGGTTCCGCCGTCAAGCGTATCGGCGCCTGCGCCGCCGATGAGCGTGTCATCGCCCGTGCCGCCGAGCAGGCTGTCGTCACCGCCGTTGCCGCGCAGGATGTCGTGGCCGGCGCCGCCGGCCAGGGTGTCTGCGTTGGCGCTGCCCTGAAGGTCGTAGCTCCAGCCCCGGGCCTGCAGGGCAAAGGTGCCTACGGGAACGTCGGCTGCACTGCGGAAGTCGCCATAACTGAAGGTATGGACCTGCGTGTCGATCACCGCGCCGCTGGCATCTCGGTAGATGACACGAATCTGGAAGGTTTTTGTGGAAACCTCGGTGGAATCATCTGCAGCCTGCCATGCAAGGTTCAGGTTGAGTGCACCCGCCTCGCTGAGACTGCCAAGGGTGATTCCCCCTTGCGACAAGGTCTGCCCGTTGAAGGTGAGCCCTTCCGGCATGGAGCCGGCTTCGCTTGCAAGGCTGATCTGAACGCTGGCCGCCCTGCTGCTGGGTGCCAGCACCCATTGCGCAACCGCCGCCTGGGCCAGGTCTGCCACGGTGTTTGCCGTGGCACTGACCTTGAGCGGCGCGCCGGCCAGAAGCTCGGACGCGAGCACCCTGCCGATGTCGCGCCCGTCGGAGACGAGCACATTGCTCAGCTTGGCCTGGGCGCCATGGAAGAGCTGGGGCGCCAAAATGGTGTCCTGCGAGGTGCCTTCAGTGGTTAGGTCTGAGGTCTTGGTCTCCTCCGGCGGTTTGCCGGGCGTGGTCGAGGTCAGCGGCGTGTTGGAAGCCTTGGCCGTGGCCTTGGCAACCTCTGCCGTCTTGGCGGCAGACTCACCCGCGCCCTGCCCTGCGTCCTTGCTGGCAGCGCTCTGCACCTGCTGGCTGAGCTGCTGAACCTGCTTCATGATCTGATTGATCTGCTCCTGCGTCTTGGGCTCATCGCCGTCGGACTTGCCGTCACCGCCACCACCACTGCCGCCGGCCTTGGGTTTGAGGCCGCTGGATTCGAGCCGGAAGCTGCCGCCTTCGACTGGTCGGGTCTGCCCTACTTTCTTGAGCATTTCGGCCAGTGCCTCGGTAGAGCCGCCGGCGAAGCTGAGTGCAGCCTTTTCAGGCTGCGTGGCCGCTTTGAGCGCCGCCCCCGGAAGCACGTAGCGTTCACCGCTGCGGCTGACCAGCACCAGGTCGACGTCGACCAACTCGACGCCGGCAACCGCATCGCGGTCTATGGGCAGCGCAAACTGCCCGTCGGCCTGCGGCTGCAGAATCTTGACGGGAGCGTTTGGCACAGCGCTGCTGGCGGCATTTGCGTTGGTGTTGGCGGGCGTATCGGCCATGATGATTCTCCGGATGGCGTGGGTTCAGTTGTTTTGTTGTCAGGTCTTTTTGCTCAGAAGCGCGTGGAACATCTGCTCCTGGCGCTGCTGCATTTCCACAAGCGCCTGGCGGCTGAGCTCGGCTTGTTCGAGGCGTTGCCGGCTGTCAGCCTGCAGCTGCTCAAGCGCCAGCGTGACCAGCGCAGCCATCTGGCGCTGGGTTTCAGTCAGTGCGCTGTTCTGGGCCGCCTGCTGTTCGAGCTTCTGCGTCCAGTGCGAGGCAATGCCGGCCTGCTCCACACCCATGCGCCCCATGGCTGCCAGCAGTGCCTCGGACGTCTGCTGACGGTCATGCGCCTGAGCCTGCGCCTGTGCCTGCCACTGGTTGCGCTCTGCATGCAGCTGCTCCACCAGCGCGGCCAGACCTCGCTCCCACTGCGCCTGAAGCTGCTGAACCTGCGCAGACTGGCCGCGGGTCAACTCCTGCAGGGCGTCGCTCCAGGGCTGGTCCCGGCTTACGACGCTCTGCAGCAACTGCTGCTGCTGGGCGAACATGCTGCCCCATTCCTGCTGACGCGATTCGCCCCGCTCGTGCGCAGCGAGCAGCTGCCGTTGGGTCTGGTTGAGTTGCTCAACGGCCGCCTGCAGCTGCTGCTGCGCCTGGCTCTGCTGCTGCGCCTGCTCGGCAGTCTGCTGCAGCGCCTGGGGCACCTGCTGCAAATTGACGGCCAGCGTGGTGTGCAGGTCAACGAGCTGGCGCACGCGGCGTTCAGACTGGTCCAGTGCCAGAACCAGGCCATTGAGCAGAGGCGAGTGCTGGGCGAGCTCACCCAGGGCGTCTTTTACAGACTGGGTGTTGCCGCTGGAACTTGCCGTTTCGCCCGTGGCCTTGCTCAGATCCAGAAGCCAGGAGATGCGCGAATGCACCAGCGAAACAAGCTCTGCAGCCGCACCCTTGACGAACACCAGCAGCACGCCAATGAACATGGAACCCAGCACGCCGAACAGCGAGGCGGAGAAGGCCACACCCATGGACTTCATGGGCGCAACCAGCCTGCCCACGAGGTTGCCGATGGCCTGCACCGGGTCGGTAGTGCCGGTGATGACGAAACCGCCGATCATTTCACTGATTTCCTTGAGCGCGCCCAGAAGACCGATGAAGGTTCCGAACAGGCCCATGCCGACCATCACGCCGGCCAGGTACTGCGCCAGCAGCAGCCTGCGCTGCTGCTGGGCCTGAAAGCGGGCCACCTCGGCCTCGATGGCGGCATGCTCGACCGGCCCCACCACACGCCCACGCACGTCAAGCACTTCGCGCAGGAGGTCATAGACCTCGAAGCGCCCTTTGCCCTGGGCCAGTTCGAGCCACTTGCCCACTTCAACCGGAGTCTTGGTCTTGAGTTGCCTGACGAAGTCGTCTACCAGCGCACCTTCGCGGTTGATGCGCCAGACGTGCAGCATCATGAGCACCGAGCCAAAAATGAAAAGAACGAAGATGACGTAGTTGATCTGCGGATGCGGGTTGCCGCGCACCGTGGTGACGATGAGATCAAAAAATGCCACTGTGCCGAGCACGAGCAGCAGGATGGGGGTGCCCACCAGGTAGTAGTAGCGTTGCAGTCGTTTCATGGGTCTTTCCTGTAAGAAGAAATCAACGGGGTTCTCTGAGGGCTCGCGCGCCGAATCTGAGCAGCGGAGACAGCACGTAGCTGAGCACGCTGCGCTGGCCCACCACCACGTCTGCGCTGGCTGTCATGCCGGGAAGGATGACTTCCGCCGCCAGGGCGCCGCGGGCAGGCAGGGTGTGAACGAGCAGACGGTAGTAGCGCTGGCCTTGTTCGTCCGGCAGCGTGTCGGCACTGACTTCGATGACCTCACCGTCGAGCGCGCCGTAGACGGTGTAGTCGTAGGCGCCGATCATGACGCGCGTGGGCAAGCCCACGCGCAATGAAGCGCGGTCATCGGGCCGCACACGGGCCTCTACCGCAAGCGGGCCTTCGCTGGGGGTGATCTCCAGCAAGGGGTCACCGGGCTTGATGACGCCGCCCAGTGTGTTGAAGTAGAGGCGGTTGACAAAGCCTGCCGTGGGCGCGCGCACCTCGGTGCGGGTAACGCGGTCTGTATCGGCCTCCACTGCAGCGTCTATGCGCTGGATTTCGGAGCTGACCTGGTTCATTTCGGTGCGGGCCTCGGCACGGAATCTTGCAGAGGACTCGTTCAGCCGCGCGCTGGCCTCCGCCTGGGCAGAGAGCAGGCGGGGAAGGGAGTTGACCACGTCACGGTACTGGGTGTTGAGCCTTTCGCTGCGTCCTTGCGCATCGAGCAGCTCCATTTGCGAGGCGGCGCCCTTGCGCTGCAGGCTGTCCATCAAGGTGGCCTGCTGCCGTGCGAGCTGAAGCTCAGCGGAAAGGCTCTGGGTGCGCGCCTGGGCTTCACGCAGTTCGGCGCTGCGCTGCGCCACCTGCTGCTGAAGGGCAGACTGCTCGGAGGCAATGCGGGAGCGCCGTTCCTCAAAAGCTTTTTGCTCCAGGGCGCGAAGATCTGCAGGGATCTCGGGGCCGAACTGCGGCGCATCGCCTTGCGATTCGGCACGCAGACGGGCCAGCTGCGCCTTGAGTGCCAGCAGGCGCGTTTGGCCCTGCTGCAGGGTGCTGCTTGCATTTGTGTCCGACAGGCGCATGACGGTGTCGCCGGCCTTCACCTTCTGCCCTTCGCGGACCAGGATCTCCTGGACAATGCCGCCTTCCAGATGCTGCACCACCTGTGCACGGCCCGCTGCGATGATGCGGCCCTGGGCGCGGACTATCTTGTCCAGCGGCGCCAGCGCAGCCCAGAGCAGCAGCAGTGCAAGCAGGCCCCCAATGGCCCACAGCAGGCGCAGGTCGCGCTGAACGGCCAGGGCCTGCGCAAGGCTGTCGGGCAGCAGGCGCGCCGCACGCGAGCGCACGGCCGCGAACGCCGGGGCAAGCAGCTTGGCAAGACGGCTTGCCACGCTTGCCGCGCCGGATTGGAGAGGGGGCGTACCTGACACGCAAAAACCTCCAAGGCTCAGGGTACGCGCTTCATACTGACGCGCGCATTGTTGCCGCCGGAATCAACCTCGCGCACCTGCATGGCGATGTTGGCAGGCGGTACGCCGTTCTTGATGAGCAGATTGCGCAGGGTGTTGACCCTGTAGAACGCCACGCGTGAGGACTCCGAAAAGCCCTTGGCAGACCGCACCTGCAGTTGCCACTTGGCGGACTGCACGGCAGAGGGGCCGCCCAGCTTCTTCAGCAGCTCTGTCTGCTCGGCATCGGCCAGCTCAATGGCGTCGGGCGCAAACACCACGATCACGGTGCCTTCGTCAAGCGCCTCGATTTCCTGTGCGCCTTCCTTGGGCGGCGCTTTGGCACCGGAGGCAACCTTGAACTCGTTGGGGTTCTCTGCGGCGAGCTTTGCCGCAGCGACGCGCGCTTTGTCAAGCTGGGCCTGGAGCTGCTTGAGCTTTTCCTCAAGCTCCTTGAGCTTCTCTTCCTGCTGCTTTTTGTCGACTGCCTGCTTGGACTGGGCCTGGACAGCGGCGTCAAGGCCGGCCTTGGCGTTCTCCAGCATGGCTGCGCGGTCTTCAGTGCCGTCGCCCTTGGACTTGAGCAGCTTTTCCAGCAAGCCCCGGGCGACCATGACGCCGTCAACCTGGCCGTCAGTGCCGACCTCCGTCTTCCCGGGGTCTGAATAGGTGAGATCCGAAACACCGCTCCTGAGCTTCTGCCGGGCGATTTCAATGCTGGACCCGAGGACCACGATACTGGATATGGCTACCACAAAGAGCAGCATGATGGCTACGTTGGTCACGGCATCTACATAGCCTGGCCAGAAGATGTCGGACGAGTCGTCGGATTGGGATGCACCTGCCATGAATGAACTCCGGTTTTTTGTCTAGTCAATTGCCGCTGGATGTACGACCGTCAGCAGGCGATGCCGTCTGGGGCAGTGCCGCCGCCGGAACTGCGACCTGGGCCGGCGCTGCAGCAGCTTCAGGCTTGCTCTGCGCCGACTCAGTTGCCGCCTGCGGCTTGGCGTCTTGTGGCTGGCTTTCTGCGGCAGGCTTGTCGGTTGACGCTGTTGCTGCGGCCGGCGGCATGGCAGAGGGCGCGGGCTTGGTTTCCTGCGGAGCTGCCGCAGCTTGCGGCTTGCTTTGAATCAACTCAGCTGCCGCCTGCGGTTTGGCGTCTTGAAGCAGCTTGTCTGCGGCAGGCCTGTCGGCTGACAGCGCCGCCGCAGCCTGGGGCTTTGCCTGCGGCGGCGCGGCAGAGGGAGCTGGCTTGGTTTCCTGCGGGGCAACCGCAGCTTGCGGCTTGATCTGCGACACCGCCGGCTGTGGCTGCGGATTGATCGCCTTGGGCTCGATTTCAACAAGCGGTCTGGCTTGCTCCGGTGCGGGCGATGCCTTCACAGCGGGCGAAGAGCCAGCGCCTTGGCCTTGCACGGGAGCGCGCTCTGCAGGAGCAGCGTTGGCCGCGCCTTCCATGGTGGCGGATTTGGGTGCGAGGTCGATGCCGGCGGTCTGCCGCAAATCGCTCAACACGCCCATGCGGGCCAGGAGCTGGGCCTGCACCTGCATCTGCTGCACAAGCGTCTGGGTGAGACGCTGACGGGCGCCGAAGTGACGCTCGTAGGCGTCCAGTGCTTCGAGCAGCGAGCCGATACGGCCTATGCGCAGCTGCTCGTCAACGGAGGCGACAACAGCCGCGCTGGCTGCCTGTTCCGCCTGTCCGGCTGCCACGCGCAGGGTGACGGACTGAAGAATGGCGAAGTCTGCGTCGACCTGCTGCATGACTCTCTCGCCTTGCTCGGTAAGCTTGGCTTCGCGGTTGTTGAGCTCGGATGCGGCCGCCCGGGAGGCATAGATTTCCCGTCCGCCGAGTGAGAGGTCCCAGGTCATGACGCCCATGACGCGCTGATCTGTCTGGCGGGCGTTTTCCCCCCTGACGTTGCGGGAGCTGTCTTGTTCGACGCTGAGCCCCACCACCGGCAACAGGCGCTGGTCATTCGAGGCCAGGGTGCGGCGCTGGGCTTCAATGTCAGAACGCAGGGCCCGAAGGTCGTGGTTCTGCGCCCAGACAAGACGCCGGATTTCCCCTTGCGTGGCGGGCAGACCCGGCAGCTGGTTGAGGAAGGGCAGGTTGAGGGCGACCGGCATCTGGCCGGTGAGGCGTTGCAGTTCGAGCAAGGCGCTCTTGTAGTTGGCCTGCTGCTCAAGGCGGGTCTGCCGGGCCAGCAGCACGCGCGTGCGGGTGCGCTCCAGGTCTGCGGCGCTGGCTGCACCGGTCTGGGCGCGCGCCTGCACGTAGTCGAGCAGACGGCTGAAGTTGGCCAGCTGTTCGTCGGAGTGTTCAACGACCATGCGGGCGGCCGCGACATTGAGCGTAGCCTGCGTGACGGCCAGGGCAACGGATTCGCGTGCGGCCTGCATGCGCCAGTTGGCAGCGCGTTCGTTGCTCAACTCGGCAAGCCAGTCGGAGATCAGGGGCAGGTTGAACACCGGCTGCGTAAGGCGCAGGGCCTCGCTGCTGGTGGTGTGGTTGTTTGTGCCGTTGGGCTGTACGTTCACACCTGTCGACTTTTCCTGGCCTTCGGAATAGCGCACAGACAGGCGGGGAAGCAGATCGGACCTGGCTTGCCTGCTGCGGTTGATGGCAGCGTCGAGTTGCGAGGTAACCTGGTCCATGACCGGGCTGTAGGACAAGCCGATGTTGACGAGATCCGGCAGGCTCACAGCGTCCGCAGGCCTGACTTCAACGCGGCGGGGCGAGACCCTGGGGTTGAGGTCTGCCACTTCTTCCTGCGGCAGGTCGATGAGCGGCCTGCCGGCAAGCACAGCGAGCGTCAGGCGCTGGCGCGTGAAGTCCGGGGTGTAGTTGATTCGAGACGAGTCTTCGCTTCCGGCGGGTGCCGGCCGCTTCGCGACACGTCGGGCACCCGTTGGCCGCGGCTCGGGCCACTGGATCTGCTGAAGATAGTTTGCCGCAGCTGGCGCCGGAGAGGACGCAGCCTGTGAGCCGGGGGCTTTTGCAGCCGCCTGGGCCGAGCTGGAACGATCACGCCAGAGATCGGCACGCTCACGGGCAGTGTCTTCGTCCAGCGTGGTTCCGAAACCGCGCGCGCCATCGAGAGAGCCCGGTTGCTCGGCCCGCACGGCTTCTATGGTCTGGCGGGTGCGTTCACGGGCGCTCTGGAGGGTTTGCTGCGCGTGCACGGTGCCAATGAGGCCGCACATGAAGAGCGCCTGGACGATGGGGCGCAATACGGCATGACGCGATTGGGCCGACGGACTGACGAAGATGGAGGTGTTTAGGTTTTTCATGATGTCAACGCTCACGCAGCGCCTCTCTGGCGCGCAACACTGGTTTGAAAAGGTAAGAGAGAACGGACTTTTCCCCCGTCTTGATGTCCACATAGGCCTGCATACCGGCGATGATGGGCAGGCTCTTGCCATTGCGGACCTGGAGGTGGGACGTGCGGGTTCGCACCATCACCTTGTAATAGGTTTCTTCGCGGCGGACTTCATCACGAAGGGTGTCGGGGCTGATGTGCACCAGTTCGCCTTCAAGCCAGCCGTATGTTCCGGAGTCGTAGGCCGTGATCTTCACTGTTGCGGGAAGACCCGGGCGAAGGAAAGCAATGTCGATGGGCCGGATACGGGCCTCTACCATGAGCGTGTCATCAACGGGGACTATCTCCAGGATGTCCTGGCCGGACTGCACAACGCCACCTTGGGTGGTTACCCGGATGTTCTTCACAACGCCCCGCTTCGGCGCGCGCAGGATGGTGCGCTTGAATGCATCGGTACGGCCTACGAGCGTGGCTGACTGCGAGCCGAGTTCGCTCTCAATGCGGGAAAGCTCTGCAGCAGCGTCAGCGCGGTACTTGGCCTGAAGTTCGTCAATGCGTCCGCGCGTCTCGCTGATGTTTCTTTGAATGCGAAGTACGTCAATGTCAGAGACGAGGCCTTTGGCGGCAAGAGGCTCGGTCAGCTTCATTTCATCCCGCATGACCTTGAGGGTTTGCTGCAGGGCAATGAGGCTGGTATCGAGTGACTGACGACGGGCGCGCCATGTCTCGGTCTCTGTGCGAACAAGCTCGGGGTTGCGTTTAACAAGCTCTGGCGGGAACACGAGGGGGGTGCCGTGCGCCTCTGCCTTCAGGCGCACTGCAGCCGCCTGCAGACCGTTGATCTTGGCCTGGTTCTCGTGCATGCTCGCGCCAAGCCGTACGTCGTCAATACGCACAAGGGGTTCGTCCACCTGTACCAGCTGGCCTTCTCGAACGAGCACTTCCGCGACGACGCCGGCATCGACAGCCTGGATGACCTGCTCCCGGCTTGTCGGGATGACCTTGCCCATGCCGGTAGTGACTTCATCGAGCGTGGTGAGAGACGCCCAAAGCACAAACACAAGCAGGACCACGGCAAGCGCTTTCAAGCCATAGCGCATTGCACGCGGAGGAGGCTCCAGACGGATCAGATAGATGTCGGTGAGCTGGTCTGTAAGAGCCTGACGGGCATTTTCCTCACGCAGGGCTTTTACCTTGGCAATGAACGCGGGATCTGGCTGTGCTGCGGCGGGGCCCGCAGCGGCAGCGTTCTGCGAACCCAAACCACCCAACAGCCGCTCCAGAACAGCATGAAGCGGGGCAAGGATGAAGCTCCAACGGGTACTCATGCGCCAACCGCCTCCGCCGTTCGAGCGTTCAGAGCGCCTGGTTGAGGCTGAGGTGCCCTGGCCACACGGCCTTCTGCAATTGAGCTGAGCACGGCGTCCCGCGGGCCGTCTGCAACAACCCGGCCTGCGTCAAGCACAAGCAAACGGTCAGCCAGCGCCAAAGGCCCGGGCCGATGGGTTGTGACAACGATGAGGCGCCCCGCGAATTCTGGACGCAATCTTTCAAGCAATATGCGCTCGAAGGCCATGTCCATGGCGCTTGTGGGCTCGTCGAGCAGCAGCACGGGGGTAGGAGAAAGCAGGGCTCTTGCCAGCGCGACCCATTGGCGCTGGCCTCCAGACAGCGCCTGCCCTCCTTCGCCAACCTGCATGTCGAGCCCCTGGGGATGCGCGGCGACAAGGCCGTCCAATCCGCAAAGACGAAGGATATGGATGAATCGCTCGTCGGAGACGTGGGGAGAGGACAGAAGGAGATTCTCCCTGAGCGACCCCCTGAACAAGACCGCGTCTTGCCCGACCCAGGCGACATGGTCGCGCCACTCCGCCGGAGAAATCTGGCTTGCCGCGAGGCCAGCCACCATCAAGCGTCCTTCGGTCGGCGATTGCAGGCCGGCCAACACTCGAAGCAAAGTAGACTTGCCAGAGCCGACAGGACCCGTCACCGCGACGATCTGGCCCGCCTTGAGCTGCAGGTTGTCAATGCTGAGGACATCATGCTCAGTCTTGGGATATCTGAAGCGAACGCCCTGTAGGCTGATCTCCAGCGGCTTTTCCTTTTCGACTTTGGGCCACGAAACGAAGGTTTGCAGAGGGTCGTGCTTCTGCGGCAGATTCATGAGGCGATCAATCTGCTGAAACGACATGCGGGTGTTGTGCCAGCGAGCCATGAGACCGGCAACCTGCCCCAGCGGGGATAGAACGCGCGATGCGAGCATGCTGCAGCCGATCAAGGCGCCGACAGTAAGCTGACCGGCGAGAATCAGGTAAACGCCAGTGACGATCAGTGCAACATTTGCAGCCTGCTGAATGAACATTGCTGCATTGCCGGTCATGGCTGATGCCATACGGGTGGCCATGGAACTCCTGGCCGAGGAGGCGCAAAGACGCTCCCAGCGGCCCTGGACGCTGGCGGCAGCACCCAGTGCGTCGATGGTTTCCAGACGTTCAAGAATTTCTATCAGGTAGGCGTGCTTCTGGGTACTCTCGTACTGGTAGCGCTCTACAGACTTGCGAATACGGGCCTGTGCCATGACCCCGACAAGCACGGTCAGTACACCAGCGAGCAAGGTGATCCAGACGAGATGCCCGCCGATCCAGGCCACAACAACCAAAAACAGCAACGCGAACGGCAAATCGGTAAGCGCAACAAGCGTGGTGGAACTGACAAAGTCTCGGACGGCGTCAAACTCCCTTATCTGACTGGCCCACTGACCACTCGACGCAGGGCGGTCTGCAGGGCGTAGATTGAGGGTTTGCCGGATCAGGGAGGCCGAAAGCGCCACGTCTGCGCGTTTGCCGGCGTCGTCCAGGACGTGGGCGCGCAAGGCACGAAGCCCCAGTTCCAGCAGTGCAGCGAGGACAACGCCGACAGCCAGCGTCCACAGTGAATGCATGGCCGCATTGGGAATGATGCGGTCGTATACGTTCATGCTGAACATGGTGCCAGCCAGAGCCAAGACGTTGACCAGTACCGCGGCAAGGATGCAGTCGCCGTAGTGGGCACGGAGACGACTGAAAACGCTCCAGAACCAGTTCCGGCCGTCCGGCGGCACTGCCGACAAGGCATCTTGGGCGGACACGTCATCTCCGGCGAACGGCCCTTCGCTTTCCCCATCGGCAACGTCTATGCAAAGCCCGTCGTGAAGCGCAAGCAGTTTTTCCAGACGGATGGATTCATCGCGGTGGGGCTGCTCATCAGACCGGCCATGAACAGGGCTTCCCTGGTCTGGCGTTTCGTGGGCTCCTCCGGCGGGCCAACGACGCACACGGGCCTGATCGGCGTCCATTGACAGAAGAAGTAACCACTCGCCGCCGATGAGCCGCAAAGCCGCCGGCAGGTGCAAGCCACCCAAGTCTGCGGAGGCAGGCCCCATATCGCGAACACGGGCCGTGACGCCATGATCTCGCAGAACTACCGCGGCCACTTCAGGCATGGCCTGTTCAGGCACGGCTACAGCACGGTCACGCAGGTCGCGCCAGGAGACACGCCTGCCATGAGCCAGAGCCAAAGCCTGAAGGGCCAGCCAGATCATTGCGGCTACAGTCCTAGTTCTTCGGCAAGCAGACCACGAAGGCTCAATAGCCGCCACTGGCTGGTCTGCACGTCAATCACGGTAGCTACAACGTTGGACTTCGCAGTGAAAAGCTCGTTCTCCGCGTTGAGCACCTCCAAAAGCGACCTGCGCCCAATGCGGAATTGCTCCGAGTAAGAGCGCGTCACTTCCTGCGCCTGGTCAGCATACGTGCGGTAACTCGCCAGAGCCGCTTTGGAGGCCAGCATTTCGTACCACTGGGTCTCTACCATTGCACGTACTGCCAGGGCCTGCCTGTCGACCGCATCCTGGGCGGCTCGCATGCCCTCGGTAGCCGCACGTCGGCTGTATCTGTCCGACACGGCAAAGTTCCACTGCATGCTGAGCCCTGCATACAGGGTCTGCTGTTCACCGAAAATGCCGCCGTAATTGTTTGCGTTGCGGTTGCTGAACTCGGCGCCAAGACGAGGCTTGGTGGCGGCCTCGGCGAGCCCTATGCCCTCTTGGGCAGACAACACATCTGCCAAGGCCTTCTGCAGCGAGGGATGGACGGAAAGAGCCTCCTGGACAGCGGCCTCCATGGACGCAGGCACATCAACCTGAGGAAGGTCACGCAACACATCGCCAGTCTGCCCGACGGCAGACTCCTCCGGAGAAGGCATCGACGTGTGCGCACGCCACTGTACCCTCGCGGCCTCCAACCGCTGCAGGCGGCTGGCAAACACCGACTCGGCCAAGGCAACGCGAGACTGAGCCACCGAAAGATCCGATGCCCGCCCGAGGTCCACCCTGGCAATGTCTTTCATTTGGCCGGCGTACTGGCGGTGAAGCTTCAGGTTTTCACGCGCAAGTTCGGTCAGGCGCGATTGACGCACCAGCTCGGCGTAAAGCTCTACCGTACGGAGCATGACCTGCTCTCGCACCTGCACCAAAGACCAGTCTGCGCCATAAACCTGAGCCTGCGCTTGCCTGGCGCGTGCTCCGACTCCCGCGTCGTACAAGGGCTGGGCCAAACGCAACTGAAGCATGCGCTGGTCGTTGTAGTTGTTGGTGCGGGTGTCAAGTTTCTGCGATTCCTGCCCCGCCGCAGCTGAAATACCCAACTGCGCCAGTCGAGCCGCCCGGGCTTCGCTCAAGCGCTCACGCACCTGGCTGTTCTCTGACGAAGCCTGCGCGAGCTCCGGCTGCCGGACGATTACTTGCATGACGAGGTCACGCAACCAGATCATTGAGGGCGACACAGGAACCCGAGCCATATCAGGGCTGGACGTCGGCGAGTCCGACGTCCCTTGGGCCCAAGCCCCACCCTGATACGACAACGCCATACATGCAGCGAGAACCGATGCACGCAACTTTAGAACTCTCAAAGCAACCCCCTTAAGGAATCAAGCTGCATTTACTCGATACAAATTATAAATTGACTCACTTGGCCGCGCCCTGGGCAGGAAGCAGCCCGTACTCGAGATCCAGGCTGTTACGGCCTTTGGAGTGGACTTCAAGCCAGATCACCCGGTCGTCGCGCTGGAACTGGTAAGACTGATGCAGGCTGACGCGCCGATTGAGCAGCACCTTCCACCCCTTGCGCTCGGCGTCCTTGAGGAGCATGTCGCGCGCAACATCGAGACAGGTCGCCCCGGAACACCGCACACCAGCGGCATGCAGGGTAACGGGCTGGGTGGAGACAGGGACAACCAAGGGTTCAGAAGGCTTGCCCTCGGTACCGAACCAGCGAGAAACGAAGCTGCTGCTCTTGTGCTGCTTGGCAGCTGCCGCAACCACCTCCGGCTTGGGCTCCGCAGGACTGGCGAGCGCACCAGTGCCAAACTCGACCTCAGCAAACAGACGACCGAACATTCGATCACCGACACCCAGAACAGTCTCTTCGTTCACTCGGGTGGGCCGGGCACCAGAAATCCAGGGGAAGTCATGCGAGGGGTCAACCACCCAGGACTTCGGGGGGGCGCTTTCGCTTGAGGTAGGCATGTAGGGCGCAAACAACATCTTCTGGGGCTCGTTGGCACCAGGCTTCGCTGCCGGCGCAGGCGCAACACCCACCAAAGGCCCCGTCTTGGCCGGAGCCGCCACCTCTGTCACCGCGGGCGCCGCGGGCACAGCCAGCGCAGAAGAGCTGGGACGGGGCAAACGAAGATCGTCAGGCACCTGCAGAAGCCGCGGCTGCCGCGCGAGGGGCGGAGGCGGAGGAACCTCTTCGGTTGCACTTCTAAGCATGCTGCACCCACTCAGGGCAAGCAGCGCGAAACAGGGAAGCACGATCGAAGACACGCGCATGATCGGATTCATTTATTCAACTCCTGGAAACGTTTAGATAAGACTGGGTCAGCGCGAAGCGGCGGGCACATTGGGTGCCGGGGAAGTCGCAGCGGAAGAAGGAACTGCCGGCACTGGCGCACCAACCTGCACCCCAGACTGCTGATTCAGCACAACGGAGTACACAGCCTCCACACCATCGGGCGTATTGGTCAACCGGATGTCAAGAAGCCGCGCACCCTTGGAGAAAGCCAGCACATATTGAGTACCGAAGCGCATGGCCGACTGCAAGTCCCACCCTTTGCGCTTTGCGTCGCCAATGAGCTGGGACTGCACCCGCTCGCTGTAGGTCTGTCCAAGTTGCGCGAAGAAAAGGCCCGTCTGCTGCCCGGACTCACCCAGGAGTACCGATTGCTCGTGCCTGACAAGCTTCATGCTTGAAACGAGCGGATAATTTTCCGCCTGAACCGCAGGCCACGGTGTCTGCCCAAACGCCAGCACACTCACGAAGAGCGCTCCGAAAACAACGTACTTTTTCTTCATGGCAGGTTCTTTCTATGATGATTTGAGATGTAAATAAAAAAACACCGGGCATGTACGAGGCACGGCGATGGGCATTGCCGGGAAACAATTCGTTTCCAAGACGTGGAGTGAGGATATTCGCCACCCGAAGGCGCCAAGAGACAACATTGACCGCGAGTAAACAGTCTTCGAGGCTTTTTTAGAAATCGTTGTTGGGGCGCCGCCGTTTGACGCGAGTCTGCTGCGCGAGCTTTGTCGCTTGGGCTTGGCGGAAGATTTCTTTTGCTGCACTGAGCACGCACGGCCTCCGGGGCCCTTGACGCGCCGCTGCGTGCTATGCAGCGCCCAAAATGCCATGGAAAAGCGGGGGCACGCGTCTTTCTGCAACTGCGGCCCAAGCAGCCACCATTGAATACGACTGGTATATTCGTATTCACCGATAAGATTTGATGCAATCCAGATGCAGAATGACGACTTATTGACACCGGCGCAGTTTGGCGCCGCCCTCGGACTTTCCGCCCGAATCGTGGAGCACTGGCTTATGTCAGGCTTGGTCAAGCCTGCCAAGTTGGAAGACGGCAAGCCGCTAATTGCCAAAAGTTATCTTGAGGAACTTGCTCAGCTAAGCGCAAAGCTCAGCCCGTCGTCCGAAGATGCGAGCAGAAATGCAAGACGTCTTCGCCTCTTGGTGATTGACGACGATCCAGATTTCCTGGATCTTTTTTCCTGCATTGCGACCCAATGGCCTTCCGTTGAAGTCACCTCAGCGAGCAACGGCTTCGAGGGCCTTGTACTGATCGGGAAGTTCCGCCCTGATGTGGTAGTAACCGACCTCAGCATGCCGGGCATCGACGGTTTTGAGATGCTGCGCCTTTTGACGCATCCCGATTCCGGATACGCTCATCTGACATTCATTGTTGTAACGGCGCTAGACCACCTTGAGATTCAGAGACGAGGTGGGGTCCCCCCCCGCGGTGCCTGTTTTGTTCAAACCGGTATCGTTTGAAAAGCTGAAAACGACGGTACTTTCATGCTCCCCCTCACTTGGATAGCCAGCTCCGCAAATCAGGCGGAACGCTGTTCATTGTCGACAGTCGCTCTCTTGTAATGACAGAAGAGTGACATAAGCTCGTCAAGATTTGCTCCGCCCAAGTCGCAAAGATTCTCTTTCAAGTAGGCGGTAAACCCACGCCAATGACCGAGCATCAGAAGCTCGACCTCGGAGTAATCGATTTTGATGAGTCCATGCAGTTGAAGCATCTGCAAGTGCTTTGACATGATGGTCCTCGACACACCACAATACTGCGCAAGTAGTTGCTGTTTCAGGGGTATCTTCAGACGATCGAATTGCGTATCGATCAAGTGAGGCAATGCGGTTGATGCGAGATTCTCGGCACAAAGACCAAGCCCCAGCACAACCCGAAGGCTTGGAGTCCCAGCCTTGAGGAGCGAATTGGTATCCCAGAGGAGCTGATTTTTCCAGGCGCCAAGCTTGGCTATGCATCTGGCGAAATCGGGTTCGTCTCTCATCAGGCCGAGAAACAGACGAGCAGGCATTCTCATGAGATCAACCTGATCCATAGTGTGATAGCGGTGATACGTAGGTGAGCTATTGATGATGTTTTGCTCTCCATACCACGCACCGTTCCCGAAGAAATGAACAAGGCGCATACCCGAGACACTGTTGCCTTGGCTGACGACAACCAACCCCGAGATGACCAAGTCCCAAGACTCCGGGATGTCACCGCGCTCCCATACTACCCGGTTAGAGTCTATGGAGGCGATAGCGCAGTCGCCCGACACCAGGCGGGCAACATGGCTCGAAAGCCCCATATTGAACAAGACTCTTTGTACAAACAGTGACATGGTTGACTACACATGATTCGCTCCAAAGGAGGTTGCCTTGGAACTGTCGCAGAGACTTTGAGCTACAGTTTGCTGAAGCCTACAGATTGACACAATCCGTAACGATCCTATAGTTGGCAGTAACCGCGCACTCCAAATGTTCAAAGATAAACATTTTGGCACTTTTGCCGAAATGATCACTACTTTGACCTTGAAGACCAAACAAGCACGCGCACGTCAATGCACCAAAAGAAATCAAATTGCCCCACATTAGTGCAACCCTGATTCACTTCGGTGCAGCACGGATTGTTGAGTAATCGTTTGCAACTTGCTCGCTGCATTTACTCAAATTGTGCGGGCGAAGACACTGCTTCCAATGAGCTAGCAGCGAGATTGATAGCCTCTTCTACTCAAATCAGCATGCGGCAAAGAGGGAGGGGGTCATGCAAAAGTTCGTTCGGTCTCCTGAATTTGGAAGTACAGCAGTTCAATGCAAACCCGAGGAGCCCATAGCCCACCCGGGCTATAAGGGACCATTTACTGGATTCGCATCATTCAGACCAGGCAACAAGGTTGTTCATTCAGGGCGCACATTGACGGTCGGCTGGGTTCTCGTTAGCCGCGGAGATTTGTTTGTCGCATTGAAAGAAACAGGCGAGCTTGTACGGTCAGACTCGATCAAACCTGCGGAGATGTAGTCTGAGTTGAGGCTCTCTCTATAGCCATAGCCAGGCGGAAGTAGAGACACCCATGAGACGTGGCCTTCAGGTGAAGAAATCGAAGTTCAGTGAGAGCCGTATCGTAGGCATATTGAGTCGGCCGCACTCGACGCGAGAGGTTTCGAGACATGCAGAAAGCGCGGCATAAGCGAGCCTACCTGCTGTACGCCGGCGACCGACATCAGGGCAAGTCCTGGGGTAAGACCGTGCTGTGGCGCGTGTGCTGCCGGCTTAGCCAGCACCCCCGCCACGGCTGGGCTAAAAGCGGCTGGCTGCGCGCATCAACCAGCTATTGCTGCGGGCACTCATCCCAACGCTGTCCCGCTATCCATCCGCGTGGACAACAGGCCGGAGTTCATAGCTCATGCTCTGGCTGACTGGGCTCACTCCAAGAGGATCGCGCGCATCACATCCAACCGGGAAAGCCGACTCAGAATGCCTGTGTGAAGCGATTCAACCGCGCCTACCGCACTGAGGTACTGGACTGCTATGTATTCGAAAGCCTGCACGAGTTAAGTGACATGACAGCCGATGGGCTGCAACGCAACAACCATCATCGACCCCATGAATCCCTGGACTCAATCCCGCCGGTCGAGTACTGCGTGAAACGATTCCCCAACCTCTACTTCTGACCGATACAGGAACTCGAGGAGACTTAAGCATGAATGCAATCAATATTGAAATTTGGTGTCTGACAAAAGCCAAATCGTAGCTTCCGTTCCTTTACCGGGCTCACTCTGCAACTCAACAAAACCACCTTGCGCCTCAACCGTTTCCTTGACAAAGTGCAAACCCAATCCAAATCCTGAAAAATGATCAAGGCGATCACCGCGATAAAAGGGTTCGAAGGCTTTCTCAACTTGCACCTTGGTCATCCCAATTCCATGGTCTAAAACACTTACTCCGACATAGTACTTCCCTCGACGGAGTTCCAGACGAGTTCTTATGAGCACAGTCGAACTTTCGTCCGAAAACTTGATGGCATTTGATACAAGATTAATGACGGCCTGCACAGCCAGCCTGAGGCTGACAGCTACTCGAATTCCACCATGGACCGCATCTAAACGAACGTTCCTTCGATCAATCCAGTCATCAATCTGAGAAAGCACAGCATTCAATATGTCCCGAAGCGGGAGGCTCTCCCGGTCAAGCGAATTGAAACCATGCTCAAGAGATGCAAGATCGAGAAGCTGATCCGAGAGCTCAGCAAGTAGAAGCGCCTGTGACTGAATTTTCTGAATGGCAACTTCCTTGTCAAGGGCAGCACCTCCACCGCGTCCTTCATTCATCAAAAGATCGGCATAGCCGATAATGTTCGAGACGGGGCGTCGAATCTCATGCAGAGCGGTTGACAGGAAAAGCTTCTGACCGAGTCGGCTTTCAATAAGCGCACTCACGTCGCGGAAGAGGAATACGGAAGCACTGTCGATCGACACAACACTCAGAGCAATTGTTCTTCCATCAATGACTGGGAATTGAAAGACATTTGAAAACTCTGAGTGGAGACGGTCATCAGTAAGGCATTGCAATGATGACTCATGCAGGAGATCAAGACGCGGCACTGCAATCGGATCTTCAGACAAAACAGTCCTTAAATGATTGTCTAGCAGCTTGAGGCTTACGCCTTCCCAGTCGCAGCTGGGAAGAAGCAGAATGCGTCGCAATGACGCACTAATCCATCGAATTCTTCCGTCGTCATGACATACAACGATGCCTTGGTCAACGCTATCACAAACCCGGCGAAGTACTTCAACGTCAGCGAACAATTTGCTCGCCTGTCGCGAAAGCAAGGCTTGATTGTGGATCGCAACCAAAAGATCGCTTATCAATGAATGCGCCGGAAAGTCGGTCGTCGAAAGCCCAAGCTCCCTAAGCGCGCGCATACCGGCTGGAACAGGAACGGACAAAAACAACAGACCGTTCACCAAAGGCTCGATGTGTCCTCTGAGCTCAAGCGCAGAGTTCTCAAGGGCATGAAGTGAAATCCGACGCCCCACCAACTGCCGCCACGACTGAATATCGCGAGGTAGATTGACTCTGTGGGTATCAAAAACAGAGAAAAAATCCACTCCGACCTTTGCACCGGGTATCGACTTGGCAAGCAGCGGCGAAACAGCAGAAAAGCAAAACTCTTCGTTGATGCAAAAATAAAATGGAAAGTTTCGAGAAAAAAACCCCTCTGAAAAACCAAAACCTACATCTACCCACGTGGCTCCAGGAATTTCGGACTTAGGCATAAATAACAACAGATAGTGATTGTCTATAGCAAAAAATCAGGCTCTCCGTATCAAAGCCTGAAAGTCAAGTCAACGCGCATCAGCATCTATGGCTCATAGCCAACTCGCCAGAGTCAACAGGAGACTGGCGTTTATATGGCCCTGCATAAAAAGCCCATCAAGAAATAGTTGGCAAAAAGTACGCCGGATGGCCATTAATGCGACTAAGCGACGTCTGCCGAGACTAATCGTCCTGAAAAAGCTTGGAAATAGCTGCGTTCCACCAAGAAAGCCGCTATTGAAGCAACTTCAAACTTTTTCCTTTGACGCTGGTCCACGATTTGAAAACAATAACTGACAACTTAATCCAGACAACAGAAAGTGCTTTCCTTGTCGGCCGACAAGACAAAAATGCTCTCGAGAGCAAGCCGAATTTCCCAAGGGATTTCATCAACGATTGAAGATGAATGATCTATTTGACCCTTAGCGGACTCAACTCGTCTGGATGGGATGCTGGTGAAAACAATAGCAGAGGAGTCAGGGGCGACAAATCTCGAGAAGTCATGCAGCATGCCGCCTGAAAAAACTCGCAAACCTATCGAACATTCAAGTTGATTGATGCAGCGCCTGTAGGCAACCACGCAATCTGCGTGATCGAGCGTTGGCCATAGCATTTGAGCGACACGCAATACTTTCAGCTTGAACGGACTGCAGGCGAGCAAACAAAGAGACGTCTCCTTTTCGGACAGGAAGAACACGCGTTCATGTGCAGCTATCAACTTTGGTGAGACGCCAAAGCAGAAATGAATGCTGAAGCTACCAGCCTCTTCACCGGCAGCAAGCGCAGATGACGAGCAATCACGCGTTACCAAGCCCGATTTACTCCTCTAGACCGATTCGTTTGGCACCCGAAACGAACAATCGGGCAATGAATTTATCGGACGCCTTCCGGAAACTTCCCTCCATCACATATATGGGGCGCCCGTAGCTCGCGTTCGAAGCCCTGTGCGCAGAGGGTACATGTCTGAAAAATATCCCAATGGGGATGCACCCCAGCCCTAAAGAACCAGCGCACAAAGCCAAGGCCATCTTGTGGGCATCGACCTCGAAATCATCAGCGCAAAAAAGAATAGCGTCAGGCTTTCGCCGACCAACTTCTATAAGCAGTGAGGAAACATCTGAAAAGTTAGTAACGATTAATGGCGACGATCCGTTCGGATAATCAACTTCAAGACGCTTCCTGTACCTACTATTGCTTGATGCAAAATAAAGACTCAATGGAGGTTCATCTTTTTGGACACTGGGGACATCCAAGCACTTCACTGCAGATAAAACGCTTTGTCGCTCCTTTACAAGCTGCTCAAGCGCCTTGAAGGAAATACGGCGATGCCCCCCAGCAGTCTTCCAAGCAGGCAACAGCCCTGCATCGACCCAGAGTTGAACAGTACGAACCGAAATTCCCAACGTTTCTCCCGCCAGCGACGTGGAGACCAAATCGGGATTTTTGCTCGACTGCATTCCGGATGAGACCATCTGGCAATGTTCTCCGCGACTCAGTCGGTAGAGGGCAGCATTTGTTCTCTTCCGAACAGATCCGCGTAGAAGTTTCAGTCATTTACCCGGAGTGTTTAAACAAGAACACTCCTACGCCTGAGACCTCATTGCCTGCTTGAAAAAGGTCACTTTTTCATCAACACAAATAGGTGACAGAGCAAAGAAAAAAGCCTCTCCCTTTTTGGGGGAGAGGCAAATGTCTGGCAGGGACCAGACAGGTTGGGAGTGACGATATTTTTACTCGACAGTGTCTAGCCAGCAACTCAAAATGTTCCCGAGTGAACAGAAATTAGCTTTAGTCCGCAATCCATCCAAGCTAGCTAGCTAGCTAGCTAGCTTTAGTAACTGAGGGTGCACTTTGTTGGGTTGAAAACACGTGAAAAGAAGTCGCTCGTAAAAAAACAGAGCTGAAGGACGTTGGAACTTCGTTCTTTTGGACGAAGAAGACCTCCTTCCAAGGCAAAAAAATGTGCTAGCCGGACCTTCCCAAGTTTCCAAGACTCAAGAATTTGTTGTGTCCTGGAGATTGGAAAGAAGACCAAAAGTAGTACTCTGCACGCCCTGCAAACCTTGAATGAGAGTTCCGGGCTTAAGCCGGTGGTTAGCACCGAACAACGGAGCGGGAAACCCCCCTCCTCTGGTTGTCCCAGACACACGACGGCAGGGTCGGTCGAATAGCCAAAGGATTGACAACGGCCATGGTCATCTGGAAATCTGTCACTGGGCAGATCAATCTTCACTGCCTTGTGAAGATACAAACATGTTGCTGTGGCAGTACACCCCAGTTCCCGTGTGCGGGCGGCTTGGGTAAAATTGAGCAGTCCGACAGTCTTGGCGTGATAGCATTTTTGATAGCACGCAGACTGCCGGAGGGGGTCGGGCAAGGCCGGTCGAGTTCGGACTGGGTCGGCTAAGTGCTTGATTTTGTTAGATAGGGGACGACCGAAAACCGTCCTCCGAGGCCCGGTCTAGCGTCTCTTAATCCGTAGGTCGTAGGTTCGAATCCTACAGGACCCACCAACCGATTCAAGGACTTGGCTTCACGGCCAGGTCCTTTTTCATTTCCGAACGTGACAAAAACGTGACCAGATTGCCCACGTTTTCGACACGCGGATGCTCGATCCGGGCGGCGGCTACGGTTAAGTGGCTGGTAGCGTACTTGGCATAGCGGTCCACCATTTCCCTGGATTTCCAGCCGCCCAATTCCTTGAGCTCATCGCAGGACGTTCCCGCCTGCCGATGCCACGATGCCCACGTATGGCGCAGGTCGTGAAACCGAAAGTCCCGGATACCGGCAGCGTCCAGCGCGGCACGCCATCCAGAATTGGTGACTTGCCAGCGCCACGGCTCACCCCGAAAGGTAAAGCAGTAGCGCGAGTGTTTACCAATCTGCTCTCTCAGAACCTCAATCGCATCTTCATTTAACGGCACGTGCCGTTAAATGAAGATGCGATTGAGGTTCTGAGAGAGCAGATTGGTAAACACTCGCGCTACTGCTTTACCTTTCGGGGTGAGCCGTGGCGCTGGCAAGTCACCAATTCTGGATGGCGTGCCGCGCTGGACGCTGCCGGTATCCGGGACTTTCGGTTTCACGACCTGCGCCATACGTGGGCATCGTGGCATCGGCAGGCGGGAACGTCCTGCGATGAGCTCAAGGAATTGGGCGGCTGGAAATCCAGGGAAATGGTGGACCGCTATGCCAAGTACGCTACCAGCCACTTAACCGTAGCCGCCGCCCGGATCGAGCATCCGCGTGTCGAAAACGTGGGCAATCTGGTCACGTTTTTGTCACGTTCGGAAATGAAAAAGGACCTGGCCGTGAAGCCAAGTCCTTGAATCGGTTGGTGGGTCCTGTAGGATTCGAACCTACGACCTACGGATTAAGAGACGCTAGACCGGGCCTCGGAGGACGGTTTTCGGTCGTCCCCTATCTAACAAAATCAAGCACTTAGCCGACCCAGTCCGAACTCGACCGGCCTTGCCCGACCCCCTCCGGCAGTCTGCGTGCTATCAAAAATGCTATCACGCCAAGACTGTCGGACTGCTCAATTTTACCCAAGCCGCCCGCACACGGGAACTGGGGTGTACTGCCACAGCAACATGTTTGTATCTTCACAAGGCAGTGAAGATTGATCTGCCCAGTGACAGATTTCCAGATGACCATGGCCGTTGTCAATCCTTTGGCTATTCGACCGACCCTGCCGTCGTGTGTCTGGGACAACCAGAGGAGGGGGGTTTCCCGCTCCGTTGTTCGGTGCTAACCACCGGCTTAAGCCCGGAACTCTCATTCAAGGTTTGCAGGGCGTGCAGAGTACTACTTTTGGTCTTCTTTCCAATCTCCAGGACACAACAAATTCTTGAGTCTTGGAAACTTGGGAAGGTCCGGCTAGCACATTTTTTTGCCTTGGAAGGAGGTCTTCTTCGTCCAAAAGAACGAAGTTCCAACGTCCTTCAGCTCTGTTTTTTTACGAGCGACTTCTTTTCACGTGTTTTCAACCCAACAAAGTGCACCCTCAGTTACTAAAGCTAGCTAGCTAGCTAGCTAGCTTGGATGGATTGCGGACTAAAGCTAATTTCTGTTCACTCGGGAACATTTTGAGTTGCTGGCTAGACACTGTCGAGTAAAAATATCGTCACTCCCAACCTGTCTGGTCCCTGCCAGACATTTGCCTCTCCCCCAAAAAGGGAGAGGCTTTTTTCTTTGCTCTGTCACCTATTTGTGTTGATGAAAAAGTGACCTTTTTCAAGCAGGCAATGAGGTCTCAGGCGTAGGAGTGTTCTTGTTTAAACACTCCGGGTAAATGACTGAAACTTCTACGCGGATCTGTTCGGAAGAGAACAAATGCTGCCCTCTACCGACTGAGTCGCGGAGAACATTGCCAGATGGTCTCATCCGGAATGCAGTCGAGCAAAAATCCCGATTTGGTCTCCACGTCGCTGGCGGGAGAAACGTTGGGAATTTCGGTTCGTACTGTTCAACTCTGGGTCGATGCAGGGCTGTTGCCTGCTTGGAAGACTGCTGGGGGGCATCGCCGTATTTCCTTCAAGGCGCTTGAGCAGCTTGTAAAGGAGCGACAAAGCGTTTTATCTGCAGTGAAGTGCTTGGATGTCCCCAGTGTCCAAAAAGATGAACCTCCATTGAGTCTTTATTTTGCATCAAGCAATAGTAGGTACAGGAAGCGTCTTGAAGTTGATTATCCGAACGGATCGTCGCCATTAATCGTTACTAACTTTTCAGATGTTTCCTCACTGCTTATAGAAGTTGGTCGGCGAAAGCCTGACGCTATTCTTTTTTGCGCTGATGATTTCGAGGTCGATGCCCACAAGATGGCCTTGGCTTTGTGCGCTGGTTCTTTAGGGCTGGGGTGCATCCCCATTGGGATATTTTTCAGACATGTACCCTCTGCGCACAGGGCTTCGAACGCGAGCTACGGGCGCCCCATATATGTGATGGAGGGAAGTTTCCGGAAGGCGTCCGATAAATTCATTGCCCGATTGTTCGTTTCGGGTGCCAAACGAATCGGTCTAGAGGAGTAAATCGGGCTTGGTAACGCGTGATTGCTCGTCATCTGCGCTTGCTGCCGGTGAAGAGGCTGGTAGCTTCAGCATTCATTTCTGCTTTGGCGTCTCACCAAAGTTGATAGCTGCACATGAACGCGTGTTCTTCCTGTCCGAAAAGGAGACGTCTCTTTGTTTGCTCGCCTGCAGTCCGTTCAAGCTGAAAGTATTGCGTGTCGCTCAAATGCTATGGCCAACGCTCGATCACGCAGATTGCGTGGTTGCCTACAGGCGCTGCATCAATCAACTTGAATGTTCGATAGGTTTGCGAGTTTTTTCAGGCGGCATGCTGCATGACTTCTCGAGATTTGTCGCCCCTGACTCCTCTGCTATTGTTTTCACCAGCATCCCATCCAGACGAGTTGAGTCCGCTAAGGGTCAAATAGATCATTCATCTTCAATCGTTGATGAAATCCCTTGGGAAATTCGGCTTGCTCTCGAGAGCATTTTTGTCTTGTCGGCCGACAAGGAAAGCACTTTCTGTTGTCTGGATTAAGTTGTCAGTTATTGTTTTCAAATCGTGGACCAGCGTCAAAGGAAAAAGTTTGAAGTTGCTTCAATAGCGGCTTTCTTGGTGGAACGCAGCTATTTCCAAGCTTTTTCAGGACGATTAGTCTCGGCAGACGTCGCTTAGTCGCATTAATGGCCATCCGGCGTACTTTTTGCCAACTATTTCTTGATGGGCTTTTTATGCAGGGCCATATAAACGCCAGTCTCCTGTTGACTCTGGCGAGTTGGCTATGAGCCATAGATGCTGATGCGCGTTGACTTGACTTTCAGGCTTTGATACGGAGAGCCTGATTTTTTGCTATAGACAATCACTATCTGTTGTTATTTATGCCTAAGTCCGAAATTCCTGGAGCCACGTGGGTAGATGTAGGTTTTGGTTTTTCAGAGGGGTTTTTTTCTCGAAACTTTCCATTTTATTTTTGCATCAACGAAGAGTTTTGCTTTTCTGCTGTTTCGCCGCTGCTTGCCAAGTCGATACCCGGTGCAAAGGTCGGAGTGGATTTTTTCTCTGTTTTTGATACCCACAGAGTCAATCTACCTCGCGATATTCAGTCGTGGCGGCAGTTGGTGGGGCGTCGGATTTCACTTCATGCCCTTGAGAACTCTGCGCTTGAGCTCAGAGGACACATCGAGCCTTTGGTGAACGGTCTGTTGTTTTTGTCCGTTCCTGTTCCAGCCGGTATGCGCGCGCTTAGGGAGCTTGGGCTTTCGACGACCGACTTTCCGGCGCATTCATTGATAAGCGATCTTTTGGTTGCGATCCACAATCAAGCCTTGCTTTCGCGACAGGCGAGCAAATTGTTCGCTGACGTTGAAGTACTTCGCCGGGTTTGTGATAGCGTTGACCAAGGCATCGTTGTATGTCATGACGACGGAAGAATTCGATGGATTAGTGCGTCATTGCGACGCATTCTGCTTCTTCCCAGCTGCGACTGGGAAGGCGTAAGCCTCAAGCTGCTAGACAATCATTTAAGGACTGTTTTGTCTGAAGATCCGATTGCAGTGCCGCGTCTTGATCTCCTGCATGAGTCATCATTGCAATGCCTTACTGATGACCGTCTCCACTCAGAGTTTTCAAATGTCTTTCAATTCCCAGTCATTGATGGAAGAACAATTGCTCTGAGTGTTGTGTCGATCGACAGTGCTTCCGTATTCCTCTTCCGCGACGTGAGTGCGCTTATTGAAAGCCGACTCGGTCAGAAGCTTTTCCTGTCAACCGCTCTGCATGAGATTCGACGCCCCGTCTCGAACATTATCGGCTATGCCGATCTTTTGATGAATGAAGGACGCGGTGGAGGTGCTGCCCTTGACAAGGAAGTTGCCATTCAGAAAATTCAGTCACAGGCGCTTCTACTTGCTGAGCTCTCGGATCAGCTTCTCGATCTTGCATCTCTTGAGCATGGTTTCAATTCGCTTGACCGGGAGAGCCTCCCGCTTCGGGACATATTGAATGCTGTGCTTTCTCAGATTGATGACTGGATTGATCGAAGGAACGTTCGTTTAGATGCGGTCCATGGTGGAATTCGAGTAGCTGTCAGCCTCAGGCTGGCTGTGCAGGCCGTCATTAATCTTGTATCAAATGCCATCAAGTTTTCGGACGAAAGTTCGACTGTGCTCATAAGAACTCGTCTGGAACTCCGTCGAGGGAAGTACTATGTCGGAGTAAGTGTTTTAGACCATGGAATTGGGATGACCAAGGTGCAAGTTGAGAAAGCCTTCGAACCCTTTTATCGCGGTGATCGCCTTGATCATTTTTCAGGATTTGGATTGGGTTTGCACTTTGTCAAGGAAACGGTTGAGGCGCAAGGTGGTTTTGTTGAGTTGCAGAGTGAGCCCGGTAAAGGAACGGAAGCTACGATTTGGCTTTTGTCAGACACCAAATTTCAATATTGATTGCATTCATGCTTAAGTCTCCTCGAGTTCCTGTATCGGTCAGAAGTAGAGGTTGGGGAATCGTTTCACGCAGTACTCGACCGGCGGGATTGAGTCCAGGGATTCATGGGGTCGATGATGGTTGTTGCGTTGCAGCCCATCGGCTGTCATGTCACTTAACTCGTGCAGGCTTTCGAATACATAGCAGTCCAGTACCTCAGTGCGGTAGGCGCGGTTGAATCGCTTCACACAGGCATTCTGAGTCGGCTTTCCCGGTTGGATGTGATGCGCGCGATCCTCTTGGAGTGAGCCCAGTCAGCCAGAGCATGAGCTATGAACTCCGGCCTGTTGTCCACGCGGATGGATAGCGGGACAGCGTTGGGATGAGTGCCCGCAGCAATAGCTGGTTGATGCGCGCAGCCAGCCGCTTTTAGCCCAGCCGTGGCGGGGGTGCTGGCTAAGCCGGCAGCACACGCGCCACAGCACGGTCTTACCCCAGGACTTGCCCTGATGTCGGTCGCCGGCGTACAGCAGGTAGGCTCGCTTATGCCGCGCTTTCTGCATGTCTCGAAACCTCTCGCGTCGAGTGCGGCCGACTCAATATGCCTACGATACGGCTCTCACTGAACTTCGATTTCTTCACCTGAAGGCCACGTCTCATGGGTGTCTCTACTTCCGCCTGGCTATGGCTATAGAGAGAGCCTCAACTCAGACTACATCTCCGCAGGTTTGATCGAGTCTGACCGTACAAGCTCGCCTGTTTCTTTCAATGCGACAAACAAATCTCCGCGGCTAACGAGAACCCAGCCGACCGTCAATGTGCGCCCTGAATGAACAACCTTGTTGCCTGGTCTGAATGATGCGAATCCAGTAAATGGTCCCTTATAGCCCGGGTGGGCTATGGGCTCCTCGGGTTTGCATTGAACTGCTGTACTTCCAAATTCAGGAGACCGAACGAACTTTTGCATGACCCCCTCCCTCTTTGCCGCATGCTGATTTGAGTAGAAGAGGCTATCAATCTCGCTGCTAGCTCATTGGAAGCAGTGTCTTCGCCCGCACAATTTGAGTAAATGCAGCGAGCAAGTTGCAAACGATTACTCAACAATCCGTGCTGCACCGAAGTGAATCAGGGTTGCACTAATGTGGGGCAATTTGATTTCTTTTGGTGCATTGACGTGCGCGTGCTTGTTTGGTCTTCAAGGTCAAAGTAGTGATCATTTCGGCAAAAGTGCCAAAATGTTTATCTTTGAACATTTGGAGTGCGCGGTTACTGCCAACTATAGGATCGTTACGGATTGTGTCAATCTGTAGGCTTCAGCAAACTGTAGCTCAAAGTCTCTGCGACAGTTCCAAGGCAACCTCCTTTGGAGCGAATCATGTGTAGTCAACCATGTCACTGTTTGTACAAAGAGTCTTGTTCAATATGGGGCTTTCGAGCCATGTTGCCCGCCTGGTGTCGGGCGACTGCGCTATCGCCTCCATAGACTCTAACCGGGTAGTATGGGAGCGCGGTGACATCCCGGAGTCTTGGGACTTGGTCATCTCGGGGTTGGTTGTCGTCAGCCAAGGCAACAGTGTCTCGGGTATGCGCCTTGTTCATTTCTTCGGGAACGGTGCGTGGTATGGAGAGCAAAACATCATCAATAGCTCACCTACGTATCACCGCTATCACACTATGGATCAGGTTGATCTCATGAGAATGCCTGCTCGTCTGTTTCTCGGCCTGATGAGAGACGAACCCGATTTCGCCAGATGCATAGCCAAGCTTGGCGCCTGGAAAAATCAGCTCCTCTGGGATACCAATTCGCTCCTCAAGGCTGGGACTCCAAGCCTTCGGGTTGTGCTGGGGCTTGGTCTTTGTGCCGAGAATCTCGCATCAACCGCATTGCCTCACTTGATCGATACGCAATTCGATCGTCTGAAGATACCCCTGAAACAGCAACTACTTGCGCAGTATTGTGGTGTGTCGAGGACCATCATGTCAAAGCACTTGCAGATGCTTCAACTGCATGGACTCATCAAAATCGATTACTCCGAGGTCGAGCTTCTGATGCTCGGTCATTGGCGTGGGTTTACCGCCTACTTGAAAGAGAATCTTTGCGACTTGGGCGGAGCAAATCTTGACGAGCTTATGTCACTCTTCTGTCATTACAAGAGAGCGACTGTCGACAATGAACAGCGTTCCGCCTGATTTGCGGAGCTGGCTATCCAAGTGAGGGGGAGCATGAAAGTACCGTCGTTTTCAGCTTTTCAAACGATACCGGTTTGAACAAAACAGGCACCGCGGGGGGGGACCCCACCTCGTCTCTGAATCTCAAGGTGGTCTAGCGCCGTTACAACAATGAATGTCAGATGAGCGTATCCGGAATCGGGATGCGTCAAAAGGCGCAGCATCTCAAAACCGTCGATGCCCGGCATGCTGAGGTCGGTTACTACCACATCAGGGCGGAACTTCCCGATCAGTACAAGGCCCTCGAAGCCGTTGCTCGCTGAGGTGACTTCAACGGAAGGCCATTGGGTCGCAATGCAGGAAAAAAGATCCAGGAAATCTGGATCGTCGTCAATCACCAAGAGGCGAAGACGTCTTGCATTTCTGCTCGCATCTTCGGACGACGGGCTGAGCTTTGCGCTTAGCTGAGCAAGTTCCTCAAGATAACTTTTGGCAATTAGCGGCTTGCCGTCTTCCAACTTGGCAGGCTTGACCAAGCCTGACATAAGCCAGTGCTCCACGATTCGGGCGGAAAGTCCGAGGGCGGCGCCAAACTGCGCCGGTGTCAATAAGTCGTCATTCTGCATCTGGATTGCATCAAATCTTATCGGTGAATACGAATATACCAGTCGTATTCAATGGTGGCTGCTTGGGCCGCAGTTGCAGAAAGACGCGTGCCCCCGCTTTTCCATGGCATTTTGGGCGCTGCATAGCACGCAGCGGCGCGTCAAGGGCCCCGGAGGCCGTGCGTGCTCAGTGCAGCAAAAGAAATCTTCCGCCAAGCCCAAGCGACAAAGCTCGCGCAGCAGACTCGCGTCAAACGGCGGCGCCCCAACAACGATTTCTAAAAAAGCCTCGAAGACTGTTTACTCGCGGTCAATGTTGTCTCTTGGCGCCTTCGGGTGGCGAATATCCTCACTCCACGTCTTGGAAACGAATTGTTTCCCGGCAATGCCCATCGCCGTGCCTCGTACATGCCCGGTGTTTTTTTATTTACATCTCAAATCATCATAGAAAGAACCTGCCATGAAGAAAAAGTACGTTGTTTTCGGAGCGCTCTTCGTGAGTGTGCTGGCGTTTGGGCAGACACCGTGGCCTGCGGTTCAGGCGGAAAATTATCCGCTCGTTTCAAGCATGAAGCTTGTCAGGCACGAGCAATCGGTACTCCTGGGTGAGTCCGGGCAGCAGACGGGCCTTTTCTTCGCGCAACTTGGACAGACCTACAGCGAGCGGGTGCAGTCCCAGCTCATTGGCGACGCAAAGCGCAAAGGGTGGGACTTGCAGTCGGCCATGCGCTTCGGTACTCAATATGTGCTGGCTTTCTCCAAGGGTGCGCGGCTTCTTGACATCCGGTTGACCAATACGCCCGATGGTGTGGAGGCTGTGTACTCCGTTGTGCTGAATCAGCAGTCTGGGGTGCAGGTTGGTGCGCCAGTGCCGGCAGTTCCTTCTTCCGCTGCGACTTCCCCGGCACCCAATGTGCCCGCCGCTTCGCGCTGACCCAGTCTTATCTAAACGTTTCCAGGAGTTGAATAAATGAATCCGATCATGCGCGTGTCTTCGATCGTGCTTCCCTGTTTCGCGCTGCTTGCCCTGAGTGGGTGCAGCATGCTTAGAAGTGCAACCGAAGAGGTTCCTCCGCCTCCGCCCCTCGCGCGGCAGCCGCGGCTTCTGCAGGTGCCTGACGATCTTCGTTTGCCCCGTCCCAGCTCTTCTGCGCTGGCTGTGCCCGCGGCGCCCGCGGTGACAGAGGTGGCGGCTCCGGCCAAGACGGGGCCTTTGGTGGGTGTTGCGCCTGCGCCGGCAGCGAAGCCTGGTGCCAACGAGCCCCAGAAGATGTTGTTTGCGCCCTACATGCCTACCTCAAGCGAAAGCGCCCCCCCGAAGTCCTGGGTGGTTGACCCCTCGCATGACTTCCCCTGGATTTCTGGTGCCCGGCCCACCCGAGTGAACGAAGAGACTGTTCTGGGTGTCGGTGATCGAATGTTCGGTCGTCTGTTTGCTGAGGTCGAGTTTGGCACTGGTGCGCTCGCCAGTCCTGCGGAGCCCAAGCCGGAGGTGGTTGCGGCAGCTGCCAAGCAGCACAAGAGCAGCAGCTTCGTTTCTCGCTGGTTCGGTACCGAGGGCAAGCCTTCTGAACCCTTGGTTGTCCCTGTCTCCACCCAGCCCGTTACCCTGCATGCCGCTGGTGTGCGGTGTTCCGGGGCGACCTGTCTCGATGTTGCGCGCGACATGCTCCTCAAGGACGCCGAGCGCAAGGGGTGGAAGGTGCTGCTCAATCGGCGCGTCAGCCTGCATCAGTCTTACCAGTTCCAGCGCGACGACCGGGTGATCTGGCTTGAAGTCCACTCCAAAGGCCGTAACAGCCTGGATCTCGAGTACGGGCTGCTTCCTGCCCAGGGCGCGGCCAAGTGAGTCAATTTATAATTTGTATCGAGTAAATGCAGCTTGATTCCTTAAGGGGGTTGCTTTGAGAGTTCTAAAGTTGCGTGCATCGGTTCTCGCTGCATGTATGGCGTTGTCGTATCAGGGTGGGGCTTGGGCCCAAGGGACGTCGGACTCGCCGACGTCCAGCCCTGATATGGCTCGGGTTCCTGTGTCGCCCTCAATGATCTGGTTGCGTGACCTCGTCATGCAAGTAATCGTCCGGCAGCCGGAGCTCGCGCAGGCTTCGTCAGAGAACAGCCAGGTGCGTGAGCGCTTGAGCGAAGCCCGGGCGGCTCGACTGGCGCAGTTGGGTATTTCAGCTGCGGCGGGGCAGGAATCGCAGAAACTTGACACCCGCACCAACAACTACAACGACCAGCGCATGCTTCAGTTGCGTTTGGCCCAGCCCTTGTACGACGCGGGAGTCGGAGCACGCGCCAGGCAAGCGCAGGCTCAGGTTTATGGCGCAGACTGGTCTTTGGTGCAGGTGCGAGAGCAGGTCATGCTCCGTACGGTAGAGCTTTACGCCGAGCTGGTGCGTCAATCGCGCCTGACCGAACTTGCGCGTGAAAACCTGAAGCTTCACCGCCAGTACGCCGGCCAAATGAAAGACATTGCCAGGGTGGACCTCGGGCGGGCATCGGATCTTTCGGTGGCTCAGTCTCGCGTTGCCTTGGCCGAGTCGGTGTTTGCCAGCCGCCTGCAGCGGTTGGAGGCCGCGAGGGTACAGTGGCGTGCGCACACGTCGATGCCTTCTCCGGAGGAGTCTGCCGTCGGGCAGACTGGCGATGTGTTGCGTGACCTTCCTCAGGTTGATGTGCCTGCGTCCATGGAGGCCGCTGTCCAGGAGGCTCTTTCCGTCCATCCCTCGCTGCAGAAGGCCTTGGCAGATGTGTTGTCTGCCCAAGAGGGCATAGGGCTCGCCGAGGCCGCCACCAAGCCTCGTCTTGGCGCCGAGTTCAGCAACCGCAACGCAAACAATTACGGCGGCATTTTCGGTGAACAGCAGACCCTGTATGCAGGGCTCAGCATGCAGTGGAACTTTGCCGTGTCGGACAGATACAGCCGACGTGCGGCTACCGAGGGCATGCGAGCCGCCCAGGATGCGGTCGACAGGCAGGCCCTGGCAGTACGTGCAATGGTAGAGACCCAGTGGTACGAAATGCTGGCCTCCAAAGCGGCTCTGGCGAGTTACCGCACGTATGCTGACCAGGCGCAGGAAGTGACGCGCTCTTACTCGGAGCAATTCCGCATTGGGCGCAGGTCGCTTTTGGAGGTGCTCAACGCGGAGAACGAGCTTTTCACTGCGAAGTCCAACGTTGTAGCTACCGTGATTGACGTGCAGACCAGCCAGTGGCGGCTATTGAGCCTTCGTGGTCTGCTTGCCGAAGAACTAGGACTGTAGCCGCAATGATCTGGCTGGCCCTTCAGGCTTTGGCTCTGGCTCATGGCAGGCGTGTCTCCTGGCGCGACCTGCGTGACCGTGCTGTAGCCGTGCCTGAACAGGCCATGCCTGAAGTGGCCGCGGTAGTTCTGCGAGATCATGGCGTCACGGCCCGTGTTCGCGATATGGGGCCTGCCTCCGCAGACTTGGGTGGCTTGCACCTGCCGGCGGCTTTGCGGCTCATCGGCGGCGAGTGGTTACTTCTTCTGTCAATGGACGCCGATCAGGCCCGTGTGCGTCGTTGGCCCGCCGGAGGAGCCCACGAAACGCCAGACCAGGGAAGCCCTGTTCATGGCCGGTCTGATGAGCAGCCCCACCGCGATGAATCCATCCGTCTGGAAAAACTGCTTGCGCTTCACGACGGGCTTTGCATAGACGTTGCCGATGGGGAAAGCGAAGGGCCGTTCGCCGGAGATGACGTGTCCGCCCAAGATGCCTTGTCGGCAGTGCCGCCGGACGGCCGGAACTGGTTCTGGAGCGTTTTCAGTCGTCTCCGTGCCCACTACGGCGACTGCATCCTTGCCGCGGTACTGGTCAACGTCTTGGCTCTGGCTGGCACCATGTTCAGCATGAACGTATACGACCGCATCATTCCCAATGCGGCCATGCATTCACTGTGGACGCTGGCTGTCGGCGTTGTCCTCGCTGCACTGCTGGAACTGGGGCTTCGTGCCTTGCGCGCCCACGTCCTGGACGACGCCGGCAAACGCGCAGACGTGGCGCTTTCGGCCTCCCTGATCCGGCAAACCCTCAATCTACGCCCTGCAGACCGCCCTGCGTCGAGTGGTCAGTGGGCCAGTCAGATAAGGGAGTTTGACGCCGTCCGAGACTTTGTCAGTTCCACCACGCTTGTTGCGCTTACCGATTTGCCGTTCGCGTTGCTGTTTTTGGTTGTTGTGGCCTGGATCGGCGGGCATCTCGTCTGGATCACCTTGCTCGCTGGTGTACTGACCGTGCTTGTCGGGGTCATGGCACAGGCCCGTATTCGCAAGTCTGTAGAGCGCTACCAGTACGAGAGTACCCAGAAGCACGCCTACCTGATAGAAATTCTTGAACGTCTGGAAACCATCGACGCACTGGGTGCTGCCGCCAGCGTCCAGGGCCGCTGGGAGCGTCTTTGCGCCTCCTCGGCCAGGAGTTCCATGGCCACCCGTATGGCATCAGCCATGACCGGCAATGCAGCAATGTTCATTCAGCAGGCTGCAAATGTTGCACTGATCGTCACTGGCGTTTACCTGATTCTCGCCGGTCAGCTTACTGTCGGCGCCTTGATCGGCTGCAGCATGCTCGCATCGCGCGTTCTATCCCCGCTGGGGCAGGTTGCCGGTCTCATGGCTCGCTGGCACAACACCCGCATGTCGTTTCAGCAGATTGATCGCCTCATGAATCTGCCGCAGAAGCACGACCCTCTGCAAACCTTCGTTTCGTGGCCCAAAGTCGAAAAGGAAAAGCCGCTGGAGATCAGCCTACAGGGCGTTCGCTTCAGATATCCCAAGACTGAGCATGATGTCCTCAGCATTGACAACCTGCAGCTCAAGGCGGGCCAGATCGTCGCGGTGACGGGTCCTGTCGGCTCTGGCAAGTCTACTTTGCTTCGAGTGTTGGCCGGCCTGCAATCGCCGACCGAAGGACGCTTGATGGTGGCTGGCCTCGCGGCAAGCCAGATTTCTCCGGCGGAGTGGCGCGACCATGTCGCCTGGGTCGGGCAAGACGCGGTCTTGTTCAGGGGGTCGCTCAGGGAGAATCTCCTTCTGTCCTCTCCCCACGTCTCCGACGAGCGATTCATCCATATCCTTCGTCTTTGCGGATTGGACGGCCTTGTCGCCGCGCATCCCCAGGGGCTCGACATGCAGGTTGGCGAAGGAGGGCAGGCGCTGTCTGGAGGCCAGCGCCAATGGGTCGCGCTGGCAAGAGCCCTGCTTTCTCCTACCCCCGTGCTGCTGCTCGACGAGCCCACAAGCGCCATGGACATGGCCTTCGAGCGCATATTGCTTGAAAGATTGCGTCCAGAATTCGCGGGGCGCCTCATCGTTGTCACAACCCATCGGCCCGGGCCTTTGGCGCTGGCTGACCGTTTGCTTGTGCTTGACGCAGGCCGGGTTGTTGCAGACGGCCCGCGGGACGCCGTGCTCAGCTCAATTGCAGAAGGCCGTGTGGCCAGGGCACCTCAGCCTCAACCAGGCGCTCTGAACGCTCGAACGGCGGAGGCGGTTGGCGCATGAGTACCCGTTGGAGCTTCATCCTTGCCCCGCTTCATGCTGTTCTGGAGCGGCTGTTGGGTGGTTTGGGTTCGCAGAACGCTGCCGCTGCGGGCCCCGCCGCAGCACAGCCAGATCCCGCGTTCATTGCCAAGGTAAAAGCCCTGCGTGAGGAAAATGCCCGTCAGGCTCTTACAGACCAGCTCACCGACATCTATCTGATCCGTCTGGAGCCTCCTCCGCGTGCAATGCGCTATGGCTTGAAAGCGCTTGCCGTGGTCCTGCTTGTGTTTGTGCTTTGGGCGTCTCTCACCACGCTCGATGAAGTCACTACCGGCATGGGCAAGGTCATCCCGACAAGCCGGGAGCAGGTCATCCAGGCTGTCGATGCCGGCGTCGTCGCGGAAGTGCTCGTTCGAGAAGGCCAGCTGGTACAGGTGGACGAACCCCTTGTGCGTATTGACGACGTACGGCTTGGCGCGAGCATGCACGAGAACCAGGCCAAGATCAACGGTCTGCAGGCGGCTGCAGTGCGCCTGAAGGCAGAGGCGCACGGCACCCCCCTCGTGTTCCCGCCAGAGCTTGTTAAACGCAACCCCGAGCTTGTTCGCACAGAGACCGAGACATGGCGCGCCCGTCGTCAGTCACTCGATACCAGCCTCATTGCCCTGCAGCAAACCCTCAAGGTCATGCGGGATGAAATGAAGCTGACCGAGCCTCTTGCCGCCAAAGGCCTCGTCTCTGACATTGACGTACTTCGCATTCAAAGAAACATCAGCGAGACGCGCGGACGCATTGACGAACTTCAGGCCAAGTACCGCGCTGACGCTGCTGCAGAGCTTTCCCGCATTGAGAGCGAACTCGGCTCGCAGTCAGCCACGCTCGTAGGCCGTACCGATGCATTCAAGCGCACCATCCTGCGCGCGCCGAAGCGGGGCGTTGTGAAGAACATCCGGGTAACCACCCAAGGTGGCGTTGTGCAGTCCGGCCAGGACATCCTGGAGATAGTCCCCGTTGATGACACGCTCATGGTAGAGGCCCGTATCCGGCCCATCGACATTGCTTTCCTTCGCCCGGGTCTTCCCGCAACAGTGAAGATCACGGCCTACGACTCCGGAACATACGGCTGGCTTGAAGGCGAACTGGTGCACATCAGCCCCGACACCCTTCGTGATGAAGTCCGCCGCGAAGAAACCTATTACAAGGTGATGGTGCGAACCCGCACGTCCCACCTCCAGGTCCGCAATGGCAAGAGCCTGCCCATCATCGCCGGTATGCAGGCCTATGTGGACATCAAGACGGGGGAAAAGTCCGTTCTCTCTTACCTTTTCAAACCAGTGTTGCGCGCCAGAGAGGCGCTGCGTGAGCGTTGACATCATGAAAAACCTAAACACCTCCATCTTCGTCAGTCCGTCGGCCCAATCGCGTCATGCCGTATTGCGCCCCATCGTCCAGGCGCTCTTCATGTGCGGCCTCATTGGCACCGTGCACGCGCAGCAAACCCTCCAGAGCGCCCGTGAACGCACCCGCCAGACCATAGAAGCCGTGCGGGCCGAGCAACCGGGCTCTCTCGATGGCGCGCGCGGTTTCGGAACCACGCTGGACGAAGACACTGCCCGTGAGCGTGCCGATCTCTGGCGTGATCGTTCCAGCTCGGCCCAGGCGGCTGCAAAAGCCCCCGGCTCACAGGCTGCGTCCTCTCCGGCGCCAGCTGCGGCAAACTATCTTCAGCAGATCCAGTGGCCCGAGCCGCGGCCAACGGGTGCCCGACGTGTCGCGAAGCGGCCGGCACCCGCCGGAAGCGAAGACTCGTCTCGAATCAACTACACCCCGGACTTCACGCGCCAGCGCCTGACGCTCGCTGTGCTTGCCGGCAGGCCGCTCATCGACCTGCCGCAGGAAGAAGTGGCAGACCTCAACCCCAGGGTCTCGCCCCGCCGCGTTGAAGTCAGGCCTGCGGACGCTGTGAGCCTGCCGGATCTCGTCAACATCGGCTTGTCCTACAGCCCGGTCATGGACCAGGTTACCTCGCAACTCGACGCTGCCATCAACCGCAGCAGGCAAGCCAGGTCCGATCTGCTTCCCCGCCTGTCTGTGCGCTATTCCGAAGGCCAGGAAAAGTCGACAGGTGTGAACGTACAGCCCAACGGCACAAACAACCACACCACCAGCAGCGAGGCCCTGCGCCTTACGCAGCCGGTGTTCAACCTGCCCCTGATCTCCGACTGGCTTGCCGAGTTGAGCAACGAACGCGCTGCCAACTGGCGCATGCAGGCCGCACGCGAATCCGTTGCCCTGGCCGTCACGCAGGCTACGCTCAATGTCGCGGCCGCCCGCATGGTCGTTGAACACTCCGACGAACAGCTGGCCAACTTCAGCCGTCTGCTCGACTACGTGCAGGCGCGCGCCCAGACCGGTGCAGCCAGCGCCGCAGACCTGGAGCGCACCCGCACGCGCGTGCTGCTGGCCCGGCAGACCCGCCTTGAGCAGCAGGCCAACTACAAGAGCGCCTTGCTCGAACTGCAACGCCTCACCGGCCAGATGCCGGTCGCCCTCAACCTGCCCTTCCTCAACCAGCTGCCGGGTCTGCCCGCCACGCAAGGGGAAATCCGGCGTCTTGTCTGGGCGCAGAACCACGACCTTCGGGCCCTGCGTTCTGACATTGAAGCCCAGCGCCGCACCCTGGCCTCGAATGACCAGCGCCTGTTGCCGGTGGTGGGGCTCAGCGTCGAACAAGACAGCTCCCGCAACGTCAGGGGGGAAAACGCCCGCCAGACAGATCAGCGCGTCATGGGCGTCATGACCTGGGACCTCTCACTCGGCGGACGGGAAATCTATGCCTCCCGGGCGGCCGCATCCGAGCTCAACAACCGCGAAGCCAAGCTTACCGAGCAAGGCGAGAGAGTCATGCAGCAGGTCGACGCAGACTTCGCCATTCTTCAGTCCGTCACCCTGCGCGTGGCAGCCGGACAGGCGGAACAGGCAGCCAGCGCGGCTGTTGTCGCCTCCGTTGACGAGCAGCTGCGCATAGGCCGTATCGGCTCGCTGCTCGAAGCACTGGACGCCTACGAGCGTCACTTCGGCGCCCGTCAGCGTCTCACCCAGACGCTTGTGCAGCAGATGCAGGTGCAGGCCCAGCTCCTGGCCCGCATGGGCGTGTTGAGCGATTTGCGGCAGACCGCCGGCATCGACCTCGCACCCAAATCCGCCACCATGGAAGGCGCGGCCAACGCTGCTCCTGCAGAGCGCGCTCCCGTGCAAGGCCAAGGCGCTGGCTCTTCGCCCGCTGTGAAGGCATCGCCCGCACCGGAGCAAGCCAGACCGCTTGTTGAAATCGAGCCCAAGGCGATCAATCCGCAGCCACAGCCGGCGGTGTCGCAGATCAAGCCGCAAGCTGCGGTTGCCCCGCAGGAAACCAAGCCAGCTCCCTCTGCCGCGCCGCCGCAGGCAAAGCCCCAGGCTGCGGCGGCGCTGTCAGCCGACAGGCCTGCCGCAGACAAGCTGCTTCAAGACGCCAAACCGCAGGCGGCAGCTGAGTTGATTCAAAGCAAGCCGCAAGCTGCGGCAGCTCCGCAGGAAACCAAGCCCGCGCCCTCTGCCATGCCGCCGGCCGCAGCAACAGCGTCAACCGACAAGCCTGCCGCAGAAAGCCAGCCACAAGACGCCAAGCCGCAGGCGGCAACTGAGTCGGCGCAGAGCAAGCCTGAAGCTGCTGCAGCGCCGGCCCAGGTCGCAGTTCCGGCGGCGGCACTGCCCCAGACGGCATCGCCTGCTGACGGTCGTACATCCAGCGGCAATTGACTAGACAAAAAACCGGAGTTCATTCATGGCAGGTGCATCCCAATCCGACGACTCGTCCGACATCTTCTGGCCAGGCTATGTAGATGCCGTGACCAACGTAGCCATCATGCTGCTCTTTGTGGTAGCCATATCCAGTATCGTGGTCCTCGGGTCCAGCATTGAAATCGCCCGGCAGAAGCTCAGGAGCGGTGTTTCGGATCTCACCTATTCAGACCCCGGGAAGACGGAGGTCGGCACTGACGGCCAGGTTGACGGCGTCATGGTCGCCCGGGGCTTGCTGGAAAAGCTGCTCAAGTCCAAGGGCGACGGCACTGAAGACCGCGCAGCCATGCTGGAGAACGCCAAGGCCGGCCTTGACGCCGCTGTCCAGGCCCAGTCCAAGCAGGCAGTCGACAAAAAGCAGCAGGAAGAGAAGCTCAAGGAGCTTGAGGAAAAGCTCAAGCAGCTCCAGGCCCAGCTTGACAAAGCGCGCGTCGCTGCGGCAAAGCTCGCCGCAGAGAACCCCAACGAGTTCAAGGTTGCCTCCGGTGCCAAAGCGCCGCCCAAGGAAGGCGCACAGGAAATCGAGGCGCTTGACGAAGGCACCGTGATCGTGGTGTTTGCGCCCGACGCCATTGAGCTGGCCGATGCCGAGCAGACAGAGCTGCTGAAGAAGCTGGGCGGCCCCTCTGCCGTGCAGTCCGCCAAGTGGCAACTGCAGGTGCGGTCTGCCAAGGGCTTTTCGGAGTCCTCACGCGTGGCGTTCTACAGGGTCAACACCCTGCGCAATCTGCTCATCAAGAACGGCGTACCGCCTGCCAACATCGCCATGCAGGTGCGCGAGGTTGATTCCGGCGGCAACAATGCGCGCGTCAGTATGAAGCGCGTACCCTGAGCCTTGGAGGTTTTTGCGTGTCAGGTACGCCCCCTCTCCAATCCGGCGCGGCAAGCGTGGCAAGCCGTCTTGCCAAGCTGCTTGCCCCGGCGTTCGCGGCCGTGCGCTCGCGTGCGGCGCGCCTGCTGCCCGACAGCCTTGCGCAGGCCCTGGCCGTTCAGCGCGACCTGCGCCTGCTGTGGGCCATTGGGGGCCTGCTTGCACTGCTGCTGCTCTGGGCTGCGCTGGCGCCGCTGGACAAGATAGTCCGCGCCCAGGGCCGCATCATCGCAGCGGGCCGTGCACAGGTGGTGCAGCATCTGGAAGGCGGCATTGTCCAGGAGATCCTGGTCCGCGAAGGGCAGAAGGTGAAGGCCGGCGACACCGTCATGCGCCTGTCGGACACAAATGCAAGCAGCACCCTGCAGCAGGGCCAAACGCGCCTGCTGGCACTCAAGGCGCAGCTGGCCCGTCTGCGTGCCGAATCGCAAGGCGATGCGCCGCAGTTCGGCCCCGAGATCCCTGCAGATCTTCGCGCCCTGGAGCAAAAAGCTTTTGAGGAACGGCGCTCCCGCATTGCCTCCGAGCAGTCTGCCCTTCAGCAGCAGGTGGCGCAGCGCAGCGCCGAACTGCGTGAAGCCCAGGCGCGCACCCAGAGCCTTTCCGCTGAGCTTCAGCTCGCACGGCAGCAGGCCACCTTGATGGACAGCCTGCAGCGCAAGGGCGCCGCCTCGCAAATGGAGCTGCTCGATGCGCAAGGACGCAGCGAAAGGCTCAACACCCAGTACCGTGACGTGGTCAACTCCCTTCCCCGCCTGCTCTCTGCCCAGGCGGAGGCCAGCGCGCGGCTGAACGAGTCCTCTGCAAGATTCCGTGCCGAGGCCCGCACCGAAATGAACCAGGTCAGCTCCGAAATCCAGCGCATAGACGCTGCAGTGGAGGCCGATACAGACCGCGTTACCCGCACCGAGGTGCGCGCGCCCACGGCAGGCTTTGTCAACCGCCTCTACTTCAACACACTGGGCGGCGTCATCAAGCCCGGTGACCCCTTGCTGGAGATCACCCCCAGCGAAGGCCCGCTTGCGGTAGAGGCCCGTGTGCGGCCCGATGACCGCGCTTCATTGCGCGTGGGCTTGCCCACGCGCGTCATGATCGGCGCCTACGACTACACCGTCTACGGCGCGCTCGACGGTGAGGTCATCGAAGTCAGTGCCGACACGCTGCCGGACGAACAAGGCCAGCGCTACTACCGTCTGCTCGTTCACACCCTGCCTGCCCGCGGCGCCCTGGCGGCGGAAGTCATCCTTCCCGGCATGACAGCCAGCGCAGACGTGGTGGTGGGCCAGCGCAGCGTGCTCAGCTACGTGCTGTCTCCGCTGCTCAGATTCGGCGCGCGAGCCCTCAGAGAACCCCGTTGATTTCTTCTTACAGGAAAGACCCATGAAACGACTGCAACGCTACTACTACCTGGTGGGCACCCCCATCCTGCTGCTCGTGCTCGGCACAGTGGCATTTTTTGATCTCATCGTCACCACGGTGCGCGGCAACCCGCATCCGCAGATCAACTACGTCATCTTCGTTCTTTTCATTTTTGGCTCGGTGCTCATGATGCTGCACGTCTGGCGCATCAACCGCGAAGGTGCGCTGGTAGACGACTTCGTCAGGCAACTCAAGACCAAGACTCCGGTTGAAGTGGGCAAGTGGCTCGAACTGGCCCAGGGCAAAGGGCGCTTCGAGGTCTATGACCTCCTGCGCGAAGTGCTTGACGTGCGTGGGCGTGTGGTGGGGCCGGTCGAGCATGCCGCCATCGAGGCCGAGGTGGCCCGCTTTCAGGCCCAGCAGCAGCGCAGGCTGCTGCTGGCGCAGTACCTGGCCGGCGTGATGGTCGGCATGGGCCTGTTCGGAACCTTCATCGGTCTTCTGGGCGCGCTCAAGGAAATCAGTGAAATGATCGGCGGTTTCGTCATCACCGGCACTACCGACCCGGTGCAGGCCATCGGCAACCTCGTGGGCAGGCTGGTTGCGCCCATGAAGTCCATGGGTGTGGCCTTCTCCGCCTCGCTGTTCGGCGTGCTGGGTTCCATGTTCATTGGCGTGCTGCTGGTGTTCGTCAAGGGTGCGGCTGCAGAGCTTGTTTCGCTGGTGCATTCGCGCATCTCCTGGCTTCTGGATCTGAGCAAGGCCACGGGCGAAACGGCAAGTTCCAGCGGCAACACCCAGTCTGTAAAAGACGCCCTGGGTGAGCTCGCCCAGCACTCGCCTCTGCTCAATGGCCTGGTTCTGGCACTGGACCAGTCTGAACGCCGCGTGCGCCAGCTCGTTGACCTGCACACCACGCTGGCCGTCAATTTGCAGCAGGTGCCCCAGGCGCTGCAGCAGACTGCCGAGCAGGCGCAGCAGCAGAGCCAGGCGCAGCAGCAGCTGCAGGCGGCCGTTGAGCAACTCAACCAGACCCAACGGCAGCTGCTCGCTGCGCACGAGCGGGGCGAATCGCGTCAGCAGGAATGGGGCAGCATGTTCGCCCAGCAGCAGCAGTTGCTGCAGAGCGTCGTAAGCCGGGACCAGCCCTGGAGCGACGCCCTGCAGGAGTTGACCCGCGGCCAGTCTGCGCAGGTTCAGCAGCTTCAGGCGCAGTGGGAGCGAGGTCTGGCCGCGCTGGTGGAGCAGCTGCATGCAGAGCGCAACCAGTGGCAGGCACAGGCGCAGGCTCAGGCGCATGACCGTCAGCAGACGTCCGAGGCACTGCTGGCAGCCATGGGGCGCATGGGTGTGGAGCAGGCCGGCATTGCCTCGCACTGGACGCAGAAGCTCGAACAGCAGGCGGCCCAGAACAGCGCACTGACTGAAACCCAGCGCCAGATGGCTGCGCTGGTCACGCTGGCGCTTGAGCAGCTGCAGGCTGACAGCCGGCAACGCCTCGAACAAGCCGAGCTCAGCCGCCAGGCGCTTGTGGAAATGCAGCAGCGCCAGGAGCAGATGTTCCACGCGCTTCTGAGCAAAAAGACCTGACAACAAAACAACTGAACCCACGCCATCCGGAGAATCATCATGGCCGATACGCCCGCCAACACCAACGCAAATGCCGCCAGCAGCGCTGTGCCAAACGCTCCCGTCAAGATTCTGCAGCCGCAGGCCGACGGGCAGTTTGCGCTGCCCATAGACCGCGATGCGGTTGCCGGCGTCGAGTTGGTCGACGTCGACCTGGTGCTGGTCAGCCGCAGCGGTGAACGCTACGTGCTTCCGGGGGCGGCGCTCAAAGCGGCCACGCAGCCTGAAAAGGCTGCACTCAGCTTCGCCGGCGGCTCTACCGAGGCACTGGCCGAAATGCTCAAGAAAGTAGGGCAGACCCGACCAGTCGAAGGCGGCAGCTTCCGGCTCGAATCCAGCGGCCTCAAACCCAAGGCCGGCGGCAGTGGTGGTGGCGGTGACGGCAAGTCCGACGGCGATGAGCCCAAGACGCAGGAGCAGATCAATCAGATCATGAAGCAGGTTCAGCAGCTCAGCCAGCAGGTGCAGAGCGCTGCCAGCAAGGACGCAGGGCAGGGCGCGGGTGAGTCTGCCGCCAAGACGGCAGAGGTTGCCAAGGCCACGGCCAAGGCTTCCAACACGCCGCTGACCTCGACCACGCCCGGCAAACCGCCGGAGGAGACCAAGACCTCAGACCTAACCACTGAAGGCACCTCGCAGGACACCATTTTGGCGCCCCAGCTCTTCCATGGCGCCCAGGCCAAGCTGAGCAATGTGCTCGTCTCCGACGGGCGCGACATCGGCAGGGTGCTCGCGTCCGAGCTTCTGGCCGGCGCGCCGCTCAAGGTCAGTGCCACGGCAAACACCGTGGCAGACCTGGCCCAGGCGGCGGTTGCGCAATGGGTGCTGGCACCCAGCAGCAGGGCGGCCAGCGTTCAGATCAGCCTTGCAAGCGAAGCCGGCTCCATGCCGGAAGGGCTCACCTTCAACGGGCAGACCTTGTCGCAAGGGGGAATCACCCTTGGCAGTCTCAGCGAGGCGGGTGCACTCAACCTGAACCTTGCATGGCAGGCTGCAGATGATTCCACCGAGGTTTCCACAAAAACCTTCCAGATTCGTGTCATCTACCGAGATGCCAGCGGCGCGGTGATCGACACGCAGGTCCATACCTTCAGTTATGGCGACTTCCGCAGTGCAGCCGACGTTCCCGTAGGCACCTTTGCCCTGCAGGCCCGGGGCTGGAGCTACGACCTTCAGGGCAGCGCCAACGCAGACACCCTGGCCGGCGGCGCCGGCCACGACATCCTGCGCGGCAACGGCGGTGACGACAGCCTGCTCGGCGGCACGGGCGATGACACGCTCATCGGCGGCGCAGGCGCCGATACGCTTGACGGCGGAACCGGCAACAACACCGCAAGCTACCGCACATCCACAGGGCCTGTGAGTGTGTTCCTCAACGGTGAAGAGGCCAACGCCTCAGGCGACGCTGCTGGCGATGTGCTCGTCAACATACAGAACCTTGAAGGCGGAAGCGGCGACGACCTGCTCGTGGGCAACGACCAGGCCAACCGTCTGCTGGGCGGCGGCGGCAACGACACACTGCGCGGCGGCGCAGGCGCCGACACGCTGGATGGCGGAACCGGCAGCAACACGGTCAGTTATTCCGGCTCCACCGCTGTCACGGTTGACCTTTCCTCCGGCAGGGTGTCGGGCGGCGACGCGCAGGGCGACGTACTGGTCAACATCCAGAACGTCATTGGCTCCGCCGGCGATGATCGTCTGCTTGGCAGTGACGGCAACAACCGGCTTGACGGCGGCAGCGGCAACGACACCCTGGTTTCAAGCGGCGGCGCTGACACCCTCATCGGCGGCGATGGCACCGACACACTGGTCTGGAATACCCCCAGCAATTTCAGCGGGCATGCCACCTTTGCCGCAGACGCCACTACCGATGCGCTTTACCAGGGCATTGAAGTGCTGGACCTGCGCAACAACAACGGCGTTGACAACATCGAGATCAGCCTCGACATGATCCGCGCCCTGGCAGACCAGGGCGATGATTCCGTCGTGCGTGTGCTCCTGGGCCGCACCAGCTATGCAGATGGCACCGCCACCAGCGACTCCTGGACCTGGCGCGAGGAGCCCGCCGGCATCACCCGCACCACCGTTGGAGAAACCACTACCTGGACAGACGCCTCCGGCAAGGTGCTGGGCAGGGTCATCGTGGAGCAGGTATTCACGCAGGCCAGTGAGGCGTCCGGCAGCCAGCAAGTGTCCCGCGAATGGGTGCACCCTGAGAGCTCCAAGCTGCAGAATGTCACCAGCTCGCAGGTCTGGGGCACTGTGACGCCCGTCTCTCTGGTTGCAAGTTCGCCGCTCGCGGTGGTTGCTGCGGCGGGGCAGAATGTCTCGCCTTCAGCTAGCCCCGGTTTCGGTGACGGCTTTGTTTCTGCCGTTCTCAAGCTGCCCGGCCTTGCCAATGCCACCGAGGCAACACTCACGCTCAACAGCGCCCTGGCCAGGCTGCCCCAGGGCTTCAGCCTGACCTACACCGACGTGAACGGGCAGGAGCAGACCACTTTCATAGATTCCAGCAACACCTCCATCACCATGCTGATGAACGGTGTTTCCAGTCAATCGGTCACGGTACGGTGGCGGGTGGCGGAAGACGGCCCGGCCATCGACCCTACCGACATCGTTTTCGGTGTGAGCATGAAAAACGCCTCCGGCACGCCGCTCATCGGCACCGGCACCGGTGCCAAGCTCACCCAGGACATCACCTTCACCTACGCCGACTTCCGCACTGTTTCCGAAGTGCAAGGCCTGGGCAACGATTCCGGCGGCAACGCCAAGCTCTACCTTGCCGCGCGCGGCTGGAGCTACAACGTCGAAGGCACCTCCAACCCAGACAATATCGATGCCGGCGACGGCCACGACCTGGTGCGTGGCCTTGCCGGCGCCGACACGCTGCGCGGCGGCAGGGGTGACGACACCCTTGTAGGCGGCACCGGCGCAGACAGCCTGGACGGCGGCACCGGCAACAACACCGCAAGCTATGTGGGCGACACGGTTGGCGTCCGGGTCAACCTGGCCAACAACACGGCATCCGGCGGCGATGCCGAGGGCGACAGCCTCACCAACATTCAGAACCTCGTGGGCGGTGACGGTGACGACGATCTGAATGGCAATACCGCTGCCAACCGTCTGGAAGGCGGCAAAGGCAACGACACGCTTGCCGGCGGAGCGGGTGCAGATACCCTCGTAGGCGGCGATGGAACCGACACCGCTGATTACAGCAGCGCAGCCGCCGCCGACGGCGTGACCGCCTCCCTGGACGTGCGGGTTGCCAATACGGGCGATGCCGCAGGCGACGTCTACACCAGCATTGAAAATCTTGGCGGCAGCGGCGGCAACGACCGGCTCGTGGGCAATGCGGTTGCCAACGTACTTGCCGGCGGCAGCGGTGACGACACGCTTGAAGGCGGAGCCGGCGCAGACACCTTCTACGGCGGCGAGGCCAACGACACGTTGGGCGGCGCCAACAGCCGCGACGTGGTCAGCTACAGCCTGTCTTCGACCGCAGTCACTGCAGACCTGAGCGACAGCAGCAAGAACCTCGGTACCGACGCATTAGGCGACGTTTATTACGGTATTTCAGGCCTCACTGGCAGCGCGTTTGACGACTCTCTTTACGGCAACGGCGGCGCCAATATCCTGTCTGGCGGTGCCGGCAACGACATGCTCGTGGGCGGCGCCGGCGCGGACACCCTGGTGGGTGGCGAAGGCAGCGACACGGCCAGCTATGCGGGTGCCGGCGCAGCCGTCATTGCAAGCCTGAGCAGCCCCGACGTCAACTTGGGCGAGGCGCTGGGCGACACCTACAACAGCGTAGAGAACCTGCTGGGCAGCGACTTCGACGACACGCTGAGCGGCGACAGCAACCGCAACGTCATCGATGGCGGCAAGGGCAATGACACCCTGGTAAGCGCCGGCGGCGGCGACAGCCTTGTTGGCGGCGAAGGCAGGGACACCGTCAGCTACGCCAGCGCGGTTGTCGCGGTGCAGGCCTACCTGGACTCCGCCCGCCAGAAGTTCAATTCCGGCGCAGCGGTCGGCGACACCTATTCCGGCGTCGAGAACCTGGTAGGCAGCAGGTTTTCCGACGTTCTGGAAGGCGATGACGGGGACAACATCATCGACGGCGGCGCCGGCGACGACACCCTGTCTGGCGGTGCCGGCAAGGACGCGCTGACCGGCGGCACCGGGATCGACACGGCCAGCTATGCAAACGCTTCCGGCGGCGTCACGCTCGACCTCTCAACCGGCGGCAACGGCGGCGAAGCCGCGGGCGACAGCTACAGCGGCATTGAAAACGTGGTCGGCAGCGTCAGCGGCGACAACATCTCCGGCAGCGCCGGCGACAACCTGCTTGACGGTGGCGATGGCGACGACAACCTGGCCGGTGGCGGCGGCAACGACACCCTGCTCGGCGGTGACGGCAACGACGTGCTGAAAAACACCGGCGCAGGCCGTCACCTGTATGACGGCGGCGCCGGCAACAACACGGTCAGCTACGAGGGCTTCACCACCGCAGTCGACGTGAGCCTCTCGCGCACCGACGGCAATACCAACGGTGCCGGCGGGCAGGAGTTCTTCAGCAACATCCAGAACATCACCGGCGGCACGCAGGACGACAGCCTCACCGGCGACGGCCAGAACAACACCCTGCGCGGCGGCGGCGGCAATGACGTGCTGGCCGGCCTGGCCGGCAACGACCTGCTGCAGGGCGAAGATGGCGACGACACGCTGGTGGGCGGCTCGGGGGCCGACTCGCTCAACGGCGGCGCGGGCACCGACACCGCAAGCTACGCCGGCTCCAGCTCGGCCATCGTCCTGAACCTGGGCAAGCCCGCTGAAGGCAGCGGCGACGCCCAGGGCGATGTGCTGACCGACATCGAAATCATTGTCGGCAGCAGTCTGGGCGACACCTTCGTGGCCGGCGCCGGCAAGACCGACTACACCTACAACGGCGGCTCCGGCACCGACACGGTGAGTTTTGCCGCCAGCACCTCGGCCGTTACGGTGAGCCTGCTGGCCTCCACATCGAGCGGCGGCCTGGCCCAGGGGGCCAAATACGTCAGCATCGAAAACCTGACCGGCTCCGACGGCAACGACAGCCTGCAGGGCGATACCCAGGCCAACCTGCTGCAAGGCGGCAAGGGCGACGACACCTTTCTCGGCAGCCTGGGCGGCAATGACACGCTCGATGGCGGCATTGGCAACAACACGGCGGACTACAGCGCCTTCTCTTCCGCCAACGCCATCACCGTGAACATGACCGCCGTATCCGGCGGCTTCTACAACGTCACCGTCGCGGGCAACGGCCAGGTCGACCGTCTGGCCAACGTGGCCAATGTGCTGGGAACGGCAGGTTCCGACAGCATCACCGGTGACGCAGCCAACAACCGCCTCAACGGCGGCGCAGGCAACGACACCATCTCCGGCGGGGCCGGCGTTGACTCGCTGCTGGGCGGTGACGGCGACGACCTGCTCGACGGCGGCGCCGACGGCGACAGCCTGGACGGCGGCAACGGGCTCGACACCGTCACCTATGCCTCGTATGTCTCTGGCACGGCGCTTGGGCTGACCGTCTCGCTGGCGGCACCCAACACGAACACCGGCAGCGCAGCGGGCGACTCCTACGTCAGCATTGAAAACGTCACCGGCACAGCCTACAACGACACCATTACCGGCGATGCCCAGGCCAACCGTCTTGACGGCGGTGCAGGCAACGACCTGCTCACCGGCGGTGCCGGAGCCGATACGTTGATCGGCGGAGCAGGCGACGACACGCTCGTCGGCGGCGCAGCCGGTGACAGCCTTTCCGGCGGAACGGGTGTAGACGTCGTCACCTACGCGGCCGTGGCCACGGCGTTGACCATCGACCTCACCAACGCCGCCCTGGGCGCCGGCGGCAGCACCGCCGGCTCCGACGCCTTTGGCGACGTGATCGACAACACCGTGGAGACGGTCATTGGCGCAACGGGCGCTGTCACCACCTTCCTTTCCGGCACGCGTACCGCAGCCACCCTGTTGCAGGGTGCCGCCGGGCAGGCCAACGTGGTGAGCTACGCCAACGCCGCGGCGGCTGCCGTGGTCAACCTGGAAGACGGAACAGCAAACGCCGGCTCTGCCGCGTTTGACCGTTACGCCAACATCCTCAACGTCACCGGCTCCAACTTCGGCGATACGCTGGCCGGCACTGCCGGCAACAACCTGCTGCAAGGCGGCCAGGGCAACGATATCTTCTACGCCACGGCGGGGCAGGACACCATCTACGGTGGCGCGGTTGCCGCAGACGCCGGCTTGCTGGACACCCTGCGGTTCGACCGCATCAACACCGTTGGCGTCAACGTCATCATTGCAGCAGGCGGCACCGGCACGGCCACCTGGGCGGGCGGCAACACCACCGCCTTCGCCGGCATCGAGCAGCTGGCCTTGTCGGCGCAGGCCGACACCTACACCAACAACAGCGCCATCGGTCTTGTTGTTGACGGCTTGGCCGGCGACGACACGTTGACAGGCGGCTCGGGTGCAGACTCGCTGACCGGCGGCGCAGGCCTGGACTCGCTGAGCGGCGGTGCTGGCGACGACTTGCTCATCGGCGGTGCCGGAGCAGACGAGCTCATCGGCGGTGCTGGAACCGATCTGGCAGATTACGCCGCCTCCGCGGGCCTGACGATCGACATGAACAACACGCTGTCCAGCGCCTCCAGGGGAACCGGCGACGCAGCGGGCGACGTCATCGACAGCACTGTTGAAGCCGTGCGCGGAAGCGCCACCGGCGCCAACACCTTCTTCGGTCGCGACAGCGCCACCGTGGCCGAAAAAATGACCGGCGGGGCCGGTGACGACCTGTTCTGGGGCAGCCTGGGGGCCGACACGCTTGAAGGCGCAGCCGGGGTCGACACCGTGGACTACAGCCTGTCTGCGGCGGCTGTCACGGTCAACCTCAACACCGGCGTCAATACCGGTGGCCAGGCGGAAGGCGACGTACTCACCGCAATTGAACGGGTCATCGGTTCCGCCGCCGGTGACAGCATGACCGCCGGCACTGCCGCGGCCACCTTCGAAGGCGGCGCCGGCAACGACACGCTGCTTGGCGGCGCAGGCAACGACACCCTTATTGGCGGCAGCGGCAACGACAGCCTGGTGGGCGGCGCGGGCAACGACACGCTCAACCTGCGCCTGGACAATGCCACCACCGGAAGCCTGGGTGGCGACTACGCAGAAGGCGGCGCGGGGGACGACACCATCATCGTCGCCCAGTCGGCGGCCACCGGCAGCTTCACGCTGTACGGCGGCACCGCGGCAGGCGCCGGCGGCATGGACACCCTGCAGTTCTGGGCCAGCGGCGCCGGCACACTGGACATGGCAGCCGTCTTTGGCGGCACCAATGCAGCCAAGTACCAGAACTTCTCCGTGCTGGACCTCTCCCGCGACGGTGTGGCCTCCAACGTCACCCTGAGCAGCGATGCGATACGTGCCCTGGTGGACAGCGGCAACAGCTCGCAGCTCACCTTGCGCCTGTCTGCCGGCGAGAACTACTCCATTGCGGCGGAGTCCGGCATCACAACCAGCTTCGGCAACAGCAGCGTCACCTTCCTCAGCGGTGGTGTGCAGATTGCAAAGGTGAACATCGAGTATGTCTGAAGCGGTGCCCCGTCCGGGGCAGCACCAGGATCTGCTTGCCTGGCTTGCCCAGGTGATGCGGGCGCAGTGGCCGTGGCTGTTGCCGACGGGGTTGCTCATCAACCTTGGTCTGCTCGTCACGCCGCTGCTGTCCATGCTGGTGTACGACAAGGTGGTTCACAACGGCATCTTCGAGACACTCTGGGCGCTGGTGATAGGCGTGCTCATCTACACCGCCCTGGAGTTCACCGCCCGCGCGCTCAGGGTCCGGCACACCGAGGCCCTGGCCCAGCGCATCGACATGAGCATAGACACCCGGCTGGTCAGGGGCATTCTTCGGCCGTCTGCGCGCAGCGCGGCACAGCCCGGCATGGCAGCGCGCCTGCTGACGCTCTACCGCGACCTTTCCCAGGCGCGCGAGTTCTTTTCCGCCGGCTACTTTCTTGCGTTGGCAGACCTGCCTTTCGTCGTGCTCATGCTGCTGGCCGTGGGCCTGATTGCCTGGCCGCTCATGCTGGTGCTGGCGTTCTGGGTGGCGGTGTACGTGGTGGGCAGCCTGTTCCTCAAGACGCGCAGCCAGCGCGTCAGCCAGATGCAGCTCAAGAGCCAGACCCGCAAGCTGGCGCTGCTCAACGACATACTTTCCTCGCTGGACGTGCTGCGCATCAGCCACGCGGGCGAACGTCTGGCATCCCGCTTCGGCGAAGCGGCTGGCGACCAGGTGCATTTGTCGCGCTGGCTGCGCATGGAACTCATGCTGGCCCAGCATTGGTCGCAGCTCATCTACCTGCTCAGTTTCGTGAGCATGCTGGCCTTGGGGGCCTACCTCGTTTTTGGACAATGGATGAGCACCGGCGCGCTGATCGCCTGCAGCATGCTGGCGGGGCGCGTCCTCGGCCTGGCGGGTCAGGCACTTTCCACGCTTGCGCGCTGGGAAGAACTCAAGCTGTCTTTCCGGCAGATGCAGCCTTATGTTGAGGGCCTGGACCTGCAGGCGCTGGTAACGCATTCCGGCGCCGGCAATGCGGAAGCGGCCGAGGGTCGGCAGACACCGCCCGACGATGCCGCGCCCTTGCGCCGGTCTGCCCAGGGTGTTCAGGGGCAGGTGCAGATACAGCGTGTAGTGCACCGTTTTGGCGCAGATGGCGGACGCGACGTCATCCGCGAGCTCAGCCTGAACTTTGCCCCGGGCGAGCGCGTGGGGCTGCTGGGCCGCCCGGGCTCCGGTAAATCAACGCTGCTGCGCATACTGGCAGGGGCCATAGCGCCCACGCAGGGGCAAGTGCTGGTAGACCACATCGACCTGCAAGCCATCTCTCTTGATGACCGCTGCTCCTGGCTGGCCTTCAAGCCACAGGAAGCCCCCCTCATTGCCGGAACGCTGGAAGACAACATTCTGCTCAACATGCCGCCGGGCTGCGATGAGGCCCAGCGGCTTGGCGCGCTTCAGTTCGCACTGCACATTTCAACGCTCGACGACGATCTTGCCCGTGGCGCGCTGAGCCTGGACCACGCCATTGAAGAATACGGCGCCAACCTGTCGGGCGGCCAGCGCCAGAAGGTGGCGCTGGCGCGCGCCGTGGCGCCGCGCCCGCGCGTGCTGCTGCTCGACGAGCCCACCGCCGGGCTGGATACCGAGAGCGAACACCGCATCATGGAGCGCCTGTCCGGCTGGCAGGGCGTGAGCCTCATCATGGTCAGCCACAGCGCCCGCGCGCTGTCCCTGACGCAACGCCTCATTGTTCTGGAAGACGTCCTTCTGATGGAGGACGGCCCCACCGAGAAACTGCTGGCGAAGCCCTGAATAAACAACTGTCGATTGAAACGGAGCCCCCAAAATGATCAGCATTCAACGCATTGGCCAGCAAGGCGTGCAAGAGCTCAAGCTCGAGCCCGGCGCCAGAGTGCAGTTGCAGACCGGCCAGAGCCTGGTGGTCAGCCAGGAGGGCGTGCAGGCGCAGCGCCGCGGCAACGACCTTGTTCTGGTGGTGGAAGGCAGCAACGGCGAACCGCAGCAGGTCATTGTGGCCAACTTCTTCCGCCCCGGGCTCACGGCACAGGTGCTGCTGCAGGAGCCGGGCGAACCCGTGAAGGTGATCACGCCGCAGGCCCAGCCCCAGGACCTTGCGCAGACCAACCCCGCATCCAGGTCCGACGAGCCCAAGGCCGCGCAATCCAGGGATGGCATGGTTCCAAAAAGCTATTTCGAAGGCGACCTGCGGGTAGACGATGCCGTTCTGCGTGCGCAGGCCGCCGCAGCCGGTGCGCTGGAGTCCGACACTGCGCCAGAGGCGGCTGCAAGCGCAGCGCCGGAGCCCGCGCAAGCCACGGAGAGCCTGGTCAAGCGCGCGCTTGACGTCATTGCGGTCACGGTCGAAGCGTTGCCGCCGGCGCCCGACGTTCCCACCCTGAACGTTCCGCAGCCCGGCGGCTCCGACCAGTTTGGCTACCAGGAGGCGAAAGACGGGCTGTTCTTCTCCGGCACCACGTCCGTGCGCGCGCAGGTGGAGCTGATCATTGCCGACCGTCAGGGCAACTCCCGCAGCGTGCTGTCTACGGCGGGCGACAACGGGCAGTGGCAGATCACTGTGCCGCTGGAGGTGTGGCGTTCGCTGGGTTCGGGCGAGGTGAGCGTCTCGGTGCGAGCCTTCAACAGCACCGGGCAGGCCAGCGCCAGCTCGGCGCCCAAGGTCTTGTCGATCGACGTGGAGCCGCCCGCCGCCCCCACGCTGGTGCTGCCCGAGCTGTCTGGCACGCTTGCTTCACTGCCGCTGTTGAACCGCGCCGCGCTGGGCGGCACCTTCAGCGGTGTGGCAGAGGCCAACAGCCAGGTCGAGCTGCAGTTCACAGACGCCTTGGGCGTCACCACCTCGCTGTGGGTGACGGCAGACAACGGCGGTCTTTGGCGGTTTGCCCTGCCCGAGAACGCCTGGCAGGCCCTGGGCCTGAGCGAAGGCGCCGTGTCCGTGAAGGCAAGAGCCACAGACTTGGCCGGCAACACCGGCAGCTGGAGCACGCAGCGCGACTTCTATGTCGACGTGACGGCGCCCACGGGCAACACCGTCCAGGTGCCTGAAAACGCGCAGCAGGTAGGCGCGGTGTACGCGCTCAACCGCCAGGCCGCGCTTGACAACCCCGCCTTTACCGGCAAGACCGAAGCAGGGGCCAAGGTTGTTCTGGTGGTGACAGACAGCACCGGAACAACTGTCCGTGTGGAAGGGCAGGCCGACGCCAACGGAAACTGGAGCCTGCGGCTGGGCAGCCAGGCGCTGCTCGGGTTTGCCGAAGGCCCCCTGACGGTTTCCGTGCAAACGACAGACGCCGCAGGCAACGTGGCGCCTCCGGTCACCCTGGGCCCGGTGCTTGAAGTCCACACCATACCGCCGCAGCCGCTGCTGGGGGCCAGCCTGGTGGACGACAGCGGCAGGGCGGGCGACGGCATCACCCGTTTCACCCGGCCCACGCTGCAATTTGCCGTGGGTACGAACGCCAGCAAGGTTGTGCTGTGGCAAGACACCGATGCCGATGGCGTGATCGACGACAGCGAAGCCGCCAGCGTTCAGCGCGTCGACGTGGTTGGCTCAAGCATCCAGACCACGCCGCTGTCCGCGCTGGCGGACGGCGCCCACACCTTCAGCGCCGTGGTGGAAGATGCCTGGGGCAACCGTTCCACGCCGGTGTCCGTGAGTTTCAGGGTGGACAGCGCAGCCCAGGGTTTGAAGCTTGATACCGTGGCATCGGACAACAGCATCAACGACGCGGAGTTCTCTGCCGGCGTCAACTTGAGCGGTACGGCCGAGGCCGGTGCCGCGGTCACCATCGAGGTGCGCCAGAACGGCGTCCTGCTGCACACCTACAGCCTCACGGCCAGCCGCAGCGGTGGCTGGAATCTGTCCAATTTCGGGCGCAATCTCGACACGCCGCTGCAGGATGGCACGGTACAGCTGACCGTTGTGCAGACCGATGTCGCCGGCAATACGCAGACCGAGAGCCGCACCATTGCGACACGTATCAACCCGCTGCAGACGGTATCCAGCGTTAGGCTCGATGCCGGCAGCAACACCAACTCCACGACCGACACCATCACCAGCGACACCACGCCGCTGATCACCGGCACGGGCCCCGTAGGCTTGGGGCTTCAGGTTGCCATCTACCGCGATGGGGTGCTGATCGACACCGTGGCGCTCGTCAACGGCACCTTCAACTGGCAGGTAGGAAGCCCGGGCGCCCTGCAGGCCCTGGGCGAGGGGCTGCACAACCTCACCTTCCGCGTGCGCGAGCCGTCCACCGGCAGTGAAAGCTCGCAGGAGGCCAGGCTCAGCCTGACCATCGATACCCAGGTTGCTGCGCCCACGATCGGCGATGTCGGCGGGAGCGACAACTTCGTCAACGCCGCTGAGTACGCAGCCGGCGTTGATATTTCCGGCACGGCAGAGGCTGGTGCCTCCGTCACGCTCACGCTGCGCTCGGGCAGCGGCACCGTGTTCACCATCACGCCCATCATTGCCAACGCAGCGGGGGTGTGGACGTACCGCGTATCGTCGGCGGTTGCCAATGCGCTGGGTGACGGCGTGGTGACCGCAACGGTAAGCCAGGTCGACGCCGCAGGCAACGACAGCGCAGCCCAGGCCAACGGCGTGGGTACCTCTACCCGTGTTTTCGAGATCAACAAGAGCACCCTGCGCGCGCCCACGCTGCTGGACCTTACGGCGGCAGACGACACCGGGCGCTCCGACATCGACAACGTCACCAACAAGACACAGGTCACGATGGGCACCACGGTCAACGAGGCCGGGCTCACCGTGTCCCTCTTTGACGACGTCGATTCCGACGGCACCTACACCGCCGGCACCGACGTGCTGCTTGCCACCAAGACCGTGGCGTCTGCGGGCGCTGTAGACTTTACCGTCGAGCTGTCCGAGGGTGTGCATTTTCTGCGCACCTGGGCGCAGGACCAGAACGGCCGCCGCTCCTCGGCCAGCAGCGCACTCAACCTGACCGTCGACACGCAGGTGAGCGACGTCACCGACCTGCGTGTTTCGGCTGACAACTTCATCAACTCCCTGGAGAAGAACTCCGGCACCACCATTGCCGGCTCCGGCGAGGCGCAGGCCACGCTCACCCTGAAGTTCTTCGCCGCTGGCGAGACTCAGCCCCGCCTTACCATCACGGGCGTGACTGTCGGCGGTGACGGCAGCTGGGTGCTGCCGCTGTCGTCCAGCCAGATTGCCGAGCTGGGCGAAGACGGCACCTACACCCTTGAGGTACAGCAGACCGACCGCGCGGGCAACATTTCGGGTGTGCGAACGCTGACTTTCGTGCTCGACACGCAGCCGCCGCGCGCGCCCACCGGCACAGAGCTTGACGCTGCTGCCGGCGCCAACGCCACCGGCCCCTGGAGCGACGACAACGGCGTCACCTGGGGCGACCTGTACACCTACTACCCGGCGTCTGCTTCCTACCGGGCCAACGACGTGAAGATCAACGTGGCCCTGCCCACGCTTGCTGCCCAAGGCACAAACACGGTTGCGGTGGACGACAAGCTCACCCTCAACTGGGGCAGCCTGTCGGTTTCGTACACCCTCACGCAGGCCGACATTGACCGCGGTTATGCCATCGTGACCCTCAAGGGCAGCCAGATCGAGGCGGCCGGTGTCTACACCGCCCTGGACGTCACGGCCAGCTTCACCGATGCTGCCGGCAACAAGGGCGATGATTTCACCGTGCTGTCCGGCATCGACGTCGGGCTGACGGCGCGTCCGCCCACACTCGTGCTGGAAGACGCCTACAGGAACGCCTCCAACGCCAGCGACACAACCTGGTACAGCAACCACAGCTTTTACGGCACATCTGCCAACAAGAGCTTCAGCATGAGCGGCGAGGCCGAAGCCCGCTCGTCCGTCGAGGTGGGGTACTTCGACCAGAGCGGCACCTGGCGCAGCCTGGCGCTGGCGCTGGCCGACGACAGCGGCAGCTGGCGCGTTGTTCTGCCCATGCCTGCGGCCATGCAGGACGGGCTGTACAAACTGCAGGCACGCACCCTGGCGGGCGGTCAACTGGTCTACAGCGCCGCGCTGGACCTGCAGCTCGACACCGCGGTGCCTTCTGCGCCTACCGTCACCCAGACCAGCGGCCAGCTTGGCGGCGATGGCCTGATCAATGCCTCGGAACGCAACAGTGTGCCCCTGAGCGGCACGGCAGAGCCCGGCGCGCTGGTGTCGATACAGCTCATCAACACCCTCACCGGTGTTGCGGGCACCGTCATCCAGGTGCGCGCCGATTCGCAGGGCCAATGGAGCCGCTCCCTGGGCGTGGTGGACTGGGGCCAGGTGGGTGAAGGCAGCATTGAAATGCGCGTCTGGCAGACCGACCTGGCGGGCAACGTGTCGCGGCAGACGGGCAGCAACGGACAGATCACTGGCCAGGGGGTGCGCAGCGTGGTGTACGACGCCAGCGTCAACGCCCCCACGCTGGAGACAGTGGCCGGCAACGGCTACGTCAATGCCGCGGAGGCCACGGGCAACGTCACGCTGCGCGGCAGCGGCGAGCCCGGAGCCACCCTGACCATCCAGCTCGTCGGCCGCCAGACCACCCTGAGCTACAGCGTCGAGGTCGGCGCAGACGGCACCTGGCGCTTCGACCTGAGCCCGGCCAACCTCAGCAGCCTGGGCGGCGGCACGGTGGGCATCAACCTCTCGCAGACCGACCGCGCGGGCAATGCATCCTCGGTCACCAGAGGTTCCTTCGTCATCGACACCCAGGTGACCGCACCCACGCTGGACACCGGCGTGGCGGGCGATGACATCATCAACGCCAGCGAGAAGGCCCTGGGCGTGAGCCTGGCCGGCGGGGGCGAAGCCGGTGCCACGGTACAGATCACCCTGACCGACAGCAAAAATGTTGCCAAGACCTTCACCGCCGTGGTGGGCAGCAACGGGCGTTACAGCCGCGTCCTCACGCCTGCCGAGCTCACGGGCCTTGCAGACGGCAACCTCAACGTCTCCGTCACGCAGACCGACCTGGCCGGCAACGTATCCGGTGGCTCCAGTAGCAGTATCAGGCTCAGCGCCACGCCGCTGAGTTCTGCGGTGGTCATCAGCCCCGTCAGCGGCGACGACCGCATCAGCTACACCGAGCAGCTCTCCAGCCTTACGCTGCAGGGCACGGCGCCTGCGGGCACGCAGGTGCGCCTGCAGCTGGTGGGCGTGAAGTCCACGCTGCCTTCCAGCGTCCTGTCGCCCACCACCACTGCCGGCGGAAGCTGGTCGGTCGTGCTCACCCCGGCGCAGATGGAGGCCCTGGGCGCCGGCACGCTCAGCCTGCAGGCCTGGGCGCAGGACGCCAGCGGCAACACCACAGCCGTGATCACCCGCAACCTGGTGCTGGAAGGCTTTGTGCCCACGCCCACCCTCAACGGCGTGGCCACCGACAACATCATCAACGCCGCAGAAGCCTCCGCCGCCGGCGGGGTGGCGCTGTCGGGCACCGGCGTGGTGGGCTACCTCGTCAACCTTGAGCTCACCGGCAGCAGCGGACGCAAGATCACCTTGTCCTCCGTGGTCGGCAGCGACGGCAACTGGAGCATGCGATCCCTCACCTCTGCCGACATGGACCTGCTGGGGCAGGGGGCGGTGAGTGTGCGTGCATGGCAGAAGACCGATGCCAACGCCTCCGACGGCGACGCGAACAAGGCCTCCGTCGTCATGCAGACCGGTCTGCTCATCGACACCATGGCGCCGGCCACACCCGCGCCCGGCTCCGTGGCCCGCAACCAGGCTGACGGCTACAACTCGGCCACCAGCGCCGCAAAAGACGGGCAGATCAGTCTGGCCGAAGCCCAGGAAGGCGTCACCCTGGCAATTCCGGTGCGCGACGCCGGTGGCGAACTCACGCTTGCCGTGGGCGACCGCATCACGCTGCTGTGGGGCAGTGCAAGCCAGGAAGTCACGCTGACTGCAGCAGACATCGAGGCCATCGGCAGCCGCTTCGTTTACTACCTGAACGTCCAGCCCAGCACCATTGCCGCTGCCGGCTCCGGGCAGCAGACCGTCAGCGTCATCTACACCGATGCTGCGGGCAACGCCAGCCCACCCGTGACCCTGATCAACACGCTGACGGTGGTTGCGCCGCCGCCCGTGCCCCTGCTTTCCACCGTGGGCGGCGACGGCTTCATCAACCTGGCTGACTACACCGCCCTGGGCGGCGACGGCACCATCGCCGTGACCGGCAGCACCGCCAGCAACGCCGGCACCGTTGTGCTGGAGATTGTGAATACCACCACCGGCAAGACCCTTGCGCCCGTGACGCTGCAGATCAGCAGCTCCAACGCCTGGTCCTACCAGCTCCGTGCCGCCCAGCTCGACACCCTGGGCGAAGGCACCATCGACGTGCGCGCCACCTTCGTGCGCAGTGCAGACAATGCCACCTCGCCCGTGGCCACGGGCAGCTTCGTGTATGACAAGACGCTGCCCGACGCGCCCACCGCTGAAAACCAGAGCAAGGCCGACGAGGCCAACGCCGTCTCCGAACTTGCCGGCGGCCTGATCCGCGTGGGCGGCAACGTGACCGAAGCGTCGCAGACCGTCCAGGTGCGCGTGGCGCTGCCTGCCAACGCGGCACCCGGCGACAAGGTCACGCTCAACTGGGGCAGCGCCAGCACGCAGGTCAGCACCCTGGTGGGCAACACCGACCTGCAGGCAGGCTTTGTGGTCGTCTCGGTACCGGTGTCTGTGATCACGGCCGTGGGTGACAGCGACGCCCTCACCGTAAGCGCCTTCTTCACCGACGCAGCCGGCAACCAGGGCCCCACCCGCACCGTGTGGACGGGCAAGGTAGACGCCCTGCCCCCCCTTGCAAGCCTGGCGCCCCCCTCGTTTGGCGAGTGGCTCAACGCGGCGGAGGCGGCCGCGGCCGGCGGTTGGCAGCTCGGCGGCAGCTGCGAAAGCGGCGCCAGCGTTACGCTCACGCTCACCGGCGCCAACGGGCAGGTGGTCACACGCAACCTCTCGGCCATCGGCGGCAGCTGGAGCGCCGTTTTGTCGGCCAGCGACGCCGCCAAGCTTGGCGACGGGCTGGTGTCTGTGAACGTGGTGCAGTACGACGCCAACGGCAACCCCTCAAGCCCCTCGGGCGGTTCTTTCCGCATTGACCTCACGCCCCCGCCCGCCCCGGTTGTAGACGCACCCACGGCCAACCTCACCTTTGCGCAGACGCAGGCCGGCCAGAACTTCACCGGCACGGCGGAGGCCAACGCGGCGGTTACCGTCCGCTTCGTACGCGGCGTCAACAGCATTACCCGCAACGTCTACGCAGACGCGAACGGCGTCTGGAGTGCGCGCCTGGAGGCCGCAGACTTCGTGCTCCTGTCAAACGGCTACACCGGCGGTGCGGCAGTCTTCATCACCGCGACACAGACCGACGTGGCGGACAACGTCTCCAGCGTCAGCACGGCAAGGAACTTCAGCTACAGCGCCGTAGCCATGACCGCGCCGAGCGTGCAGACCTTCTCCGGCCTGTCGTTTGACGGCAGCGACTCGGTTGTCTCAGGCGCCGACGTAGACTACAGCGTCAAGGACGCGCAGGGCAACCCCACCAAGCCCATGACCATCACCGGCACCGGGCCGGCGGGCCTCAATGTGCGGGTGGTGCTTACCGTGGCCGGCAAGCCCACGAGCTTCGACCTGCCGGTGGACGCCAATGGCGCCTGGACGCTGCGCCTGACCGAAAGCCAGTTCAACGCGCTGGGCCAGGGCGCAGCCAGCCTGACGGCCAGCACCATCCAGCTCGATGCCCAGGGCGCCGTGATCAACGAGTCGCTGCCCGGTGCCATGCTGCTGGGCGGCGGCAGCACCTTCACCATCGATACTGTGGTGCCGCAGTTGCTCACTGCAACCATCAAGGGCACCGGCCTCAACGGCAACGCCAAGGCCGGCGACTGGATCGAGGTTGTGCTGTCAGCCAGCGAATCGCTCGTGGTCACGGGCACCCCCACCGTTACCCTGACGGGCTTTGGCGCCTCGGGCACCGGCACCGTGCTTGCAAGCTACGACGCTGCGGCCAGCGCCCTGCTGGGCCCCAGCCGCATGGTGCTGCGCTACCAGGTCAAGCCCGGTGACGTGGCGGGTGCGGGCGCAATTTCCATGGTGGGCACACTCACGATGGCCGGCGGCGTGTCCGTTCGCGACGCAGCAGGCAACAACGCCGTTCTCACCCTGCCGGCCAAGGCCACCGACACCGTGACGGTAGACACCACCGCCCCCGGCGCGCCTGCGCTCAGCAGCCTGGCCGCCACGACGGCGGGCTCTGCGGGCGGCATCTGGATCAACCAGGAAGAAGCCGACGCCACCGTGGCCGTGACGCTCAACCTTTCGGGCACCGGCGTCGTGGCCGGCGACACCATCGAGCTGCTGTGGATCGGTGTGCCCAACGTGGCCAACCGCGCGCTGGACGTGCTTCCCGCCGGCCCCTACACGTATTCCGTTTCCGCCTCGCAGGCGGCAGCGGGTAGTGTGACCCTGCAGCTGCCGGCCAGCGTGATCGGCCAGATGAGCGGCACAGCCGCCGTCAAGGTGCGTCTGGTGGACAAGGCGGGCAACGCATCGGGCTACAGCACGGAGCAGCTCGTCAATGTGGACACCATCGCCCCGGCCGAACTCACTGCAAACACCTGGATGGGTGACGACAGGATCGGCATTGCCGACGCCAGCCAGATTGCCGCGCTAACCGGCCGCGGCGCGGAGGCGGGCGCCAGCATCCAGGCGCGCCTGGTCAAGGGCACGCAGGTGTACGAACTGGCCGCCAGCGACATCACCGTCAACGCCGACGGCACCTGGAGCTTGAGCGCCAGTGCCCTGTCCACCCTGGTCAATGCCATTGCAGACGGCGATTTCAGCGTCAGCGTGCGCCAGGTGGATGCCCGAGGCAACGCAGGCCAATGGAGCAACCTCGACTACTACAAAGACACCAGCCTGCCCAACCCGCCAAGCACGCCGCAGATTGCGCTGGCGTCAGACGGCTGGATCAACGCCGCGGATGCAGGCAATCTGCTCATCACCGTCTCCATCAGCGGCTCCGGTGCCCAGGTGGGCGACACCGTGCGCGTGCGCGGTCTGGGCACCACACTGTCCCAGGTAATCAGCGCGGCTGACATTACCAACGGGTTTGTGAGCTTCTCGCCGGCAGCCAGCGCCATCTTGCAGTCCGCCGGCGCGGCCGCGCGGAGCAATATTGAAATCACCGCAGAAATCGATGACCGGGGCGGCAACGTATCGGCCACCTCCACGCCGCTGGTGACAGGTCTGGACACCAATGTGAGCAAACCCACGGTCACCAGAAATGCCTTGACAGACGGCATTGTGGGCACCGAGGCAAATGCAAACCACGTTTTTACCGGCACCGGCATTGAAGCGGGCGCAAACGTCTCCATCATCCTCACCGGCGCCAGCGGCAAGCTCATACGGCTGGTGCCGGCCATCGGTGCCGACGGCAGCTTCAGCGCCACGCTTACCCCGGGCGACCTGACCACCCTGGGTGAAGGCTTCACGAGCTACAGCGTGGAGCAGACCGACCGCGCCGGCAACAAGTCTGAAGCCAACACGGGTGGCTTCAACATCACCTTGTCCACCCCCGCGCCGGTGATCAACGACTTTGCGGGCGACAACGTGGTGGGCGTGCGCGCCGGCGACGGCCAGCAGGAGTGGCTGAGCACCCAGGTGCTCAGCGGCTCCACCCTGGCAGGCGCCACGGTGCTGGTGGACTTCTACATCCAGGGCGGTACCAGCCCCGTGATTGCCAACCGCAGCGCCACCGTGGACGCCAACGGCAAATGGACGCTCAACGTCACGCCTGAAGACTTTGCGGCCATGCAGAATGCCGCAGGCGGATCTACGTCCTTCCAGGGCTATTTCCGCGTCACGGCCACCATCAACGACAGCTTGTCGCTGCCGGCCACGCAGACCTTTCAGTTCAACACCTCAGCCCCAACGCTCCTGAGCCAGGTGACACTGTTTGACGCCAATGGAGACGGCGCCAAGAACGACGGCCTTGAAATCTCGTTCAGCGAGCCAGTTCGAGTGCAGGACCTGTCAACCCTGTCGACCGCGTTCGTCACCTCCAAGTTATGGGGCACCGGTGCTCGTATTGAGGCAGTGAACACTTCAACTGCCAATGGCGTTCTCTACGCTACTTCGTTCAAGATTTATCTCGGCCCAGACAACACTTTTGCTAGTGGTGATGTGGTCTCCGTTCTGCAGAGCAAGATTGTCAATGCAGGCGGCAACGTTGCACATTCGATACAGAGCTTTACGCTTCCTCAGCTGGAAGTACCAGCATTGCCAGTGCCGCAGTTGAATGTCAGCACAGACAACGCCGTAAACCAGTCTGAAAAAGCCTCGCTTACAGACATATCGTTCACGCACAGGGCTATCGCAACTGGTGAGACATTAAAGTTGTTTGTCGATGGCGTCTTCATCCGGACAATCACCCCCACAACGGGGTCCGTCACTACGAACGTCAGTCTCTCCGCCTCCGACCTCGGTGCTTCGGATGGCGTTCACAGCGTCATGGTCCAGCATGTGGATGCTGCTGGAAACAGCAGCCAGTTCAGTTCGCCCAAGATGTTGACGGTTGACACCTCCCTGCAATCAGGAGGTCGGGTCGTATGGGATGATACGAATGGCGACGGACTCATGAACACTGGCGACCGCCTCCAGGTAACCTTCAACGAAGGTGTGAGTATCACTACGGGTACTCTCGATTCCAGCTTCGGCTCTAATGCGTCCGTGTCGGCTCTGGATGGCGTAGTGAAGTTGATCAATGGTGTGTCGACGACGATCGGACGCACCTGGAATATTGTGCTGGGAGAAAACAGCACAGTTGCCGCCGGCGATTCTGTAGTATTTGGGTCGGGCTTGACGCAGGTGGCCGACAGCTCTGGCAACCGTGGATCGATTCAAGTTAACGTTCCCTCTGCAGTCGCCGATCAGCCCTTGTCGGTCATCATCGATAACGTGACTTCCGACAACATAGTTGGTGCTTCTGAACGAAGTGGCTCAGGAGCCGTTCGCTCTGTGAATGTGCTGCTGAATGGAGCGAAGTCGGGGGATGTTGTCACTCTCTACATGGACGGCCTTGTCGTTGGGACGACAACACTTGAAGGAGCATCAAGCTCGGCTTCAGTCAACCTCAATAGCGGATTCACTTGGGGCGCTGATGGTGAACGGGTCCTGACAGCCAAGATTGAGCGTCCCGCTTCCGGCGGCTCTGCCGTTTCAGATCAGCGATGGGTGCACGTTGCCGCTGATCAAGCTCACTGGTCTCAACAGGGCGGGATGATCTGGTTTGATACCGATACCATTGCGCAGGCTACCGGTACCGCTGTGTACAGCTGGTCCGCGTCGGTGGGTGGTAGCGTGGCAACATCTTTCGTCACGGCCAACACCGATCACATGCCCAAGGTTGTTCGTAACGCGGTCAACGGTCGAACGCAGATCTACTTCAATGGTGGAGTTGCCAATCCGAACGATTCCAATAACGGGAGCTGGATGACTTTTAACGACCCGCTGGGGTTGTTTTCAAGCCGTCTGACCACGCGGACCACAGCCGGCGGGGTGGAGTATCGGGCTGATGATGTTCCCTACACGGTGATCGCCAACGGTGTTTACGCTCAGGACGGCAACTGGCGGTATGTGACCGAGATTGGTGCGTTTGGCTCTCTTGACGGAATTGCCTCTGGTGGGGTTGGAGTTGGTGTCGAGAAAACAGGCAGTTCGCTTTTTGCGCTGCAACACTCCCGCATTCATGAGAATCGTAATTTTCTTGCACAAGCCAGCCCCTATTTGACTCCACCGAATTCGGTGAATGTGGGATCTCAGTTTCTGGTCTCTCACGTCTACAAGCCCGGCTTGACGCAGCTTTATTCAAACAACTTCCTGGTTGGGCAAAGCAACGGCAACTATGCGATGGTGATGGGCGGTCCTTATGCCGGCGGGCAGTACGTTATTGGCGGCACACAGCTTGCCAGCAACAATCAACCTAACGCCGTTGGGGAATTGTGGCGGGGACTCGTTGGTGACATCGTATGGGCGAACTGGGCCATTACTGGCGCTGCTTTAGGTGAAATCAACACCTATCAAGCGTTGAAAGCGGCAACCACGGGGCTTTGGAGGAATCCAGTCACTGCTCGAGAAACCGATGGCAGTTACGACCTGAGTTCAAGCGTCAATAACGGCAATTTGCTGGATGATGTCTTGATGCTGAATCTTGATGGCACATACGGCGCGCAGGGTAATTCCGTGACGGTTGCCGGTGCCGACGCGGTAAATGCGGGCGCCGGCGCAGACGTTGTCAAAACAAAGGATCTGACTTTCAGAACCCTAGATGGTGGCCTGGGGCGAGACACGCTGGCTTTGCATCAGAACTACAACGGCCCGTCAAACATCGTGCTGGCAGACTTTGTGAGCAACGCCCGCGGCATGGGCAGCGATACGGCGGCAAACACGCGCGTGAACGCAGCCGGTTATCACAAGCTGCAGGGTTTCGAGGTGATTGACACACGCTCCAGCGATGCGCGGCAACTGCTGACGGTCGGTGCGGATGACGTCAATCAGCTCTCGGAAACCAACACGCTGGAGGTGCGGCTGGGCTTGAACGACGTGCTGTTTACCCAAGGCTTGGGCACCGGGCAGCGCGGCATCTACAAGTTCAATGACAACTGGTACGACACGCGCTACTCGGTGGTCAGTGCCGACGGGCAGACCATCAGCCTGTACAGCGCCGGCGGCGACCAGCTCACTACATTGAGCACCGTCAAATGGGCGAGCCCGCAGCTGATGCAGATCAACCTGGACCACGCCATGTCTCTGGGCACGCCGCTGGCCGGGCATTTCAGCCTGAGCGCGCTGGGCGGCACGGGTGACAGCTATACCGGTTATGCGCTTTCCACCGTGAACCAGCGCCAGGGCCTGCAGTTTTCGTTTGAATCTGCACTCACCGGGCCGCTGAAGATCACCTACACCAACCAGGACTCGGTAACGCTGCTGCGCGACGAATCGGGCCGCAGCTTTGCCAGCCACATCTGGCTTGTGGGTACCGACGGTGCCGACACAGACACCACTGCGGCCAACGGCACGGTGACCTACCGCCTGAATGCCAGCGTGCTTACCGAGGCCGAGCAGGCCGCGGGCGTGACCATCATCGGCGGCGGCGGCGCAGACCGCATGACGGGCGGCAGCGGCGCAGACACGCTGATAGGCGGCATGAGCAATGACAACATTACCGGCGGCGCTGGCAGCGACACCTTCCGCTACGTGAACGAGGTGGCTGGCTCCGGTGCCGACGGCAACCTGGGCGGAACGCTGGGCGACATCATCACGGACTTCAACTTCGGCAGGGACGTGAATGGCACCGCAGACGCAACGCAGGCAGACCGGCTGGATCTGCGGCACCTTTTCAGCACCAACTTCACGGGCCGCGCCGATGTGGATGCAGCCACGCTGTCGAGCAACGGCATGCTGGACATCCGCAGTGTGCTGCGCCGCGTGAACGGTGTTGACGTGACGGACTGGCAGGTGTGGGTGGACCGCGACGGTAAGGACGCCGGCGGCGCCAACGCACTCGGCCTGCTTGCCACGCTGCAGAACGTGCAGCTGGGCGGCTCTGCCACCGGCATTACCGGGGCCGAGACCACCAGCGAGCTGCTGCAGAAGATGCTGGAGGAGGGCCGGCTGGTGGTTGCCTAGTTGTTGCCTAGTTGTTGCCCAGGGTGTTGCCTGCACAAGCCCGTGCAGGCAACACCGCGCACTGGCACGACAGGCCGGCAGGTGCCGCCTGTCACGCCAGCCGGATGTGCAGGGGGGCGGTGGCTGTTGCAGCAGCGTTGGAGCGCCTTGCTCCGCCTTGTCTTCCTTTCAGATTTTTGAGTGGCAATGGTCAAGAGGGCCTGAATGTCTTTTGGCCCGCACCTGAAAAATTCATGTGCGAAAACTACTTGTCTTGAGCCTGTTTCCTTGAAGGCTGTTTAGCCGATCCAACATGACTCCACCCGCGTCGAAAAACCCTGTTTCCAACGAAGCCGCAACGCAGGATGCAGCCCTGGAGCTGGACCGCGCTTTGCACGCTGTTCTGAAGAAATTCTCCATGGGCTTGTCGCCCATCGCGTTGTCTTTGGCTTACATGGACTGGGTGATGCACCTTGGCACTTCGCCGGGGCGGCAGATGCTGCTTGTGCAGAAATTCCTGGCCGATGGGCAGCAGGCTCTGCAAGGCCCGGCTGAAGAGAAGGACGCCCGCTTTGCGCACGCGTCCTGGCAGCAGTGGCCTTTCAATACCATGAGGGCGATCTACAAAATGCAGGCGGATCATTGGTCTCGCTCTGCCAGGGTGGAGGGGATGTCTGACCACCATGCTCATATGGTGCAGTTTTTCACGCGCCAGTGGCTCGACAGCATGGCACCATCCAACTGGCCGTTGAGCAACCCGGAGGTGCTGACCAAGGCCCGGGACACGCTGGGCCAGAGTCTGCACACAGGATGGCAGCAGTACCTGGAAGACATGTACGCCACGCTGAGTGCTGCCAAAACGGACGCCGAAGCCGCACAAACCTTGTCGCCGCTGCCTTTTGCGGTTGGCCGCGATGTGGCGGTTACACCGGGCAAGGTGGTGTACCGCAACCATCTCATTGAGCTGATTCAATACGCGCCGGCCACGGAGAAGGTTTATGCCGAACCGGTATTGATTGTGCCTTCGTGCATCATGAAGTACTACATTCTCGACTTGTCGCCAGGCAATTCGATGGTTCGCTACCTGGTGGAGCAGGGGCACACCGTGTTCATGATCTCGTGGCGCAACCCGGACGCGTCGGACCGCGATCTTGGCATGGACGACTACCTGCGCATGGGCCTGCTGGACGCCATGGCGGCAGTGAAGTCGCAGACCGGTGAGTCGCGCTTGCACGGCGTCGGTTACTGCCTTGGCGGAACATTCCTGTCCATCGTGGCGTCTGTATTGGGGCGCAACGCAAAGACGCGCAAAGGCGGTCCAGGTGCTGCCGGGTTGCCTGAGCTGGCCAGTGTGACGCTGCTGGCGGCGCAGACCGATTTTTCGGAGCCGGGCGAGTTGGGGCTGCTCATTGACGCTGATCAGCTTCAGTCACTTCGCGAGGAGATGGCGCAAAAGGGCTACCTCTCCGGCAGGCAGATGGCTGACAGCTTCAAGTTCCTGAATGCACGCGACCTGATCTGGTCCCGCAATACCCACCGTTATCTGTTGGGCGAGCAAGAGGTGGGCGTGGACATGCTGAGCTGGAACGCGGATCTGACGCGCCTGCCCGAGCGCATGCACAACGAGTATCTGGGCAGCCTGTTTCTGCACAATGCGCTGGCCCAGGGGCACTTTCGATTTGAGGGCAAAAGCCTGGCGCTGAGGGATATCAGGTCGCCCATGCTGGTCGTGGGTACGGTACGCGATCATGTCTCTCCATGGCGTTCGGTCTACAAGATTCATTTGACGACGGATGTGGAGACCACTTTCATCCTGACTTCGGGTGGGCACAACGCAGGTATTGTGTCGGAGCCCGGGCATCCGCACCGCAGCTACCAGATGGATCAGGCCCCGGCCGGGAGCTCGTGGGTCGAGCCCGAGGACTGGGTTGAGCGCGCACCGCGGTACGAGGGTTCCTGGTGGCCATCGATGCAGGGCTGGCTGGCCAGTCACTCGGGCCGCATGGTCAAGGCCCGCAAGATTGCGGCGGCCACCGCGCTTTGCGATGCCCCCGGTGAGTATGTGATGGTGCGTTATGCAGATTGACGCACGCTTCATGGCTGAGTTGCCTTCGGGCTCCCTGATGCGAACGGTCAGCGCATTTGATACCTTGAATGCACGCATTGCACGCCTGGCCATGTGCCTGGGAGTGGCGCTGGAGCGGGAAGATCACCTTCACAGTGTTTTCAAGTCACCCGAGGAGTTTGTTGACCCGCTGCGCAAGCGCTACTGCATTGAGTTGCGCGGCCTGCTGGTCTTGCGCTACCGGATGATGAGGAACGCGACGGAGAAGATCGGCGTGGGAAAACTGCGGGTGATTCTGACGAGCGTTGAGCAGCAGCTGGCTCTTGATGGCTTCAAGCCTGCGTCGGACGGGCTGTTGATTGAGAAGATTTTTTCCAAGGACTGAACGAATGATCAAGACACCCCTCACCAGCCTGGATGGCAAGAACGGGCTGATCCTTGGCTTGGCCAATGACCACAGTATTGCCTGGGGATGCACCCGCCTGGCGCATGAGCTTGGCGCCAACCTGTTCACGACCTGCCTGAATGAGAAGGCGTTGCGCTTTGTCGAGCCTCTGACCGAGCCCTTGGGCATTGATGTGGTGCCTTGCAATGTCGAGGAAGCCGGCAGCCTGGAGCGGGTGGTTGCGCAGGCTGTGGCCAAGCTTGGGTCTTTGGATTTTGTCATCCATTCGATTGCCTGGGCGCCGCTGGAGGACCTGCATGGCCGGGTGATCGACAGCTCCAGCACGGGCTTTGCGCGTGCAATGGAGGTGTCTTGCCATTCCTTTGCCACGCTAGCAGGGCTGTGCGCGCCGTACATGCCCCGAGGCGGCAGCATGCTGACCATGAGCTACCTGGGGGCCGACGTTGCGGTGCCGCATTACGGGCTCATGGGGCCGGTCAAGGCTGCGCTTGAGTCCCTGGTGCGATACATGGCCGTGGAGCTGGGGCCGCGCGGGATACGCGTTCATGCGGTCTCGCCCGGCCCGATCCTCACGCGCGCGGCGTCGGGCATAGCCTCTTTTGACGAGCTGATGCACAACGCCATGCTCAAGTCGCCCATGAACCGCCTGGTGACGTTGGACGAGATTGCCCAGCTGTGCGCCTTCTTGTGCTCGAACGAGTCTTCCGGCATGACCGGCCAGACGCTGTATGTTGACGCCGGCTGCCACGCGGTGGCCTGATGAACCCTGACTTGAGATGCTTGCAGTGACTGAACCCGAACTGATTGAAAACCTGACCTACGACGAAATCTCCGTAGGCCAAAGCGCCAGGCTGGTCCGCACCTTGACCTTGGCCGATATACAGGCCTTTGCTGCTGTGTCCGGCGACACCAATCCGGCTCACCTGGATGCTGAATATGCCAATGAGACCCTGTTTCACGGCGTCATTGCCCACGGGATGTGGGGCGGTGCCTTGATCTCGGCCTTGCTGGGTACCCGGTTTCCCGGCCCCGGTACGATTTATCTGCAGCAAGACCTGCATTTTTCGAAGCCGGTGCGCATTGGCGACACCTTGACTGTCTCTGTCGCTGTCTCGGCCAAGGACGATGTCAAGAAACGTTTGACCCTGGACTGCACGGTGCTCAACCAGAAGGATGAGCGCGTTTTGTACGGTTCGGCATGTGTCATGGCGCCTACAAAAAAAGTGCGCCGCCCCAGTTCTTCATTGCCGCATATCCAGCTGTTTGACCCGGAGGCCCGCTTCAAGGCACTGCTGGCAAAAGGGCAGAACCTGCCTGCCATGCGCTGTGCGGTGGTTCATCCGTGCGACGCCGAATCTTTGTGCGGTGCGCTGGATGCGGCACGGCACGGCCTGATCATTCCGGTGTTGATCGGTCCTGCTGCCCGTATCAAATCGGTGGCGCAGGACGCCGGGCTGGATCTTTCCGGCGTGGAGCTTTTGGCGGTTGAGCACAGCCATGCCGCCGCAGATCTGGCGGCCGACATGGCTGCGCGGGGGGAGGTGGGGCTGCTCATGAAGGGAAGCCTTCATACGGATGAACTGCTGCATGCGGTGCTGGCCAGGCCTGCTTTGCGTACCGGGCGACGCATGTCCCATGTGTTTCGCTTTGACGTGCCGATGTACCCCAAGCCGCTGATGGTGACCGACGCCGCATTGAACATCAGGCCCAGCCTCATGGAGAAAGCCGACATCGTGCAAAACGCCATTGATCTGGCACGCATCATGGGCATCGATTGTCCCAAAGTGGCCGTTTTGGCGGCGGTGGAAACGGTCAACCCTGCGATGCCTTCCACATTGGAGGCGGCGGCCTTGTGCAAAATGGCCGACCGCGGCCAGATTTCTGGTGGTCTGCTCGACGGCCCTTTGGCTTTTGACAATGCAGTTTCGGCGCATGCCGCCCAGATAAAGCACATTGCTTCGTCTGTTGCGGGTGATGCCGACATCCTTGCTGTTCCTGACCTGGAGGCGGGCAACATGCTGGCCAAACAGTTGGAGTACCTGGCGGGCGCGACCGGTGCCGGTGTGGTGCTTGGTGCCAGAGTGCCGATTGCCCTGACCAGCCGGGCCGACGGGCCCAACGCGCGCGTGGCGTCTGCGTTGCTGGCGGTTTTGGTCGCGCATCACTCACGACATGAAGTGACGAGGCCGGATTGATTCTTTTGATTTTCTGGTTTTTCTGACATGGCCATTCTTGCCGTCAACGCCGGTTCTTCGTCACTGAAGTTTTCGCTGCACCCGCTTGACCCCCGGCAGGCCGGGCAAGTTCTGCCCAGCGTGCTGACGGGTGTTTTCCAGGGGCTGGAGCCATGCGGTACGCCAGAGGTTTCGTGGCGTCAGTTGGGGGAATCCAGGCGGCAGCCACTGCCGCCGGGTGAGGGCGAGCCTTTTGAGCGCGCATTGCGGGAGCTGCGCGCTCTGATTGGACGTCTGTCAGGGCTGCCGGAGCTGCGCGCTATTGCCCACAGAGTGGTGCATGGCGGCGCGCATTACACCCGCAGCGTTGTTGTGACGCCAGGCGTTTTGCGCGATTTGTCTGCGCTGAACTCTCTTGCCCCGCTGCACCAGCCGCACAATCTTGCGGGCATAGCCGCTTTTTGGCAGGCTTTTCCGGAGCTGCCGCAAATTGCCTGCTTTGACACTGCCTTTCACACTGCCTTGCCCCCGCAGGAGCGTGAGTTTGCGCTGCCGCAGGCTTTGGCTGAGCAAGGGGTAAGGCGTTACGGCTTTCACGGCCTGTCTTACCAATACATCTCAGGCGAGTTGCAGAAAAACTCAGACCGCGCGCAAGGGCGGGTGCTGATGGCGCACCTGGGCAACGGTGCCAGTCTGTGCGCTGCGCTGGGTGGGCGCAGTTGTGCGACTACCATGGGATTTTCTGCGGTAGACGGTTTGATGATGGGCACACGCAGCGGCGCGCTTGACGCAGGTGTGTTGCTCTATCTGCTTGAGCAAGGATGGAGCCATGACCGCCTGCAGGATATGCTTTACAAGCAATCCGGACTGTTGGGAGTTTCGGGTGTTTCAGCCGATATGCGCAAGTTGCGGTCTGACGCATCGCCGTCAGCGCAATGGGCAATCGATTTGTTCACCCATAGGGTGGTGCGTGAGAGCGGTGCGCTGATTGCCTGTTTGCAGGGCCTTGATGTGCTGGCGTTCAGCGGCGGCATTGGGGAGCATGATGCAGCGCTGCGCTTGCAGGTTTGCCAGGCGCTGCAATGGGTGGGTGTACGGATAGACCCCAAGCGTAATCTGCAGGCCTGCGGCGATGACATCTTTCCGATTCATGAGCCGGACAGTGCGGTGGAAATCTGGGTCGTGCCAACCGACGAGGGCCGCGTTGCCGCCCAGCAAGCGGCCTCGCTGTTGCGAGGCCACTGACTCGCAAACTTCTATTGTTCCGGGCCGCGCATCAGAGCGGACTCTGAATGGACGTACCCGGCTAATTGCGTGAACGACGTGGCTGGCTCCAGCAATGCCGACAAGCTGGGTGTAAAGATGTGGGCTGCATTCTCGCGGAGTTCAATTAGCGGGCGGCGTTGGCGTCAGCGACCGTGAGCGCGGTCATGTTGACGATGCGCCGCACCGTGGTGCTGGCCGTCAGGATGTGCACCGGCATGGCCGCACCCAGCAGCACCGGGCCGATGGCGATATTGCCGCCGGCGGCCGTCTTGAGCAGG
>Ga0114939_10000045_pt1 | contig 99043 bp, 71 predicted proteins | sample AshMeaCrysSpring_FD_87196 | JGI IMG/M metagenome (GOLD analysis project Ga0114939, IMG submission 87196) | Groundwater microbial communities from Big Spring, Nevada to study Microbial Dark Matter (Phase II) - Ash Meadows Crystal Spring | ecosystem: Environmental > Aquatic > Deep subsurface >...
AAACCCCGGGTTAGGGAAACCCCGGGTTAGGGAAACAGGGTTTGGCTCGAGCCGCGGTGTCCACTGGCCTGTCCGTCAGTGAACTACTCGGTGTGTATTCTTTGCAGTTCTGCCCCGCGTGGGTGGGGCGAGGTCAGTGGTAAGATGGCACATAAGAAAGGTCAGGGCTCGAGCCGCAACGGTCGCGACAGCAACGCGCAGCGCCGGGGTGTGAAGCGGTTCGGTGGTCAGCAGGTGACGCCGGGCACGATTCTCGTGCGACAGGTCGGAACCAAGTTCCATCCGGGACGCAACGTCGGGATGGGTTCGGACTACACGCTGTTCGCGTTGACCGAGGGCGTGGTGAAGTTCGACCGCGAAGGTCGGCGTGTCAACGTCGTCGCCTAGCGATCCCCTTTCTTGGTGCGCTCTGAACCGTCCGTGGTAACACGACGGGTTGCCTTGCTGCGCAGCGCGGGCTTGCCTGCAGCGCGATCTGCACGGGCCTTTCCGCCGCACCCGGTCTCCTGGCGTTACGATGACCGTCAGGTGTATCAAGCATCGAGCGTGGGCGGTGTGAACGGCGCGGATTGAATTCCGCGGAACAACAGGTTGGATGCAGCGCCGCGTTTGGGTACCCGTGCCATCGTGCGGGATGCCCCTGCTTTGTGGATGGGTCGTGTCATGTTCGTCGATCGCGTCCGCATTGATCTGATCGCCGGTCGCGGTGGGGATGGATGCGTCAGCTTCCGCCGAGAGAAGTACGTGCCATTGGGCGGACCGGACGGCGGTGACGGCGGCGATGGCGGCAGCATCGTGATCGTAGCGCGCGACGGCGTGAACAGCCTCTCCGAATTCGCGCATCGCAAGTTCTGGCGCGCCCCGGCAGGAACTCACGGCAGCGGAGCCTTGAAACAGGGCCGCAGCGGCGAAGATATGACACTCTATGTTCCGCCCGGCACCTTGATCATCGATCCCGATGCCGACTTTGTGATCAAGGACTTGCGCGTTGCCGGCGATTCCGTGGTGATTTGTCGAGGCGGCAAAGGGGGGCGGGGCAACGCGTCGTTCAAGAGCAGCACGAACCGCGCTCCGCGGGAAGCGCAGCGTGGCGCCGAAGGCGAAAGCCGGCAAGTGATTCTGGAGCTCAAGTCGATTGCTGACGTCGGGCTGATCGGGATGCCCAATGCCGGTAAGAGCACGATGCTCAGTCGGCTCAGTCGGGCCCGACCGGAAATCGCCGATTATCCGTTTACCACGAAGCGTCCCAATCTCGGTCGCGTGCGAGTCGACCGCGACCGCTCGTTCATTCTGGCCGACATCCCTGGTCTGATCGAAGGTGCGAGCAGTGGTGTGGGACTGGGCCATGATTTTCTGCGGCATGTCGAACGTGCCGGATTGCTGGTTCATCTGGTAGAACCCGCGCCCCGTGATGGATCGGATCCGATCGAGAACTATCGCGCGATCCGCCATGAGTTGGCCGAGTATCGCCAGGAACTGGCCGCTCGTCCCGAACTGGTTGCAGTCACCAAAGCCGAATTGCCGGAGGCGGCTGACCTGCACGCGCGGCTGACCGAAGCGCTCGGCCAGCCGGTGTTTCTGGTGTCGGCGATCACCGGTCAAGGTCTGCGGCAATTGCTCGAAGCGATCACCGCCCGGCTTGATGAGGATCGGCTGCTGGCCGAATCGCGGGGCGAGACCGCGGAGAGTTCCACCGCATCCGTCGTGGAATCGCCAACGCCCAAGCCCGTGCGTGTGCCGCCGCATAAGGTAGGTCCACTTGCCGATCGCGATCCGCGGCATCCGGAGGCGTCTCCGGAAGACTGAAAAATTCTCAACGCGGCTCCCCCTGTGCCGTGCATCGTCTCGTGGGTCGGTGAGATTCACTACGATGTGACTTCATGGAAGTAATTCGAGCCGTCTGCAGTCGTGAGATCGATGAACTCTTCGAGCTGATTGGGCATGCGACTTACGGCATGACCAGTCTGCAAATCACGCGCGATCAGCTGCAGGAACGGATTGAACTCAGTGAGTTCGCGTTTTCCCGCTCCACCGACAAGCCGGGCGGAGAACCGTATGTACTGGTGATGGAGGACCTCGCGACCCGGCGGCTCGTGGGGATCAGTTGCATCTTCACCAAAGTGGGTGGGTATGAGCCGTTCTATTCCTATCGGCTGGTCGAGGAGGAGCATTCGTGCGCTTTGCTGGGCGTGAAGCGACGGATCGTTTCGCTCCATCTGACAAAAATACATGATGGGCCGACGGAGATCGGCAGTCTGTTTCTGATGCCCCAATACCGCGGACAAGGTCGCGGCCGACTGCTGTCACTCAGTCGCTTTGCGCTGATGGCCTTGCGGCCCAATCGGTTTGCCGCCGAAGTGATCGCTGAAATGCGCGGGCGCGTGGATGACGCGGGGTGCAGCCCGTTCTGGGAAGCGATTGGCCGGCATTTCTTCGGGATCGATTATCCCCAGGCCGACAGTCTGTCGACAGTCTCCAAGACGTTCATCGAAGAACTGATGCCCAAGTATCCGATCTATCTGGCGCTGCTTCCTGCCGATGCGCGTGAGGTCATCGGCCAGGTCCATGACCAGACTCGTCCCGCACTGGCGATGTTGGAGGCGGAGGGTTTCGTGCGGCGCGACATGATCGACATCTTCGACGGGGGTCCGAGAATTCATTGCCGCCGCACCGAGATCAATGCCGTGCAGCGGACGCATCAAGTAAAACTGGCGCAGATCCGAGACCAAGTCACCGGTCCGCCCCAGATCATCGCCAGTGACAGCAACGGGTTCCGCGCGGTGATGGCACCCGTGGAAGTTTGCGGCAGTGGTCAGGTGGCCTGTACGCGCGAAGTAGCGGCTGCCCTGCAACGAGAGCCTGACCAGCCTGTGTGGTTGCTCAGCCCCAAATCCGAACCAGGAGCCACAGAGCGGGAAGGCTGGCGCGCCGACTGACAGGTCGCGTGAATCGCTCGAGGATCGGATCCTCCGTGGACGGGTCCTCGAACCTACTCCTCTTGCCGGTGAGCACGAGCATGGACGAAGTTCTGGTCTCGCGCAGTCCCGTCGATGAACGGATCGTGTGGGAAGGGCCCGTCAGTTCCAAGGCGGATGTGGAAGCGGCGTTTGAGCGGGCGGCAACTGCCCAGCGCGATTGGGCCACGCGGTCACAAACCGACCGTGACAACATCGCTCGCCGCTACGCGGAACTGCTGAAGGCCCAGCGCGATCCGCTCGCCCTGGCGATTTCTTCCGAAACAGGCAAAGTGCTTTGGGAAGCGCGGCAGGAGGTCGACACCGCGATCGCCAAAGTGGAAGCATCGATCACAGCGCTCTATGAACGCCGCGCGCCGCAACGTAACCCCTCGGCCTCGCAGACTTCGGCCGTTCGCTTCCGCCCGATTGGCGTGATGCTGGTGTTGGGGCCGTTCAACTTCCCGTTGCATCTGCCCGGCAGCCATCTGGTGCCTGCGCTGTTGGCGGGCAACGCCGCCGTGTTCAAGCCAAGCGAACAAACTCCCGGTATCGCTGCCCGCATGGTGGAACTGTGGCATGCAGCCGGTGTTCCGCCCGAGGTGTTATCGATCATTCAAGGGGATGCGACGGTCGCTCAACATGCGCTGGGCCAGCCAGCCTTGGACGGTGTTCTGTTGACAGGCAGTTATCGAACCGCCCAGGCAGTGCAGCGGATGCTTGTCGATCGTCCCGAAGTGCTGATTGCCACCGAGTTGGGAGGGAACAATCCGCTGGTCGTTTCGCGGCCGGGTGATCCACAGGCCGCGGCGGCGGTCGTCTGCCAGAGCGCGTTCGTGACATCGGGACAACGATGCACCTGTGCGCGCCGCTTGATCTTGATCGACGACCGATCGGGGCGCGATACGCTCGAAGCACTGATCGGTTTGCTGGAACAGATCCGTTTCGATCTTCCCGATGCGGAACCGGAGCCGTTTGCCGGTACGTTGATCAGTCGGCGGGCTGCCACACAAGTGGCGGCGGGATACCAGGCGTACCTGGCGGCTGGCGCTCGACCCCTGGTGCCACTGCGCCAGTCGTCGCAGTGTGCGGCTTTGGTCCAACCTTCGATCGTCGATGCGACGGGGTGCCAGCTTCCGGATGAAGAGATCTTTGGTCCGATCCTGCAAGTGCATTGGGTGGCTGACCTGGAGCAAGCAATCGCCCTGGCCAACCAAACCCGATACGGACTTGCCGCCGCACTGCTGAGTGAACAGCGGGAAGAGTTCGAGCAGTTCGCGGCAAGGGTTCGCGCTGGTGTCGTCAACTGGAACCGTGCGACGACCGGTGCCAGTGGGCGCTTACCGTTCGGTGGATTGGGCTGCAGTGGCAATCATCGCCCCAGCGCGTACTACGCCTGCGACTATGCGAGCGATCCGGTGGCTTGTCTGGAAGGGCCACCGCTGCGCTTTCCGATTCCTGATCTGCCGGCTCCGCTGCGCGCGGCCACGCAGCGGCAGCAGCGCGCGTGACCGGCCGGAGAGCGCTTCAAGGAGCGGATAGATAGGCATCGGCCCCGTGCGCGGAGAGAGCCTGGTCGCGGTTCAGGATGCGTCGTTCAGCACCATGTTGTCGCGATGCACCACTTCGGCATAAGGGCAGTAACCGAGAATCGCCGCGATTCGATCGCTGGGTTGCCCGAGAATCCGCTGGATTTCGCTCGCGGAATAGTTCGTCAGTCCTTGCGCGATGGTCCGGCCGTCCGGATCGACTAAAGCCACGGCATCGCCCTTCGCAAATGGGCCGACGACGTCCGTAATTCCGATCGGCAGGAGGCTGCTGCCACGGGTGACCACGGCGCGGGCGGCGCCGGCATCCACCAAGATCCGACCGGCGATCTCCGCGGTCGAACCGATCCATCGTCGTCGACCGCGAATCGCGTGCATCGCGGGCAGGAACAGCGTTCCGATCGGTTCGCCGGCGAGCAATTGATCGAGCACATTCGCTTGGCGACCGCAGGCGATGACCACGGAATGTCCGTGGGTCGTTGCGAGCCGAGCCGCGCGGAGCTTGCTCGCCATTCCGCCCCGGCTCAGGCCGCTGGCTCGATCACGAACCAGTCCGCGGACCTCCGCATCGATCACTTGAATGGTTGGGACCACCGACGCGCCGGCTTCTTCCGGGGGTCGGTCATACAACCCGGCAACATCCGACAGGACGATCAATGCCGCGGTGGGAAGCAGGCTTGCCACGGCCGCTGCCAGTCGATCGTTATCGCCGAAGGTGGTCATCAGTTCGGCGACGGCGACGGAATCATTCTCGTTGATGATCGGAATGGCGCGCAGTTCAAACAACTGCAGCAGTGCATTGCGCACGTTCAAGAAGCCACTGCGCCGTTTCAGGTCGCCAGCGGTCAGCAGAATCTGGGCCGCATGCCTGCCCAGTTTTGTGAAAGCCTGCTCGTAGGCCTGAATCAGATCCGCCTGACCGATCGCGGCGACGGCCTGCAGCCGCGCCAGATCCGTGGGGCGCTTGGGCAGTCCCAATTTGCCGATCCCGGCACCCACGGCACCGCTGCTGACCAGCACGACGTCACGGCCTCCGTCAGCGGCGCGACACAGCTGCGCGGCAAAGTCGTTGATCCAGGCCCGGTCCAGCCGACCGTCAGACCCGGTCAATACACGGGTGCCGACCTTGACGACCAGCGTCCGCGCGCTCGTCAAAGCCTCGCGATCCGCTCGACTTGATGGCATGTGGAGACTCCAGTCGGCGCGGTCCCGCCTGCCCCGCCGGTTTGCTACGGTCGGCATGTGGGAGGCACCCAAAGGGCGGGCTGCAGCCGCTTCGCGGCCGAAGACCAGTTCTGCCGGCTTCGGGCATTACGCGTTGCCGGATGACCGGGTGTATGTACACTGAACGCGGACGACCGGCAATCGTTGCTTGAGCAAAGCCGAGGATTCCGGGTGGGCGGCGGTTTGGCAGGCTGTGTTTGAGCCTGATCCTGTTGCCGCAGGACGAAGCGATCCGATCGTCGCGTACCCTGTTGGGTGCGGGGACGTTTCGAGGGGCGACGTCCGAAAGCCTCCCCTGACTCCTGTCGGCCGCTCACGCGAGGATGTGTGAGCCGGTGCGGAACTGAGCCATCTCCAACGCGAGGCCGTGCGCTGCGCGCCGGGACGCATGAGTGAGTTGCATCACGAATGTGGCGTAGCGGCGATCTATCACCTGCCCAATGCGCCCGCAAGTCGGCTGTGTACCGAGCACGGGCCCGATTCGATCAGCCGCCTGTTGCCGCGAATGCTGCAGGACATTCAGAATCGGGGGCAGCTGTCGGCGGGGATGACGACCTATCATCCGGACCGCCGCGAACTGCTGAAGACCCACAAAGATGTCGGCACGGTGGCCGAAGTGTTTCGGCTGAGCCACCGCGGCAAGAGTGAATCACTGGCGAAAGAGCTCAGCGGTTTTGCCGCGATCGGCCATGTTCGATACGCAACTTGCGGCCAGGACGATCGCAGCAATGCTCAGCCGTTCGAGCGGCAGCACATCAGCAAGCACAAGTGGTTCAGCTTCTGCTTCAACGGGCAGTTGGCGAACTATCAGCAGCTACGGCTGCGGTTGCTTGAGGAAGGTGAGCACCACCTGACCCATGATTCGGATACCGAGATCATTCTCCACGAGTTCGGTCGCGTGCTCTCGCAATCCAACGGCCGGCCGAACTGGCTGGATGTGCTGCGGCAATCGGTTGCCGAGTTCGATGGAGCCTACAGCCTGGCCTTGTTGAATGCCCAAGGCGAAATGCTGATCGCTCGCGATCCGCGGGGCATCAAGCCGATGTGCTATGCGGTGGAAGGCCCGCTGGTGGCGGCGGCCAGTGAAAGCGTCGCCCTGCTGAATCTCGGATTCGAGCCCGAGACGATTCACTCCCTTGAACCAGGCATGGCGATTTATGTTTCTCCGCGCCATGGCGTCCAGATGGAGCGATTCGCGCCTAGTCCCAGAAGGGCGCACTGCTTCTTCGAGTGGGTCTACTTTGCCAACGTGGCCAGCACGCTGGATGATCGTAGCGTCTACTTGAGTCGAACGCGGCTGGGTGAAGCACTGGCAGACGCCGAGGCTCAGAACGGTTTGAACTTCACCGCTGAAGATACGATCGTCGTCCCGGTCCCCGACACCAGCAAGGCTGCGGCCGACGCGATGGCGTACCGCCTGGGGATTCCCTCGCGCGAAGGCCTGATCCGCAATCGCTACTCGGGCCGCACATTCATCGAAGGCGGTCGGGCTCGAACCGCGAAAGCAGCCAGCAAATACACCCCGCTTCGCGAAGTGCTCTCCGGAAAGCGAGTGATCCTGGTGGAGGATTCGATCGTCCGCAGCACGACGATGAAAGTATTGTTGGATCGACTGCGGAGCTTGGGCGGTGCACGCGAAATCCATGTTCGTGTGGCCTGTCCACCGATCGTTGCCCCGTGCTTCTATGGCATCGATATGAGCACGATCGACGAACTGTTTGCCCCGCGTTTTCTCAAGCTGGGTGAACCGCTGACCGTCGAGGTCCAGCAGCAGATGGCCGATGCACTGGGCGCCGACTCGCTGCGTTATCTCCCGGTGGACGCGCTGGCCTCCTGTATCGGGCTGCCGCAGGACCAGTTGTGTCGCGCCTGTGTGACAGGACACTATCCCACTCCGGCGGGCCAGCAGCTGTTTCAGATCGCCGTCGAACGAAGCGGCGATGGAGAAAACTACCGGACCTACGAGCAGCTGCCGCTGATCGCCAGCCTCTAGTCCGGGCCACGCCCGATGTGGCACTGTCTCTTGCGTTCGCTGTCTCTTGCGTTCGCTGTCTCTTGCGTGGCGCTGTCTCTTGCGTGGCGCTGTCTCTTGCGTGGCGCTGTCTCTTGCGTGGCGCTGTCTGCGTCATTACGCTGCCCGCGAGCGAAGAAGCAGCATGTCTGACCCTGTCACGGCGGCGGGCGATCTATGAATCCGCGTCCACGGTTTGGAAACTGCGGATCAGCCACCAGAGAATCGCGAAGCCCAGCAACGGGCCAAGCGATTCGCCAATGGTCCACCGCCACGGCAGCCCCGCCCAGGGATCGAGCACGTACTGGGCCAGCCCCAGCAGCAGCAGGAGCAAGGCGAAAACTCGGACAAGATCGATGCGAGCGGGCAATGTCATGCTGGCCCAGTATCCGATGACTCCCAGCAACCCGTACATCAACGAGAGCTGCCGCGCCAGAAACCAGACGACCGGATGCTCGGGAAAGTCCGGATATCCAAGCCACTCGGCGACTTCGACGATCCAGCGATTGGGCATCAACGCCGGAAAGAATGCCAGCAGCATCAGTCCGCTGTACAGCCTTAGGCACCAGCGCAGCCGGGCCGCACGTCGATCCAGCGCGGAAGTCGTCATCGGGGTTCCAAGTCTGCCCACCATCGATTCCCGCAATCCACCGCGCTCACCAGCCGAATCGATGTCGACGGGAACCGAACGACTCGGCAATCTGCCAACACGCCAGATTCCGCCCCACGACTACAGACGTGGACGGGGAAGTTCGGTGGGAGCCCCTGGCGTGAACGTCCCGCGCGTGTTGAGCTTCCGGCGATAGACGATGTTGCCGACGGAAATGGTCAGTTGGTCGCGGTTGGACCCGGTCCAAGTCATGCCGAGGATTGGTCCGGGAGCGGGAGGTGAGAGGATCAAGTTGACACGTCCCAGAGCGTCGAAGATTTGGACTCCCAGTGGAGTCGCCGCATAGGTGTGGCCCTGCTCATCGCTGACCATCGCCGTACATCCGCTGCCCGTCTGCGCATCGGACTGATGGAACCAGCCATAGGGTTGTTCTGCGAACGGACTGCCATCCTCGGCACGTTGACAGGCTGCATAAAAGCGGCCTGCGAAGTCCGCGATGTGCAACTGCGAGTGATCGGCGGAGACCGTGATGGCACTCGGTTCGGCGACCTCCAAGGGAAACGGCTGACGCCGCCCATCGAAGGCAATCTGCCACAGTTGTCGCTCACGCGTCTCAAGTGCATAAAGCCCCTCTGCCATGCAAACCAGTCCGCGGAAGTCGACGTTGCTTTCGACCGTGAATCGAGTGCCCTGGAGGTCCACGCCCCGCAGCTCGCGGCGGAGCGGATCGACGTAGAAGAATCGACCGTCCGCGGCGAGTGCGATATGCCGAGCACCTCCTGTGTCGGTGAGGAAGACCTGACGGGAAGCCCGTGAAGTCGGCTCCGCGGTTGCGGCGGCAGGTGACTCGGCGCCAGGCGGTGAGACCTGCGAACTTGACGGCGGATTCGGCGGAAGCGGGTCCGTGCCCTCGTGATCGGATTCCATCAAGCGATAGATCGATTGAGTGGGCGGATCACAGACGAAACACACTCCGTTGGCATCGGCCGTCAATCCTTCAGCACGTGCCAAGCCGTCGCTCCATACTTGCCAGCCCACATCCGGCAGCAGCACATTGACGCGCTGATCGGCGGGGCGCCCCACGCGGATCGGCTCCGGCCAGCCATCCCATAGCCAGCGCATCGCGTCGAGCATGATCGATTTGGCGTGCTGGCCATTGTGTCCACCATCGCCCCAGCGGTATTCAACTTCGTATCCAGCCCACTGCAACGCCCGCAACATCGTCTGATTCGCCATCCACCAGTCACCGGCGTAGATGTTCAGGTCATTGCTTCCATCTTCCAGAAAGATGCGCAGCGGCTTGCCCTCGCATTTGCGAACCATCGTGGCCATCGTGTCGGCGCCGCGCAGCCCGACATAGGTCCCGATCGTGCTTAGGACGCGGCGAAAGGCGTCCGGTCGTTCCCATGCCGCGTTGAATGCGCAGATCGCACCGCTGCTCGCGCCGGCAATTGCTCGGTCGTTGGGATCCTTGCTCAGGTTGTATTGAGCCTCGATCGGAGGCAGCAACTCTTCAAGCACGAATCGGGCGTAGCGATCGCCCAGCGAGTCGTATTCGAAACTGCGATTGAATCGCGGTTGAGTATTGGGCAACGGCGAGGGCGTAATTCCCGGATTGACAAAGATTCCAATCGTCACTGGCATTTCACCGGCGGCGATCAACTGGTCCATCACGGCAGGCAGTTCCCATTCCTGGGCGCGTTGCAGGCCATCTTGCACCACGATGGTGCAGGCCGGCCGATCGGCAGGATCGTATTGAGCCGGAACATAGATCCAATACTCCCGGGTGGTGCCGGGAAAGATTTCGCTCCGCAGCGTGAACGGTCCTTCGATCCGGCTCTTCCCGCCCGCCTCCGCGGGAGCAGCCTCCGGGGGCGCCACGCGGACGACACCTTTGGTGGTCTCTGGCGAGCCCTGCTGGGCGCACGCGGAGGAGCCACACGCCACCGCCCAGAGGGCCCAGAACGCGACGATGTACCTCGCTATTCGTGGTAGTCCGTTTCCCATCGCTTCGATCTCCGGTGTCTTGTGAACCCGCGTGGCCATGCCCTGCAACCGGGCTGGGACTGCGTGGCCTGTCCGCGCAGCCGTTTGTGCGTGGCCATGCCCTGCAACCGGGCTGGGACTGCGTGGCCTGTCCGCGCAGTGGCGGGCGGCGGAACGTGGTCGGGCTTCGCCTGAAAGTCTGCTGCGGAAACAAGTTATACACGGCGCGCGGGACCGGTTTTGGCAGGCGTGGCGAGAAAATCGGTGGAACCGGTTCGAGCCCAAAGGTGCGGCGTGGGAGAGCCGATCACGGCCGCAAGGGAGTTCCCCGTCCCGCAAGGGACTGGTTTGCGGCGACTTTCGGGGAGATTCCACGATCACCGCCCCGAACGGCGGTGGGGGGTCCGTTTCCACCAAGGGCCGTTCCCCCGGGGGGGCGAAAATCAAGCGAAATTGGGGTTCCAAGGGTTCGGCCGACCGGTGAAATTGCTTCCTTCCTACTTCTGGGCGGGGGCGCGCCCGCATCGAACATGACTGAGAGCCAACGCGACTTTGTCCTGCATCTATTGCACCAGGGAGACTGGGGGCACGCGGTCGTCGCTTACCAGGAAGAGGCTGGCGTCGATCGCGATGCCGCACTGAGTGCCATTCAGCAACTGGCTCGAGAGTACGGCATCGAACGACCCCGCTGGCGACTCGCCTGGTGGTGTGCCCCCGCGATTCTTGCTGCGGCTTTGGCCATCGCCTTCTTGCGGTCGTGGTGATTCCCGCCCGCCGGCTGGTTCGCCTTGAACCGTCGCTTTTTTCGAGGGATCGCCCAGCCTTCCCTGCTGGTGGACCCAGGGTTATCCGTGCCCGTATCGTCCGCATGCGGACGATGTGATCGATCCGCCTTTCAGGCTCTCCATCCCACGGTATCCCATCGGTCCTCCACGCCGCAGTCCACAGGCTTCATGGCAGGCTCCCCCTGGCCAGCCCGCTGTCCGCCGTGAGGGACATTGGCAAACGCACCACCGCTGCGGACGGGACGGGCTCCCGCCGAGGATGCCGATCTCTCGCGGATCGGAGATCCAGTTCCTATGACGTTCATGATGGCGGCGGACCCGAGCGGGGCTGGCCGGTTGCATCGTGCATCCCCCTGACGAGTGACTCACTGAACCGAGCCGTGAGAGCGGCTAAAACATGGCGCAGGCGACCCACACCCCATGGCTCGACATCGCAAAGCGTGGCGCGACACCGAAGCACTATGCCAACGGTTGAACCTTTGCAGTTGCAGACGCCGCTATCGAGCGTTCCCAGCATTGGGCCGCAACGAGCGCTGTTGTGGTCGCGGCTTGAACTGCATACCTGTGGCGACTTGCTGTTTTACTTCCCGCGCGACTACGAGTTGATTCCGGCTGCGACGTCCCTGGCCGAGCTGGCTCAGAGTGCTCACCGAGGACTGAAGACGGCGTCGGTCGTCGGCCGCGTCGTTGAGTCGGAAAGACGCGCTTTGGCAGATGGAAGATTCGTGGTCAATGCTTTGATCCAGGACGATACGGGATACGCGCGCCTGACGTTCTACAACCAACCCTATCGGCTCGATCAGCTGCAGCGCGGGGCGCGGGTCATGGCGACCGGCGATTTTCGCGCCACGGTCAGCACGATCCAGATGAATCATCCTCGCTTGATCGTCTTGGCTGAGGACGAAGATCCTCCCGGAGCCGGCCTGCAGCCGATCTACGGCTTGACCGAGGGGCTCAAGCAAGCAGAAGTTCGGCGGACGGTCCGCACGGTGCTCGCGGGGGTAATCGACGAGGTGCCGGAAGTCCTTCCAGACGATCTTCGCGCGAAGCTGCAGGTCGGCGGCATTCGCGCTGCGCTGCGAGCGATCCATCAGCCGGCCGACACCAATGATCGCGATAGCGCTCGGCGAAGATTCATCATCCAGGAATTGCTGGTATTGCAGTTGGCACTGGCGATGCGCCGGCGAAGGCTGACGACCGACCTGCGTGCTCCGCCGCTGCCGCCGTCACCAAAGATCAACGCGCGGATCGAGCGAATCTTCCCCTTTGCATTGACAGCGGATCAGCAACGTGCCATCGAGGAAGTCGGGCAGGACATGTCACGGCAGTTCCCGATGAATCGACTGCTGCAGGGAGATGTTGGCAGCGGCAAGACGGTCGTAGCGCAGTACGCTCTGCTGCTAGCCGTGGCGCACCAGCATCAAGCCGCCTTCATGGTCCCTACCGAAGTATTGGCTCAGCAGCATTTCCAGACGCTGACAAAATCGCTGGCAGCCAGTCGCGTCCGCTTGGGGCTGTTGACCGGGGGCATGTCCGCAGTCGACCGACGTACCACTCTGGCAGCGCTCGCAGCGGGCGAATTGGACTTGATCATCGGGACGCAAGCGCTGGTCAGTCCCGATGTGGAGTTTGCCAAGCTCGGGCTGGTCATCATCGACGAGCAGCACAAGTTTGGTGTCGCTCAACGGGCTCGTCTGCGGCGTGGCGGTTTAGATCCTCACAGCCTGGTCCTGTCGGCGACGCCGATCCCGCGGACCGTCGCGATGACCTGGTTCGGGGATCTGGATGTTTCGCAGCTGAAGGAAAAGCCGCCCGGCCGTGCACCCGTCCATACGTATCTGTCGCGCGATGGCTGGCGGGATCGCTGGTGGCAGTTCGTCAGTGACCGGCTTGATGAGGGCCGTCAGGCATATATCGTGGCGCCACGGATTTCGGCCGAAGCTGAACCCGACACGAGCAGCGTTGAACGGATCTATGCCGAACTTCAAGCGGGTCCGCTTCGCGGTTTCCGCCTGGCCCTGTTGCACGGCCGTTTGGGCTCGCGCGAGAAAGTGGACGTGATCGAGCGATTCGCGCAGGGGCGCGTGCAGGTATTGGTCACGACCACGGTGATCGAAGTGGGCATCGACGTCCCCAATGCATCGGTGATGACCATCCTCGGCGCGGAACAATTCGGTCTGGCGCAATTGCACCAGCTGCGTGGTCGAGTCGGTCGCGGGGGACATCCGGGCTATGTTTGCGTGTTTACCGATGGACCCGATGATCCGCAGGAACACGAGCGATTACGAGCATTCGCGGCGACGGAAGATGGCTTTGCATTGGCCGAATCGGATGTCCGGATGCGAGGTCCCGGCGACTTGCTGGGCGTTCGTCAGACGGGGATGCCGCCGCTGCGGATCGCCGATCCGCTTCGCGATGTGGCGGAACTGGAAGCGGCGCGCGAAGTCGCGCGCGAACTGATCGATCACGACCCGGAACTGGCAGTGCCGGGGTTTGAGCGGTTGCGGGCACAGGTCCTCCGCCGTTACGGCGAAACGCTCGAACTGGGCGATATCGCCTGAGTTCGCCGCATTGTCCGGCTGCGTTTCGTCAGACGGCCCGCACCACGATCCGGTTGCCCTGCCGTTGGATGATACGAATCGGTTGAGACGCGTCCAGAAAGTCGCCTTCGCTGATCACGTCCAGAATCTCGTCGCCAAAACGAGCCTTGCCGCTGGGCCGCAACGAAGTGATTGTTTCTCCCTGGTCGCCGATTCCAAGATGGGGTGCTAGCTCGCCCACCAACGCGCGCTTCCCATCCTTGGTTCGCGTCAAGGCATCGGCCGCAGACTCCGAGAAGTCAGCAGGCGGCTCAAGAGTCAGGCTGCTAAGGATCGGTACCTTTCCTGTGTAGGCGATCAGGGCCCCAGCGAAGATCAATAATCCCACACCGGCGGTGCCGACCACCAGCAAGGCATTGCTCAACTCGCGCAGTTCCCGCGCTCCTTGCGGCACAAGCACCGATTGAGAAGCCATCAACAGCGACGCCACGATCAACAGAATGCCGCTGATGCCGGCGATTCCAAAGCCTGGCAAGACGAAGATTTCCGCGGCAAGAAACATGACGCCGCAGCAGAACAGAATGACTTCCAGCAGAGTCGCCGTGCCTCCCAACATCCGGCTCCAGAAAAACAGGCTGAAGCAGAGCAGCGAAACCAACCCGCCAACACCCATGCCGGGTGCGCTGAATTCGAGCAACAGCGATGCCAATGCCAAGAACAGCATCGCGATCGAAACGGTCTTCCAATTGAGCACCCAAACCGTGGTATCCACCCAAGACCGATTCAGCTGAAATGGGGGCTCCGCCAACTGCTCCAAGCGATACACATCCTCTGCGTTCTGGACGACGCCATCAATCAACTGCAGTTCTTTGGCTCGCAGACCATTGACCGTCAGGAAAGTTTTCTCACGCGATTCGAAGATCCGTTGTCCGCGTTCCCATTCGTCCCGATCCGCGCGGGAGAGATGTTCGGCTTCGGAGAAATACCAGGTCCTGCCCGTTGGCTCGTGCGTGAATGAAAAGACGGCAAGATCCATGTCAACCATCGCTTCAGCAAGCGCGGCTGGACGTCCATGGGCTTCCGCCAAATCGCGCATCCGCTGCACCAACAGGCTTCGGATCTTTTCCGGCGCGTGATGAAACAGCCGATCTTCACCCATGAAGATCGGCCCCGCGTCGCCAATCACGGCACGAGGCCGCATATAGATTGCATCGCAACTCAGGGCGACGATCGCCGCCCCGCTGATCGCTTCTTGCTCGATGTATGCGACGGTTCGCACATCGTTCAGGTCGCGAATCCGATCCGACAGCGCGAGGCTCAAGTCCAGAAATCCACCCGGACTGTCGATATCGAAGATCACGAGCTTCGCGCCGCGAGCCAATCCCTCGGAAAGCTTCCGTTCGACGAAGTTGGAGAGCAGCGGCGTGATGGCTCCATGCACCGGGATCTCAATCGCCGCTCCCGCGGGAATCGGCCCCCGTGGAGGCACGGCGGGTTCATCCGTAACTGCCGCACCGGGGGCCTCGGAACTCGACGGCTCCAGGTCCTGCGCGGAAACCCGAGATGCCGGACCCAGTCCGAGCACTATTGCCAACGCGACGATGGAAATCCAGCGAGGTCCGTTCATGACGGGATCCATGCTACATAATTCAGACACGAACAGCCCGGTCCCGAGCGAACGCGACGAGCCAATCAGGCAGGCCTTGTGATTTTCCCACGCGGTGGAGCTGCGTCGGCCCTGACGGAGAACTTGGCGTGATTGAGGATAGGCCGTGTGAATCGTCTGCCGAGCAGCCACTGGCGGCCGCCGGCCGCTGGCTGCAAGACCAACAGCCGGCGATGGTTCGTCAACTGATCCAGTGGGTTGAGATCTCCAGCGGATCGCACGATCTTGACGGGCTGCAGCGGATGGCGTTCGCCCTGCGATCGGCTTTCGCCGACCTGCCAGCGCAGTTTCAGGAGATCGCCCTGCCCAGTTGGGAAGCGGTCGATCGACATGGCGCCGTGGCGCATCACCACACCGGAACGGCCTTGCTGTGGGAATGCCGGGCAACCGCCCCTGAGCGAGTCTTGTTGGGGATTCACTACGACACGGTTCACGATCACTCCCAAGCGGGACCCCCGATCGCGCACTGGCTGAGCCCCGACCGACTGGCAGGCCCGGGGGCGGCCGACGCGAAGGGCGGAATCGTCGCGCTGCTGTGGGCGCTTCGCGCTTGTGAGCAGTTTCAACTGGCGCCCTCGCTGGGCTGGACCGTGCTGCTGAATCCCGACGAAGAACTGGGCTCGCCTGCTTCGCACGGGCTGTGGACCGACCAAGCCCCACGACATCGCTGCGGTCTGTTGTTTGAACCCACCCTGCCTGATGACAGCTTGGTTGCCGCGCGAAAAGGTTCTGGAAACTTCGCGATCATCATCCGGGGACACAGCGCGCATGTGGGACGACACCCCGAACGCGGACGCAATGCAATCACGATGGCGGCGCGGCTGATTACTCAGCTGGAATGCTTGCAGGATCCCTCCCATGGAACCATCGTCAACGTTTCGCGGATCGACGGCGGCAGCCCGCCGAACGTCGTACCAGACTTGGCGGTGATCCGTGTCAACATCCGAATCGAGACTCCCGCGCAGGCCGACGCCTGCATGAGTCGACTGGAAGAACTCGTCAGCGAAGTGTCGACGCGAGATGGCTTCCGTGCCGAGTTGCACGGTCGTATCACCGCACCGCCGAAAGTGAACGACCCGCCCGCCCAGGCGCTGCAATCGCTGGTCACGGATGCCGCTGGTGCAATCGGTCGGCCGATCCAATGGCGGAACACCGGCGGCGTCTGCGATGGCAACCGACTGGCGGCGGCCGGCCTGCCGAACGTGGACACGCTGGGGCCTCGAGGCGATGGCCTGCACAGTCCACACGAATGGGTCGATTGCAGCTCGCTGCCGCGAGCCGCCCATCTGGCTGCCTCGGTCCTGCACCAACTTCACTGCAGGACGGGCCGGGGACACTGAGCCCGGCGTCGAACCGGAGGGCACTGCAGCGAATTGTTCGGGGTGGTGCATCTGTTCAGTCGCTGGAACGGCGGGTGCCTCCTTCCATAGGCCCGAGTCGCACGGGTTTCGGGCGCGACAATCCCGAGAATCCAGCGGGTCTGCTCCAAGATTCATCCCGCGGATCGGGTCGGCGATGCTTCAGGAGCTGGAAAGGCTTCACGAGCAGGAAAGGATTCGTTCGAGAGCAGGCAACGCTTACCGACAACGTCCGGAGGATCGGCGAACTGCGGAATTGGGGACGTTCAGGGTCCGATCCCTCTGGCCGACCGGGTGTCTAGGGAACGTTCTTTAGGAGTTCAACGCATGCCCTTGAGCTACAGGAAAGGCACTCGTTTAGAATCGAGTCCCATGCACGCCACCAACCCACCACTGACTGACACCCTGGCCGCAGACAGGCTGCGAAGCGATCCCCGCGTAGCAGAGGCGAAAGCATTGCTTCGCGCAGCGCTGGCCGAACATGCCGCCAGCTTGACCGACGTGCGGCCCCCCAAGATTGCGTTGGGTACCGAGAACCAGCAGTGGCTGGAACGGTTGAAAATCGCGAGGGGCGGCCCACCCTGGTTTCCCTATTTGGGCAGTGGCATCGGCAACGGGCCCTACGTGGAACTGGTCGACGGCAGCGTCAAGCTGGATTTCATCACGGGGATCGGCGTTCATGGTCTTGGGCACAGCGACCCGGGCATGATGGATGCCGCCGTGGATGCCGCGCTGGAAGACACGGTGATGCAGGGCAACCTGCAGCAGCATCGACCCAGCGTGTTGATGTGCGAGCGGCTTCTGCAGTGGTCCAACCGACACGGTGCGGCGATGGGACACTGCTTGCTTTCGACCAGTGGCGCGATGGCCAATGAAAACGCGCTGAAGGTTGCACTGCACGCCCGCTATCCTGCCGACCGGATTATCGCCTTTGACAATGCGTTTGCGGGGCGGACGCTGGCGCTCGCCGCATTGACCGACCGCCCGCAATACCGGGCGCGATTGCCTCTAACGATCGAAGTCGATTACATCCCGTTCTTTGATGAACGCGACCCCGACGGCAGCACGGAACGAAGCGCCGCCGCGCTGCAGCAACTCTTAGCGCGACATCCGGGACGTTATGCCGCGATCTGGTTGGAACTCGTCGCCGGAGAAGGTGGCTATCTGCCAGGTGAACGGAGTTTCTTTGAAGTTCTGCTCAAACAGTCCCGCGAAGCCAACGTCGCTATCATCTTCGACGAGGTCCAGACTTTCAGTCGACTCAGCCAGCCCTTTGCCTACCAGCACTTCGGACTGGATGAGTACGCCGATATTGTGACGTTGGGCAAGATCACGCAAGTGTGCGCTACCCTGTATCGCGGAGAACTGCAACCGACCGCACCAATCCTCAGTCAGACCTTCACCGGCAGCAGCAGCTCCATCACCTGCGGCCTGGCCATGCTGGATCGGCTTGAAGCCGCGAATTGTTTCGGACCCAACGGTGCCAATCTGGCACGGCATGCGTATTTCGTCAGCGGACTGGAACGCCTCGCCGAGCTGTATCCCGGCTGGGTCAGCGGACCGTACTGTGCCGGGATGATGATCGCCTTCACGCCCGGTGATGGATCGGCAGAAACCGCGCGGCAGATGACGCTCCGGCTGTTCGACGCGGGCCTGATGAGTTTTGTCGCCGGTTCGAATCCGGCACGCGTCCGGTTCCTGCCTCCTCCCGGCATCACCACCGAAGCGGATATCGATCGAGCCTTGCAGATTCTGGAACAGACGATTCGCGACTGGCCAAGTGCGTGATGGACGACGCATGACGGTTGGCGGATCGCCATGGCACGGTCCGCTGTGCAGCCGCTGGTCATCGCACTCCGCCCTGCCGCGTCCCCGGCCCGTTCGCTCGTCGGATTCTTGGATCGCTCATTGAGTAACGACTTCGTGAACCGAACCCACCCCGCGACGTCAAACCCGGAGCATCCCGCGCCTGAACTTCGAATGGCGCTGGATGTCGGGAACTCTGCCGTCAAATGGGCGCTCGGTCGACCGGGGCAGGAACTTCAGGAGCGTCCTCTGGCGTTTGGTCGCGTCGTGATCCGTGGGGCGGTAGACGATTGGCCCGCGTCCATCCCCTGGCCTGTGGCACCGGCCGAGGTGTTCATCGGCAGCGTCCATCGACCCACCGCGGCAGTGCTGCAGGGCTACTTGAAGCAGCATCACCCTCAGTTGAATCCCTGCTGGCTCACAGCCGATCTTGTTCCGATCCAGTTCGATGTCCGCGCGCCGGAGCGCGTGGGGATCGATCGAGTCCTCAGCGCTTGGGCCGCTTGGCTGTTGAGCGGAAGTGCGACGCCCACGATTACAGTGGATGCCGGGTCGGCAGTCACGGTAGATCTGGTTTCCGACGGCTGTTTTCGCGGCGGCGCAATTCTGCCGGGCATCTCCCTGATGCTGGAAAGTCTGGCGCGGGGCACCGACCTGCTGCCGCAACTGCAGCCCCATGTCGAGACCTGGCCGAGCGGCGAAGTGCCGGGTCGCGACACCGTGGCAGCCATTCGCTGTGGCGTGGCCAATGCCGTGCTCGGTGCCGTCGAACGGTTGATCGAACAGTATGTGCGCGGCCTTGCACGCGTCGCCGAAATCGTTGTCACGGGAGGCGATGGTCCTTGGCTCGCGCAAACCTTGCATCGTCCATGCCAATGCGTGCCGGACATTATCTTGCGAGCGATCCTGCATCTGCCGGCCTCCGTGTCGCAAGCCTCTGTGGCAGCAAGCGGCAAGAGCCGTGGTGAGCGGTCGAGCCCATGACTGGCAGGGGGACGATCGACGACGCTTCGCAGGTAACGATCGCCTGTCGCCTGACAGGCACTACCCCCGGCGCCGTCGGCGTGATCGGCGTGCGAGGCCCGCAGGCTCACGCACACGTGCTCGCCTGCTTCACGCCTCGAGGTCGACCACAGCAGCGCTTGCCGATCGATCGCATCCGGTTCGGAAGATGGCATGGGGGTCGAGAGCTGGATGCTATCGATACTGCGGCGCGGACCGGTGAAGATGTCGTCGTGGTCGCGACCGGTCCCGATGAAGTGGAGATACATGGCCATGGTGGGATGGCGGCGTTGGAAGCCGTGCTCAAAGATCTGACAGCGCGTGGCGTCGTTCGCGTCGATGCGACAGGCTGGCTCGCCGCGCGCGGAGTTCCTTGGCTCGAACGACAAGCACTTCGCGCTCTCGAGCGGACCGCGACGGCTCGCACCACGCAGCTCGCGCTGGATCAATTCCAGGGGCGGATCCGCGGCGCGCTGCAGCGGCTGGTCGAGGATGCAACCGTCGGTGATATCGCCGCACTGGTCCGGAATGCACGTTCGCTGTTGAAGTGGGAAGCAGTCGGTAAGCATTTGAGCGACCCGTGGCGCGTGGCGATCGTGGGGCCGCCGAATGTCGGTAAGAGCAGCCTGCTGAATCGAATGCTGGGCTTCACCCGTGCGATCGTCGCGCCGGTTGCCGGCACGACGCGCGACGTACTGCGGGCGACCACGGCCATCGACGGATGGCCAGTCCAGTTGCTGGACACGGCGGGCATCCGCGAAAGCGAAGATCCGATTGAACAGCTGGCCATCGAACAGGCGACATCGGCCCGCCAAGTCGCGGATCTGCTACTCGTGGTCGTCGATGCTCAAACAGGTCCGACCGCCGAACATCAGCCATTTGAAAAAGTCGGCAATGCGCTCTGGGTTTGGAACAAGGCGGACTTGAGCGGAGGAGAGACGAGCACCGGAAGTGATCGTGGATTGGCGTCGGCCACCGGCCGGGCTGGACTGGGGGGATGGCTGGTCAGTGCCCACACCGGCGCCGGGATCGACCAGCTGCTCCGCGCGATCGGCCAACTGCTTGTACCCTCCGCCCCGGAAGTGGGCCGAGATGCGGTGCCGTTTGATCCGGCGATCACGTCCGTCGTGCGAGCCGTTATCGAGGCGGCTGAAGCTCCGTCCGCAGCACCGGCTCGGCCACTGGTCGAGGCACTGGAGCAATTGCGGCGCGTCCTGGGACATGCTGGCCCTTGATTCGTCGTCGCGAAAACCACCGAATCCTTTACCCCAACCGACACGCGACGCGATGGGACAAACGAAAGAGTGTCCGAACAGTTGAGCGTGAATGACCGATTCGGCTCGAACCCTCGTTGACGGATTCTGTCCTGGATGACAGGGTGTCGAACGCTGTCATCAGGGGTTGTCGCGCAGCGACCCCCCTGCCCGGCACCTGCTTGAGCTTGCTCCCCTGAGTTCTTTTATGATCACGATCGTCGACTATCAGATGGGTAATCTCCGCAGTGTGCAGAAGGCGATCGAAAAGATCGGCTCTTCGGCGGAGATCACGGACTCGGCCGCCCGGATCAGCGCTGCCCGCCGGCTGGTGCTTCCGGGTGTCGGAGGATTTCCCGAAGCGATGGCCGAGTTGAGGCGGCGCGATCTGATTCAGCCGATTCGCGATTACATCGCCAGCGGGCGCCCCTTCCTGGGCATTTGCTTGGGACTACAGCTGCTGTTTGAGACCGGTGAGGAGGGCGGTGAGCACGAAGGGATGGGCGTCTTGCCCGGTCGCTGCGTGCGCTTTCGGTTGCCGCACGAATACAAAGTCCCGCATATGGGTTGGAACAGTCTGCAGATCGTGCAGCGCGAGCCGCTTTTCGTCGGCATCCCCGACGGCACCTATTTCTATTTCGTGCATTCCTACCACGTGGAACCGAGTGATCGATCGATCATTGCGGCAACCAGCGATTACGGAGGTCCGTTCTGTGCGGCAATCGCACGAAAGAATCTGTTCGCTGTCCAGTTTCACCCGGAAAAGAGTCAGGCGGTAGGCCAGCGTTTGTTGGCGAACTTTGCCGCTTTGCCAGAGACGAATTGATCGGCACGCCGCCGGCGGATGAGATCCAGTCACGGCGGGTCGATGATCGGGAACCGCGCGGAACGGCTCGACGGCAGACGACTCGCTCATCGCGCGTACGCCGCGGTCCGATTGTGCCGATTGCACCAGTCGCACGCGACGATCCGCTTGTGCGCTTCCGCAAGCAACGGTGGTGAGGGTGCTTCGGCCTGTGCGGATCGTACCCGACGTACATCGTATGCCCGATGTGCTTGCGACGACACGTGCGGTGCGCGGTGGATTGCGATCCACCCTCACAATGCTTGGGGGCCGTGGAATCCCCACGTCGATGCAGATCCCTGAAATCGGTATTCCGGCGCGCCGCCGCCTGAACCGAGATCTGCTTTCGAACGCCGTCCCGCGAGACGTGTTCAGTGCTTCCATCGGTGACCAGCCCGTTCCGCCACATCGCCTCCCGTTGGGCGCACCTCGCGATCAACGTCTTGGTAGTTTGTGGCGGTTCTGTCGGATGTGCGGGCCCAGGGCTGATCGACCGCTGGTCCGGAAAGCAGGCGCTCATCTGGCGTTCACTGACCGATACAGCCTACGCACAAGCCCGACATGCAGGGACCGAAGAGGGCCTGCATCACCCTGAGTACGCTGCGGGCTGGCGGGCGGGCTATTACGAGACATTGGCCAGCGGCGAGCCAATCTCTGAGAAGCTCGTCGACCCTGCCGCCGAGCTGCCACCGACGGCGATGTCCCAATGGCTCGGCGGGTTTGCCGCGGGACGACGCGCGGCCAGCGCTTCGTTGCGATCATCCAACGAACGGTCGATCGAAGTCACACCCCCAGACGCCATCATCGCGGACCTGCGTCCTCCCATGCAGCCACGACCAGAGCCCACGAGCGGGTTGGCGGAGCTGCCCGAGTCGCCCGCATTACAGCCGGTTGCCAAGCAAGCCCATTTTTCGATGAGGCAACCGACCTTGTCGCGCGATGATTCACGGTGGATCGCAAGCCCGCGAACGATTGATCTCCGCATCGCGGCGGCACTTTTGGAGGATGAGTCCGCCAACCAGCTTGCCAGCGGCCTTCGTCCCTTACCGACGGCGAAGCCGCCAGCGCCCCGTCCATTGCCTGCCGACAGCTCCATGCTGGCTCCGCCCGTACGTCTCGGTCCCCCGCGACGCTCGCCTTTCTAAATTCATTCGGCATGCCTCTCGCCCCGATGCATTGATGGGGGGAGAGGGAGATGGGGGTTGGAGGGCGTGAGAGCGCGTTCGCGCGGGAAAGTTGACTCAGCTGGCCGAAGGTTGCAATGAGCTGACGGGAATCGGAATCCCGCGGAGAATCCCTTCCACAACCAGCGACTGGCGCACGACGCCTTGAAAGTCGCACACGATCATGCGGCCGGGACGAACCTTGGACATCCGGCACATCACGATCAGGCGATCGCCAGGGATCACCACATCACGAAAGCGGACCTCATCCAGCCCGCCGAATCCAACCATCACGCCGGGACCAAGCAAGTCATAGCGATGCGCGAAATAGCTGCATAGCTGCGCAACGGCCTCGAGCATGATCACGCCAGGCATCAGCGGCATGCCCGGCATGTGTCCGCGCACCCAGAACTCTTCATGCGTAATGTCTTTGAAGCCTGCGCAGCGAACGCCTTGCAGGTCTTCAAACAAGACGCCTGACAGTTGTTCCATCTCGAACCGCTGGGGATTGTGACGACGGATCTCAGCAAGATCCGCAATCACGCGGTCAGGATCGAACTCAGACGGATCGACGATAAAGTCTTTCGCAGACACCAGTCCCAAACCACCACGATGGCGAAACGGGGCGCCTCGGCACGTTAGGTGCGGACTTTTTTCCGTCGAAGGCGGCGGTTCTTACTGTTGGCGGGTCGTCGGCCGTGGTTGGCCTTCTTCAATTCCCGATGCGGCTTAGCCATCGCGATACTCAAATCTTTAGTGACAAACAAGTTCCATGCACTGCCGAGCTGCCCATCGATCGCGGCGTTCGACTGGGAGCAGGTTACCAACTCAGTCCGCCATGGGCTAGGTCGCCGCACCCGAACCCCGCGAGGCAGACCCGAAGCGTACGCTCGAAAACAGTCCCTTCACGTCCGATCGACTGGCTCACCGGTCGCCTTGAGCCAGCAACGGAGCCGCGAGCGTCGATCCGATTTCTGAATTGGCCTCCGTCGCGCCAGGCGGTGCAGGGCTGCAGGGAGCTGTGCCTTGGCCCGTACCACCGCCTCCCCCGCCGTAGACGGGACGCGTGGGCACCGGGTGGAACCGTGGCCAAGGGGCCAGTTCCTCCGGCCCAGCGGTCGGCGTCGACAACAGGAAGGGCGAATGAAGCTGACAGCCAGGCCCGCACGGCATTTCCGGCGCTACTTCGTAATGCGAGGTAGCGGAGCCTGGGACAGATCCGGGGGACCGCGGGTCGACAAACCCGTTCCTGCCGTAACTTCCGCGTGGGACGGCGGGCACCCCGCCATAGGTCGGCAAAGTGGGGATCGCCGGCAGGCCTGCGGCTGACAGCCGATGGCTGGTCCACGCATACGGCGCGCAGCCGATCGATGGGCATGCAGCGACGCCAAGGCAGACGCCGAGGCCGAGCCGTTGGCGGATCAGCCTCGAAATGGAGCGGCGCGGACGTGCCAGCATCGCATCCTCGCGGGACGGAGCATCAGAAACCGGATGGCCGGAAAGAGCTCGCCGGTCGGGCGGCAAACTCAACCTCGTCTTCCTCATCGGAATCCCATTCGGTGTCCGTTCAGGAATTCGGTCAGAATGTCTCAAGCGGCGGCGGGCGATGCTCGACCGCGAACCGGACGCGTCGGCGCGGGGTTGGGGGCGGAGCTGTGTGATTTGTCGAGGTAAATCCCACCCGGAGCCAACGAAGGCCGGTCCGGAACACGGAAGAAGGCGGTCGGATTCACGTGGATCAGAGACCGACAGGCCAAGTTGTGTCGCGTGATGACGAACCAACTGATGATGGAACTCCTGGGTCCGTGCCGCTCGGGGTGTCTTCAACGGGGATCGATCCGCTGAATGGTCAGGTGCTCAGAGGGTGGCCGATGTCCAGTACGGTCGAAGAAATGCCCGACGCAGATCAGTCGGCGGTGCTTGTTGCCGAGCAGACACCACCGGCCGATGATCCGGGCGGGCTGGAAGTTACCAGACGTGTGCGTCCTGGCGAGCGATGGTATGTCTTGCTGGGACGGTGGATCTTCGTGCGTCCTATCGAGCTGGCAAGCCTGATCGTGATCTTCGCGGTCTTTGCCGCGATTCCGTTTCTGCAACTGGCAGTGCTCGGGTACTTCATCGAAGCAAGCGGTCGGTTAGCGCGGGGCGGAAGATGGCGCGATGCACTCCCGCAGCTTCCTTCGTTCAGTCGCGTTGGTTTGGGTTTGTTGGCGATCCTGTTGGCCGCGCTGCCAGTGCGATTGCTTTCCTACTACGCTCATGCCGGCGAGCTGATCGAACCCGGGAATCCGCGAAGTGTCGGATATCGAATCGCCGCGGTGGCGGCTGTCTTCGCAGCGCTGACCTGGCTGCTGTGGGCGTGGTCTCGCGGTGGTCGATTGCGCGATTACCTGTGGCCGGCTCCCCTTCGTTTTCTGAAGACGGCCTGGCGACCGAGCACGTGGCGGGCGGCTGAGCAGCGATGGTGGAACGGGCTGGTGGAGCTGCGTCTGCCCCAGCGCATGTGGCTGGGGTTTCGCTGTGTGGCAGGAACACTGCTCTGGTTGTTTGTACCGGCAGCGTTGCTGATCGGCGCAATGCGCAATGGCACCACCGGACTTGCCGGATTGATCGGTGTCATCGGATTGCTGCTGCTGTTCGTCGTGCTGTTGTACTTGCCGCTGTTGCAGGCGGAGTTCGCGCGGACCGAACGCTTGCGGAGCATGTTCGCCGTTCGCACTGTTCGCTGTTACTTCCGGCGGGCGCCGTTTGCCTGCTGGTTGGGACTCGCCGTGACGCTCTTGGCGGCCGTCCCGTTGTATCTGCTGAAAATTGAAGCGACGCCTGCCGAAGCGGCGTGGCTGCCGAGTTTGTTCTTCGTGGCCTTGATGTTGCCGGCGCACCTGGTCGCTGGCTGGGCTGTGGGACGCGGGGTTCGCAAACCCGATCCGCGTGGCTTCTGGCAGTGGCTGCTCCGCTGGACGATGCGATTGCTCAGTCCGCCACTCGTCCTGTTCTACATGCTTGTGCTGTATGCGGCTCAGTTCACAGCCTGGGAAGGGCTGGCTGTCTGGCTGCAACAGCATGCGTTCCTGCTACCTGTCCCGCCGATGCTGCCCTGAAGCGGTTCAGCGAGCAAGTCATATTCAGGGAACTGCAGGTTCGCCCTTACGCTGCCCGCCAGCGTTGAGATGAACACCCAGTTGAGATGAATACCCCGCGGGTTACCTAAGGGTGACTCAGGTTTAGTCCCGACTGACTTCCCGCAATGCTCGGACTGCGGCCTCCAGTTGCGGATCGGCGTCCAGGCCTTCCTCGATGGGGTGCCCATACATCGCCGCGACCCATCGTGAGCGAATCCGTTCCACTTGTTCATCCGTCAGCGGCACCACGAGTCCCGGATCGGGAGAAACGCCCCATGGCGCGGATTCATCGGCGCCGGGGGAGCGCTGGATGTTTGCTCCGCTGGGACGCAGGTAGCGAGCCGTCGTCAGCTTCAGCGCGGCGCGCCCTCCCTCAAGCGTCAGAACATTTTGGACGGTGCCTTTTCCGTAAGAACGCACGCCCGCAACTTTGGCTCGGCCGCGGTCCTGCAAGCATGCCGCGACGATTTCACTGGCGCTGGCGGAGTTCTCATCGATCAGTACAACGATCGGCAGTTCGGCGGGCACGCGAGTGCCTGGTAGTGCGTCGAACTGTTCACGCCATTCGGGCTGTCGGCCTTGCGTGCTGACGACCGGCCCCTGCTCGAGGAAGAGATCACAGATTTCGATGGCGCTGTCGAGCAGTCCGCCGGCGTTCCCGCGGAGATCGAGGATCAGTCCGTCGTAGGGATTGGCCAGTGTATCCAAGGCGCGATTGAGCTCACGGACGGTTTGTTCGCCAAAGGTCATCACGCGTATGTACGCAAAGCGTGGTGCTTCGCGGAGCCGGAAGACCCACTGATGGTCTTGTTCGCGGTGGTCGCCAACGACACTCTCCAAATGAATCGCGGCCCGATCCACGGTGACTTCGATGGATTCGGAGGGATCATTGCGCTCCAACAGCAAAGTCACGCGAGTACCGATCGGGCCGCGAAGCAGCTCGCTGGCGCGTTCCATCGTCAATCCTTGAGTCGACTGACCGTCGATTGCCATGATCAGGTCACCCGATCGAATGCCGGCCAGCGCGGCGGGTGAGCCGAGAATCGGCATGGCGACACGCAGCCGGTCACTTTGCGGCGGGCCCTCGACGATGACCCCGATCCCGGCAAACTCTTGTCGCAGCGCGTCGTTGAACTCAGTGAAGTCTTCGCCGTCGATGTATTCGGAGAACGGATCAAGCCGTCTGAGCATCCCGTCCATTGCATCGTGGACGAGTTGCCGGGTCCGCACCGGTTCGACGTAGAACTGATCGATCAGGAAGACCGCTTCATTGAGCGGCTCGGAGAGGCGGAGCCGAGAGGCCTTCACGTAGCACGCGATGCAGACCACGACCGCGATCAGCAGGGTGTAGTAATTGCGCGGCAGCATCGGTAGGTTCCTTGGACCATGCGTTGTCCAAGATCATAGCCGCATGCCGGCCGTAGACGCCAAGCCCGACCTCTGATACCGCGAATGGAAGTTTGCCATTTCGAGTCAGCCGAGGACAACCGGTCCCTGACTGACTCGATCGACGCTCGGGTCCATCACGCAGCTTATGCGGCAAGCTGCTCCAGGAAATCGACCGTTCCGCGATAGACGATGCTCATTCGCGATGCAGGCTTGCACAGGGTCAAGTGATCGGCGGCCACGGGAATCGAGTCATTGTCGGCCAATCCCACGTCTGCGCTGCTGGGCGGCACGATCGAACCAAGCCAGCGTAAGGGTTGTTCGGAAAACGAACGATGGCGCCAGCGACGAGCCGCTGCGAGGCGCCGATAACGGGTATGCAAGTCACGCAATCCCGGGGACTCAGCGCGCAGCTCATGAAGCAAAGGGGCCGAGCGGAGCCAGCGCAGCCACCAACGACTGCAGTGCGCCAACCACAGGCCTCGCGTCGCCCAGGCAGAACCCCAGTGCGGGGTTCCCATGAAGATCACGCCGCGAGTTTTCCGGGACAGCGGCTGCGTCTGGGCTTCCAGCAGCAACGCTTTGATCAGCAATCCACCCAGGCTGTGACCGATCCATGCGACGGGTCGCTGGCCAAGCCTGGCGATCCGCAGTCGCATCAAGAGGTTGTTCGCCGCATCGGTGCAGGCGAGCGAAGAACCGAACCAGGGCGACAGCGCCGTCGGTGCATCCGCCAGCCACACGCGCCAGTCCGGACAGTCTTCGGCCAACCAACTGGGCCACGCAGGCCGATCCGAACCCCGCGGGGACGTTGTCCAGGTCGAATCCGAGCTGCCGCCCAAACCGTGAACCAACACCACATCCCCGATCCGTCGACGCCTCCGCCGTCGCCGCGGTTGCAGAAACCACAACCCGTCGACCACCTTGGTTCGACGGATTTCGCCAGGCCCTTCATCCCCTGATCGCGGCCGCTGATCCGTCCCTTCCCCGTCGAAGCCAGCTGTCGTACCCATGGCTGCACTCCTCATCGTTTGACCCTCGATCCAGACAAACCCACACCTGTTGATATGCTGATCATACGTACACTATACGTCCCCTGTCAACGGTTTTTTGCGGTGTCCGCGATTCTGTCATAAAGGCTTTCTGGGGAACTTCTTATGGCGCGGCCATTGGGAACTGGGCCACCCCACGTCGGCCGTGGTCGGAGGCGATTTGGAACCAGGCCGCCAGGCGCCCCGGTCAGACCCTCTTTCCGCCACGTCGTGATCTGGGCGAGGGCCTATGTTGCCGGCCAAATGCCGGCCAGAAGCACCTCACGCCGCGGTCAATGACTCACGGCCCGCGATCGAATGCCGGAAACACCGCGGTGCCGCTGATCTTGAGCCGAACGCGCGCGATCAGCCCCGTTTTTCTCAACCGCACTGGCTAAGGAACCTCGCGCCTCCGCTTCCGGCGGATACCGCCGATCGCGATAGTCGTTCCCGTTCCTCAAGTTTGGCTTTTTTTGTCGGTGAGCCCGAAACGTATCGCGTGCAGCCACGGAATCGTCGGATTGGCCCATGCGCTTCGCCGGGGTAGCTTGCTTCAACCGCACGGGTCCATTGATGCGCAACGACGGCGGCAAACCGAATATTGCCAACGCGCAGCGAGCCACCGTGCGCCAATTGGGTATTCCGACTTCATTGCGCTACCAGTCATACTTGAGTCGTCGATCGCGTCTCCGGCTGATTGCAACGCAGCGGATTCGATCATCGAGGGCCTCTGCCAGGGATTGCAATCAGTATGATCTTGGTTCTCGCGACGGTGGCCGCCAGCGAGTTTGTGCTAGTCGGGCAAGCATACAATCGTCGGGAAAGAAAACGAAGATTCGTCGGCCGTTGATGGATTGCAGTATCGAGTTACGGTGTTGGAGCGGGAAATGCTCAATTCGTTGAACTTGCTTCCAGTTTGGTCGATTCTAACTCTGTTTTGGATCCTGTTCGTCGGGATCTACTGGTTAGGCGTCATTTTTCTCAGGCCCTTCCTTCGTGTCCTGCTCTGTCGCCAGGCCACCTTAAATGATTCTGTCGGGTATCTGCTGGGGGCCCATGGCGCTTACCTCGCCGTCTTGTTGGGTTTACTTTCGGTGGAGGCACATCAGAACTTGATCAGTGTGGAGGAGATCGCCAGTACGGAGGCAGGGAAAGTGGCCAGTATCTATCGAAATGCAGAGTTCTATCCGGAGCCGATACGTTCCCAAGTGAAGCAGCAATTGAGAAAGTACGTCGATCACGTGATCGATGAAGCCTGGCCGTTACAGGCGCAGGGGATTATTCCTGTCAGCGGCCTGCAGATCGTGAAGGATTTCGAAGACGAGTTGTTGAAATTTGAACCGGGCACCGACGGTCAGAAGATTTTGCACGGAGAAACCGTCCGCCTGGTCAGTGAGTGGACCGAGGCTCGGCGGGCCCGATTGCAGGCAGTGCATATTGAGATTCAAGATATCCTGTGGGTGTCGGTGTTCATGGGCGCTGCTGTGGCGACAATTCTGATGTGGGTGCTGGACATGCGATCCATGACGCACTTTGTGCTGGGCGGGATCATTTCATTTTTCCTGGCGACACTGGTGGGAGTCATCGTGGCGATGGATCACCCCTACACCGGCGAGCTGGGCGTGAAGCCGGATTCATTCACGCTGTTGCGCGACACGCTGATGAATTCTTCGGCGGCATCCGTCGAGGCGGCTCCATGACCGGGGACGCGCGTGGCCGATGGGCTGATAGAACCGAACTATTGCACCTCCAGAGATGACAAGGGTGTCTGTGCAGAGGATTGGATCAATGACGACCTACCATGTGGAAAATTCCGAGGGCATGCGATGGATCCGCGCTAACTTGAGCGACGATACGGTGCGGGCTGCCAAAGGGGCGTTCAACTACATGTCCGGCAAGATTCAGATGGACAGCCCCTGGCCACGATTCCGGGATCTGTTGGTGTGGGCGATTTCGTCCGATTCACCCTGGCGTCCTCGATTCCGGGGCACCGGAGAGCTGTTCTTGGAGCCCACCTTGGGCGGCTATCATGTGCTGGAGCTCGATGGCACAGAACGCTGGATATTCAATAACGGAATCTACTGGGCCTCCGACGGGGACGTCCGCTTGTCGATCTATCGTGAGCGGATGTGGACCTCTTTCTGGCTCGGTGAGGGAATGCTCTGGTATCACACATCCGCGTTTGGCCGCGGCAAGGTGATCATCCGCACGGGCGGTCCGGCTCAGGAACGAGTCCTCAACAATGAGCAGCTCGTGATTGCAGGCGATTACGTGCTGGCGCGAACCGATGGGATCAAGTTCAAGGTGCGTTGGGCCGAAAGATCACTGTTCTCGCATCTCCTTTCCGGGGAGCGAGCCGCCCATGTGTACGAAGGCACCGGGCGATTGCTGTTGGCCCCGAATCCCTACTGGCGGATCGCGATTCGCAGCAACAAGCTCTACGGCGACCCATTCCTTGACGATTGATCTCTACAGGATTGTCATCCTCGCTAGCTGAAAGCAGTCAAATGCAACATGTAACCAGCGTTGTAGCGGTTCTGCTGATGATTCTGATGATTATCTTCGGCGTTCAGAACCATGAAAGTGTCGATGTCCGGTTCCTGATGTGGGCGTTCAGCACTCCCAAGATCTTCCTGATCCTCGGTTCATTCCTGTTTGGAATGGTCTCTGGATGGGGCCTGCTGGAACTCATAAAGCGGCTGTTCTAGGGCATGTCTGCAAATCCGCTTACTCTGTTTCCCACCCCCGTCATCGCCTGAGAAAGAGAACATGCTGCGTTGTGACGCGGCCCGTCTTCCATTTTGGAAACAAAGCCCCGCGTGCCGCGATACGTCATCGCCTGCGAAGGAGTTCAGCAAAGAGCCCTTTTCAATGGCAAGTGGTCGTTAAGTCTAGTACTCGCGCCATGAATTTTTCTTCCACCGATTACGACGAGAACGAACATGATCAGGGGCATCGCTCAGCTGCTGGTTGGCAAGCCTTGGAACATTCTGGCAATCGGCATCCTGTTGGGTGTGCTCGCCCTGGTGATCGCATTCACTAATCTGGGGGCCAACCGGAAGCCTCGCTGGTTGCTGATCGCGGCCGCTGCCTGGTTGTGCTATGCAGCCTGGGAAGCCGCTGTTCTGATCAAAACACCCGAAGCAGACCTCCGTGTCGATTTGCTCCTGATCTGGCCTGTCCTGCTGGGACTGACACTCTGGTCGCTGTATCGGACCATCAGGGGTTAGCGACCGACACCGTCCGATCGGGTTTTGGTGGGGCCCCGCGCGATGGCGGAGCGAACCGGACGATGGGGATCGATTCGCGGCGATTACAATCGACTTCGACGCAATCGTGCATAAAAATCCCGATTGGCTCAGTAGTCCTCCACCGCGAAATGGTCCTGAACATGAATTGTGCATTTCATCAGGGAAGTGTCCGCTTTGTACCGCGTTTCGTCGTCGGCCTGTGGCTTGCAGCGGCAGCCTTCTGCCTGACTTGGACGGATGCCAAGGCCGACGCGGGGGACGAAGATCCCTGGCAGTTTGTCTTGATGGTCACAGGACGATCGGCGAAGGAGCTCCCGCATGACTCACCTGAAAAACTGCAGAGTATGCTCGAACAGATGCAGGGTGAGCACCTCGGCAATTTCGGAAAACTTGCAAGTCAGCAACTGCTGTCGGCTGCCGGGCCATTGGGCGATCCGGAGAGAAAGCTGCGCGGTATTTGCGTGGTTCGCGCCGCAGATGAAAAGGCACTGGGCGAGCGATTCACGAACGACCCGTTTGTGCGCGAGGGATTGCTGAAGCTTGAGCCGCAACTTCTCACGCCCGTCCATGGCGAGTTCAAGTTGGTGCTTGAGCCGTCCGCGCTGGAAGAGTACCGGTTGGTCATTCTCGAAGCGGATGCCGCGGACTTGGATGCCGCCGCCGTTCTTCGTCAGATGCAGACGACTTACCCCAGCTTGCTGGCCGCAACGTTGGGACCTCGCGAGGGTTGCTCGCGTCGAGGTTTTGCAATCTATCCAAAGGTGGATGATCAGGCAGTGACGGACGCCTGGAGTAGTGATCCGTCCGTAGCAAGCGGGAAGATGAAACTACGGATCATGCCCCTGTTCCTGTCGCGCGGCGCTCTGCCGGAGTAACGGCTTCGCGGACCGGCTGAAGCACTGCGCTGCAGACCGGTGTGGGGTGTCATGCACGATGGGAGGCTGATTGGGATTCGCCCATCGCCCGCTGGACGATGCGGAATGGGTGCTCAGGAGATGCAGGGCGATGTGCGGTCGATTCACGCTGCGAACGAGCATCTCGGAGTTGATGCAGCAGTTCTTGCCAGGCGTTGAGCCGGCAGCGACGCTGGAATTCACGCCGCGGTATAACATCGCGCCGACTCAAGCGGTGCTCTGTGTGGTGCAAACCGATGTGGGCATCCCTCGCGAGGCCCGCTGGCTGACGTGGGGCCTGGTTCCCAGTTGGGCGACGGACCCTGCCATCGGCAACCGAATGATCAATGCGCGCGGCGAATCGGTCGCGGAGAAACCATCGTTTCGAGCAGCCTTCAAGCAGCGACGGTGCCTCGTGCTCGCCGATGGTTATTACGAGTGGAAGAAGCTCGATGACGGCAAGAAACAGCCGATGCTGATCGAACGCCGTGATGGCCGACCCTTTGGGATGGCCGGATTATGGGAACGCAACACGCGAATTGATCCTCAAGCAGCGCTTGAAACCTGCACGATCATCACGGCCTCCTCTTCCGGGCAACTCGGCGCGATCCATGACCGCGCGCCGGTGATCTTGGAGCCGCGTGAACACGCGCGCTGGCTGGATCCGGGCTTTCGTGATGCATCGGCCTTGCAGGCGATGCTGCATCCGGCCGATGACGATCGCTTTTCCGCTCGACCGGTCAGCACTAGGGTTAACAATCCTCGGAACGAGGGCCCCCAATGCGTGTCGGGCTGACATGACGGTCCGCCAAACCGCGGGCGGAACGCGGCAACCCGCAGCGCCCGAAAGCAGGTCGCGGCGGGCGGTTCGTTCTCGATCCCTGTTCATCGGCCTGCTCCAAATTTCGGCCGTGCCCAACGGCAACCTGGAGGCAGACCACATGCGCAAAGGCACCGATGTCGACACCGAGTTGTCGTGAGGAGGAGCATTGACACACGAGTTGATGGTAGTGGTGACAACTACCGGCACCCGCGCCGAGGCGCAGCGCTTGGCCGCTGAGGCTGTGCTGCGGCGTCTGGCGGCTTGCAGTCAGATCGATGGTCCAATGGAGAGCTACTACGTCTGGCAAGGTATTTCGCGTGTCGATGAAGAGTGGCGATTGACGCTGAAGACGACCAGCCAGCGTGGTCCGGCGCTGCTGCAGTGGCTGCGCGAAACCCACTCCTATGAGCAGCCTCAATTGGTCGCGATCCCAGTGACACTTTCGGATCCGGGATATGCGCGGTGGGTCTTTGAGCAGACCGCCGATCGAAATGCGGACAACGACGTTGAAACCAGGTGACGCATGGACTTCCATGTCTACGTCTATGGGCCCGCGGGTGGCCCGCTGCCACGATCGTTTGAGGCCGCCCGCGCGGCGCTGGAGGCTTGCGGCTTCTATTGCGAGCCTGATGGTTCGCTGGGACGAGGTTCCGTCGATCCGCGACCGTGGCAACTCGTGGGCACCCTGTTCGATGCGGATGAATGGTTGCAGTACGTCGAGCTGCGTGGCTGGTGCCCCTATCCGGTTTGGCTCGAAGTGTTACACGCGATTGGAGCTCTTCCCCAAACTTGCGCGCTCTTTCTCCCCGCATCGGGGACCTGGTTGAGTGAATCGCAGTTCGCCGCGCGGTTTGAGCTGTCTGTGGATGTGGCGAGAGGTTAATCGGCACCATGAGCGATCATCAGCCGTATGATCCTTTGTCCCATAATCGCTTGGCGTGGGATCGGATGGCCGAAGCCGCGGAGCCATTAGCGCGTCCGGTGCGGCGTGAAGACTTGGTCGACCCGTTGGCCGCGGTGGACGGTGCGGGATGGCTTGGTTCGTCCATCTGCGGCTGGCAGGTGCTGTGCCTGGCATCGGGTGGGGGTCGGCAGAGCGCGCTGTATGCCGCCGCGGGTGCGGAGGTGACGGTGGTTGACCTCAGCCCCGCGATGCTGGCGCTGGATCGGCGCGTCGCGGCCGAGTATCAGTTGCCGATTCGTACGATCGAATCTGCGATGGATCGTCTGGAGATGTTGGGCGAAGCGAGCTTCGACTTGGTGATCCATCCTGTGAGTACCTGCTATGTGCCCAGCGTTGCCGGTGTCTTTGCGGCGGTGGCGCGCGTCGTACGGCCGGGTGGATTGTATGTCAGCCAGCACAAGAGTCCGGTGAGCCTGCAAGCCAGCACGGCCCCCGGGGCAAGTGGATACACGATCGAGGAACTGTACTATCGTCCTGGCCAACCTGTCCGGCCGCCGCAGTCCTGGACGGCCGCGGCCCAGCGGCTGCGGGAAGCCCGCGCCGTGGAGTATCTGCACCGCTGGGAAGAGCTGCTGGGAGGAATCTGTCGAGCAGGCTTCGTGATTGAAGATCTGCTCGAACCTTTCCATGCCAAGGAAGATGCGCCGAGTGGTTCGTTCGAACATCGAGCGCGCTACATTGCGCCGTATGTGAAGGTCAAGGCGCGGCGGCGCGGGACGCGGGCCAGCGGGTTGATGCTGCCGCATTGATGAGCGGCGAGCCCGTCAACAAAAAAACGCAGCGCACCGGAAGATGTGCTGCGTCTGGTTTCTAAGTCCCAATCCACGTGCCGCCGATGGCTCAGTCGTAGCGGCGACCACGGCCGCCACCACCACCGCCGCCACCGCCACCACCGCCGCCACGTCGGCCGCGACGGAATGAACGGCGACCCCCATCCTCGCCACCTTCGCCGCCACGATCCCCGCCGGGTTCGTCGCCGCGTTCGGCCGCGATCGCCGCCAGCTCATCGTGTTCACCCAGTTCCTCAAGTGCCTTGCGGCGGCTGAGTTTCACGCGATCGTTTTCGTCGACGTCGATCACAAGCACCTTCATCTGATCGCCGACGCGGACCAGTCCATCCAGATTGCTGATGTAGCTGTTGGTGATCTCGCTGATGTGGACCAGACCGTCGCGACCGGGGAGGATTTCCACGAACGCGCCGAAATCCTTGATGCTGCTGACGATTCCGTCGTAGATCCGTCCGATCTGCACGGTGGCGGTGCAGGCTTCGACAGCCCGCATCGCCTCCTGAGCGGCTTCCATGTTGCCGCTGGCGACCGTGACGTTGCCTTCATCGTCGACTTCGATGATCGCGCCTGTCGATTCCTGGATCCCGCGGATGTTCTTGCCGCCGGGACCGATCAATGCGCCGATCTTGTCGACAGGAATCTTGGTCCGCAGCAAACGAGGCGCGTAAGGACTGATCTCGCGGCGCGGCCGCGGGATCGTGGTGAGCATCTTCCGCAGGATTTCGATCCGAGCCTCCCGGGCCTGTTTCAACGTGGCTCGGATGATCTCTTCACTGATGCCTTGGATCTTCAGGTCGAGCTGGATCCCCGTGATGCCGTTTTGGGTTCCGGCGATCTTGAAATCCATGTCGCCATAGTGGTCCTCGTCACCGATGATGTCGGTCAGCAGGCACCATTGATCGTCGGTTTCCTTGACCAGACCGATCGAGATGCCGGCCACGGGATTCGTGATCGGCACACCCGCCGCCATCAACCCCAGCGTGGCACCGCAGACCGACGCCATCGAGCTCGAGCCGTTTGACTCGAGGATGTCGCTGATCACGCGGATCGTGTAGGGGAAGTCCTCCGGATCGGGCAGCACGGGGGCCACGCTTCGTTCGGCCAGTGCACCGTGACCCATTTCGCGACGTCCTGGCCCACGAATCGGGCGGACTTCGCCTACGCTGAACGACGGGAAGTTGTAATCCAGCATAAACTTCTTGCTGTATTCTTCCTGAAGTCCATCGACGCGTTGCTCGTCGCGGGCCGTTCCCAGCACGACGCTGATCAGCGCCTGGGTTTCGCCCCGTTGGAACATCGCCGATCCGTGGGTTCGCGGCAGCAAATCCGTTTCGCATTCGATGTGCCGCAGGCTTGTCCGGTCTCGGCCGTCGGGACGTGTTCCCGCCAGGATCAGATCACGGACCACGCGCTCTTCCAGCTTGCTGAAGGCGTTGTTGACCGCATTTTGCGAGATCGCACCCGCCGCAGTCGGCTCCGGAATCAGTTCGGCGATCGCCCGTTCCTTGACCGAACGGACTTGTTCGGCGCGCGCTTGCTTGCCGGGCGTCCGCTTGGCTTCGCGAAGTGCATCGTAGTAACGGGCATGCATCTGCTGATACAGATCATCGGCAGGCGGCGGCACATAGGCAGGAGGCGTAAAGCCCAGCTTCGTCCGCAGTTCATCCTGCAGATCCAGGATTTGCTTGATCACGCCGTGGGCATACTGGATCGCTTCGAGCATCTCTTGCTCGGGCATCTCCTGTGCAAACCCTTCGATCATGGTCACGGCATGCCGCGTGCCGCTGACGATCAGATCCAGATCGCTCTGGTCCAGATCTTCAAACGAGGGGAATGGCAAATACTGGCCTTCGATCCGCGCGATGCGAACCGAAGCGAGCGGGCCCTGGAACGGCAGCGGGCTGATGTGCAGCGCACAGGACGCCGCGTTCATCGCCAGCACGTCGCCATCCTGCTGCGCGTCGCTGCTCAGGACCATCGCCTGAATCTGCACTTCATCCCGATAGCCGTCCGGCCATAAGGGTCGGATCGGACGGTCGATCAGGCGGCTGCTGAGCGTTTCCTTCAGGGTCGGTCGCCCCTCGCGCTTCATGAAGCCACCGGGAAAGCGGCCGGCTGCCGCAACTCGCTCGCGATAGTCACACGTCAGCGGAAAGAAGTCGATGCCCGCGCGAGGCGACGCACTAGCGACCGCCGCCAACACCATCGTTTCGCCGTAATGGCACATCACGGCCGCAGCCGCTTGCTTGGCAAGCTGCCCCGTTTCAAAGACCAACTCGTGTCGCCCGATCTGCTTTTCTACTCGTACCTTCACTGGATTACCTTCTGTCGTTGATGCGCAATCTCTTGTCGTCGCTGCGCAAAGAATGCAGCCGACGCCCGATGGGTCTCGACTGCGGGCAGGTTTGAGTTCCACCGTCTGGGAATCGCGCGTCTTGAGCCCGCCAAGTCACGGACGGGGTCCCTGGCAGCTCGACCACCAGAGACGGCCATGCAGGCCGACGAAAAGACAGCAGCCATTGGCCGCTGTTGAGCTTCCGCCTGAAACCACGCGTCCAGCACGTGGTGGCATGAATTCTCACCAACCGCACGTCCCCCCAGTGGGACGGCCAGGCTGATGGCGTTTCTGCGTCTGGCAGCCTCTCGATCCAACATGCTGTGACGAACACATTGGAATCACGCTGAACGTCGATCGTTGCAAGAACTCGCGATCCGGCCGATTCAAATCAGCTTCGCGTTTCGCAACCTCGACCACATCCCTCTTACCCACACGCGCTCGTGGGCCCGTCCAGTCCTTGACGACCATCGCCCCCAACGGGCATCGTCAGACTCGGCCGTTGTCTCCGCCGCCAACCACCTGGACCCTGCATTCAACTCTTCAGGGTCCAAGCCACGCTGGCCGTCGCCTCGCGACGATTACTTGCGGATGTTCAAGCGACCGATGATGTCCAGATACTTCTGCGGGTTCGTGTCCCGTAGATAGTCGAGCAGTCGGCGGCGCCGGCTGACTAATCCAAGCAATCCACGACGGCTCGCATAATCTTTCGAATGCGACCGCATGTGCTCGGTCAGACCGTTGATCCGCTCGGTCAACACAGCTACCTGCACCTCCGCCGAACCCGTGTCGTCGGCACCGTGCTGGAAGGACTGGATGACTTGCTTCTTCCGCTCTTTCGTAATGGTCATGGACCTGCTGCGGCTCCACAGGTCGCCCCTCGATGCAACCTCCCGGTCACAAGCACCGACGCGACGACCCATTCAATGCGGTGTGGGCTAGCCCTCGACAAAAACGGACCAGCCGACCTCAAACCCTCTTACAACATCGCTTTCGCGACCCAAATCTAAGCGGGTGAGTGTACCGCCAACCCCCGCACACGCAAGCCCAAAGCCGCTCGGTCATCGAGCGGGCTTCGGCCGTGGACCATGCCCAGCCCGTCCCTCGTCCCCCCAATCGACCCGGGAAGCTCGAACCGCCACCGTTTACCTCGAAAACGCCACGCGCCGTCGCTACTGCGTATTCCGTAGTAGCGGGCGGGCCAGGGCCTCGGCTCAGCGATAATCGACCGGGGTGCGGTGGGGAATGAACCCGTCGAACCGAAATGGCGTGGGGTGGTATTCGCCGACCAGCGAGACATCCAGGTCGGGGGTGATTTGGTCCTCCTGCCCCAGGCACCACAGGGCGGCGTTGACGAGCATCCGGCGAGTGCCTTCGGCAAGCAGGTCGGTCGCGGCGCCCATCGTTGTGGTGAACACACGGCCTCCGCGGTAGGTGCGAACCCAGGCCACCGGCATCTTGGGAGCGTTCTGCGGACCATCGACGATCGGATCGTTTGGTTGCATTCCCGTGAGCACTTCGCCCAGCACGATCGCCTGCCCATCGCCGCTCAACGGCAACGTCACGCGATACACGTCGGTGGGTCCCCAGATTTCGGAGTCCGCCAGGCCTCGGCAGATCGGGTGATCGGCCGCGCCGGGCGCGAGCGCGCCGCGCGTGCTTTGGACTCCATGCTCGCCGTGATGGGCGACCCATTTTTCGCCGAGCACCTGCCGGCCGAAGCCACCTTCGTAATCCGCGCCGTTGTAATCGTTCCCGTATTTCGCAAACCGGCGATCGGCTGGAATGTTGAACGCGTGAGTCGCGGTTCGCATTCCGATCAATGGTCGTCCCGCTTCGATGTAATCGACCAGCATCTGCATCTGGTCATCCGGGAGATTGCGAAACCGCGTGAACAGGATCAGCAGGTCCGCATCGCGAAGAGCTTCCAATCCGGGAATGTTGTCATTGCGATTCGGGTTGATCTCCCCGGTCTCCGGATCAATCGCAAACAGGACGGTGCAGCGATAGCCAAGGTGCTTCGAGAGAATCTTCGCCAACTGCGGCAGGGCTTCCTCAGATCGATACTCCTCATCCCCTGAGACCAGCACGATGTGCTTACCCTGTCCGATCCCGGGACCGCCGGGGAACTCAAGCCACTGGGCCTCAGGCGCGGATGTGGCGGCAGGAGGATCGGCCGCCTGCAGCATTGTGCAACACAGGCTGAGTAAAAATCCTGCAGCGAGGTTGAGCGGATTAGGGCGGTTTGCCCGTGGTGTATCGATGCGACAAGCGGCTTCCATCTGAAAAACTCCCAGCAATCAAACAAGCAATCTCGTCCGCGGCAGCCAATTCAAATACGGAGAGATCGCAGGCAATTTGCGGCACTCATCTGCCGTCAGCCTACCGAACCTTCGTGCGTTTGTGGATCAACAGCCGCCGAGCATGGGTCGGGCTTCAGGAATTGGCCCGCAAGTTGCATCTCGTTGACCGGGACCGGTGTCTTGCCGTCGCGAGTCGGCCGTGGATTGAGAGCGGGCGTTGGGAAATCTTCCAACACGCCACTCTCTGGAACACGGGGAGTTGCCTCGCGTCGACCGAGGACCACCAGATCATCGCTGCGCCGATCTGTCGTCGGCAAGCAGCCGGTACCGTGAAGGCCGCGCGGGTCGCTCGAAATCACCCTGAACTCGATCCTGCCACGGGATTCAGGGCATTCGTTGCACCCCGCGGCCTCACGTGTTTAACTTCCGCTCCCTCCGGGAGAAGGCCAGGGTGAGGGAGACCTTCCGCATGGCGCTGCGCTGGCCCTCACGCTCGGGGTTTTCGGCCGTGGATCGAAACAACGACGACGGTCGCCGCGCAGGGGCATACGATGCGAGGTAGGCTAGTCGAGGCGGTCCGCTTGACGGCGGCGACCGAAGCGGCTTGATCCTTGTCACTGTGCAACGGCGGATATGGCACCCACGCGACTGGGCCCTCTGGCACTGGAGGGCCGGTTGGGCAACGGTCGGACTTCACCCGGCGGGGGAATGTTCCGCGCTGTTCATCTTGAGCACCGCAGGCCGCTCGCGGTACGCATCTTTACCACGCCGTTCGGAGGCACGCCCGACGCGCGGCGGGCTCTGGCGGAAGAATGGGAAACGCTCAAGCAACTCCGTCATCCTTGCATTGCTCGGTGTTACGGGGGCGGGTTCGAGGAGAATACCGCCTACCTGGCCTACGAACTGGTCGAAGGACCGACACTGGCGGAAGAGCTGGAAAGGCGCGGGCGGATCCCGTGGGAGCAAGCGCTTGAGTTGGCAGAACAGATCAGCGGAGCGATTGAAGCGGCGCATCGCGCGGGCGTGGTACACGGAGCGCTGGCGCCTGAGAAGCTTGTGCTTAGTGCCGACGGAGTGCCGAAGGTTGTCGACTACCGCGCCGAAAGGTTTCGTTCCCCGTTTCGCAGCATGGCGCCATCCACCGCCGAACAGATTGCGCACCGCGCGCCGGAGCTGCTGCGCGAGCCTGCGGCGCCGACACACAAGAGCGATCTCTACGCTCTGGGGGCGGTGCTTTACACGGCCTTGGCAGGCCATCCGCCGTTCCCGGGCAACGACCCGGCCGCCGTGCAGCGGCAGGTTCTGGAAACAAAGCCAGAGAAGATCGCGACTCAGGCGATGGATTGCCCGGTCTGGTTTGCAGCGCTGATCGATCAGCTGCTGGAAAAGAATCCTTCCGCACGGCCGCATGGTGCGGCGGCCGTGCAACTGGCGCTCCGCGAAGTTCGGCAACGTACGGCCGCCCGAACCGCAGTGGTGGACCATGTATCCCGTGGTTTCACGCCGCTGCAAGTGACCGCCGACAAGGCAGAAGCCCGCAAGCTGCTGGGTCGTCAAGTCGCGCCCGTTCGCCGCCGTTCGTCCGCGCCATTCTGGGAGCGGCCTGTTTTCCTGATCTCCGCGCTGGTGGCGGTCATCGGGCTGGTGGCTTGGCTGATGTGGCCACTGAACGATCGGCAGTTGGCCGCGCGCGCTCGGGAACTGTTGGCGACCGGTCAGCCGGTGCAGGCGACGGAAGCGAAGGAGGTTTACCTCCAGCATCTGCTGAAAAAGTTCCCGGACAGCCCCCATGCCGAATGGGCTCGAGAACAGGTCGCGCAGATCGACATGCACGATGCCGAGGCGCAGCTCGATCGACGCGAACGCATGGGCAGACCACCCGGCTCCGAAGCGGCTCGCTTGTACAGCGCCGCGCGACGTTTCGAGCGATTCGGCGATACAGCGACGGCGCTCGACAAGTATCAATCGATGATCACCTTGTTGGCGAATTCTTCGAATGATGAGGAGCTTCCGTACGTAAATCTCGCCCGTCGCCAGGTGGCGGCGATCAAGGCCGCCGGCGGAACCACGCGTGAACAGCTGGTCCGCGAGAAGTTGGCCGAAGCGGACCGGCTTCAGGCGGATGGCGCGGTGATTGAAGCGCGCAACCTGTGGGATAGCATCATTGAGCTGTACGGTGAGAATCGAGAGCTTCAGACCTTGGTGCAACAAGCTCAAGATCGGCGCAGCCAGGCCGCCGCGGGAAGTCGTTGATGGATCCGATCGAAGCGGAACTCGTCGAATCCGAACTATCGCCGCCAGAGTTCGCAACGCAATGGCAGCGGTTGCTCCACTCCCGCGGGATGATCTTCACCGTCTTATTCCTTGCCACCGGGGCTCTGGGGTTACCGATTCTCTGGCGCAGTCCCGTGTTTCGACGCGGTGAAAAACTGCTCTGGTCTGCGATCGTCGTGATCTATACCGCGCTGTTGTTGTGGATCGTCCTCCTGATCGTTCGATCCGTGGTTCGCGACGTGATCGAAACGTTGCAATTGTGAAGTGCGCAGCGCAGCGACTTCCGTGAACCAAGTCCGTTGGAAGCGGTAGACGGATTCACCTTCTCTCCCTCTCCCTCCGGGAGCAGGTCGGGGTGAGGGAGACCTTCCGCATGGCCCTGCGACGGCCCTCACCCTAGCCGTCTCGCGGAGGGAGAGGGGATAAAATCAAGCAGGGTTGGTGGGTGCGCGGGTTACGCTGCTGCCAATACACGGGATACAGCGACGCGCTGCTGAACGTTCTGCTGCGACGCGCGGAGGGCGGCGGTCAAGCGGTGTCCGCCACGCGCGGCGTGCCAGCGCATCCAGACTTGACCCCAGCGGGGTACGGACCACGGCCGCGCCATCAGCAAGCGAAGGCCGCATACCAGCACATCCCGCGGCGCCGGGGAATTCTCATGCGCCGCGCGAACGCATTGCAATCCATGCAGCGTTGCACCATCGAGCGTCGGCCAGCCGATCGCCGACGTCGCCCGTGTATGACTCCGCTCGGCAATGCGGCACGACCAGCCAAGTTCGGCGAGCTGCAACCCCCAGTGCATCTGCGCTACGGCAAGACTGGGCAAGGCCAAACCGGCGGAGATGTCCCGCAACAAGGACGCCCGATAGAACCCGGCAGCCAAACAAGCACCGTGCACCAGGGCTTGTTCCGCTCCCCCCACAGACGATTCACCGGCGCCGATCGGTCGCCACAGCTCGCTGTCGGCAGTGGTCCAGCCGGCGGAAACCAGTTGATCGTCGTCCGCGCGATTGCGAATCAATGACGCCACGCTGCCGACCGAGCGTTCACGCAAGATCCGCTGCGGTTCCTCGCACCATCCCCCAAGGACGGTCACTCCAGGCTGCAAGATGTGAATCACACCACCCTGGGCAGCGGCAATCCCGTGCTGCAAGTTCCGAATCGGTGTGCTTGAACGAGGTTCGATCACAAACCGAACCTCATCGCCCAGCAGATAGGGGTCGCGATAACTGCCGTTGTGAGCAATCAGGATCTCACATCGCGGCGGTCGGTTTTCAAGAACCGACAGCAAAGTGGCTTCAAACGAGGGCTCATCGCCCAAGTACGGAATCAAGATCGACAGCTGCGGGCCGGCCATCGCCCAGCCTCCACTGCAATATGGCTCCCAACCAGCTCCCCAGCCGTGGGCGCCTCGGCCACCGATCGCGCTGACGCGGCGGACCTCGAATCGAGTCCGACGCGACGTCTGCGTTTGATTCGGAACAGCGCAAGGCGGGAGTTTAGGCCAAGGGGCAAAGCCGAGGGGGACTAGTGAAGATATCGACTATCGGGTTTCGCTTGCTTGCGCAGATTGACAGGCCGAAGGCTCGTCAGAACCCCTCGACGGAATCTTTTGGCCATCGGCCTGCCGATCATCCACCCCAGAAGCCGTTTTGGGCGACCTGCAACGGGCATCGAAATCTCCGCAGCGGGTCGGCGTGCCGTTCCGGCTCCTGGCAAGCGTGGTAACTTGTTCGGCCTGATCCGCGGCGGCGGCAGGGATCGCCGCGCTGTCTTCTTCAAGCACCGTTGCAAGCACGCGCTGAGATGCACTACCGATCGTTGGGCCGTTCCGGCTGGGAAGTCTCCGAAATTGGCTTTGGCGCCTGGGCGCTGGGAGGGCAATGGGGTGGCGCTGACGACCGCGAGTCCGTGGCAGCGCTGCACCGTGCCTTGGACTTGGGGATCAATCTGATCGACACGGCGGCAGGCTACGGCGATGGCCGCAGTGAACGACTGATCGCCGAAGTGCTCCAGTCACGGCCGGGCGAGCGGATTCTTGTTGCCACTAAGACGCCGCCCGCCGCCGGTCCGTGGCCGCCCAGCCCGTACTGCCGCTGGCAGGATCGGTACAGCGCCAACTACTTGCGGGAAAACGTCGAACAGCGGCTCCGCAATCTGAAATGTGAACGGATCGACCTGCTGCAACTCCATACCTGGACCGCCGCATGGAACGATGATCCCCAACCACTGTTAGTGCTGCGTCGGCTGTGCGAAGAAGGCAAAGTCGGTCTGATCGGGATCAGCACGCCCGAGCAGGATCAGAGCTGCGTCATTCAGCTGATGCGGGATGGCTTGATTGACTGCGTTCAGGTCATCTTCAATCTGTTTCAGCAGGAACCGATGGCGCAGCTGTTCCCTGTAGCGGCGGAAACGGGAACAGGCGTCCTGGTGCGTGTCGCGCTCGACGAAGGCGCGCTGACAGGCAAGTACGCGGCGGACCATGTTTTCCCCGAGACCGACTTCCGGCATCGGTACTTCGCCGGTGACCGGATGTCGCGGACATCCGCCCGCGTGCAACAGATTGCCTCAGACATCAACCAGTTCGGTCTGGCGGAGTCGCACACCCTGGCCGATGTGGCGCTGCGGTTTGCCTTGCATCCGCCCTGTGTCAGCAGTGTCCTCGCGGGGATTCGCAATCCGCGGCAAGCCGAGCAGAATGCGGCCAGCAGCGACAGTCCGCCGCTCCCCGATGGACTGTTGACGACCCTTCGCCGACACAACTGGTTGCGCGGCGTGTGGTACGGCGGCAAATAGCCAGATCTTGTTTGCCGGCTCAATGGATCGCATGAACCGAGACAATCCCGTGGGAAATCAGCCGATGGAGCTCACCAGCGAGGACCTGTTGCAAACCGCCAGGCGGGCTGCGGTCCGCGCCGCGAAACCGATCATGCGGTCGTTCCGCGAAGGGATTGAGGTGTTAGCCAAAGCCGAGGGACAGGGAACCTACAATCTGGTCACGACGGCCGATCACGCGGCTGAAGCCGTGATCGTCGAGTACCTCCGCGACGCATACCCCGCACACGAGATCCTGGGTGAAGAGTCCGCCTCGGGTGCGATCGATGCCGAGCATCTTTGGATCGTCGATCCGATCGATGGCACGAATAACTTCGCGCACGGATTGCCGCACTTCGCGATTTCCATCGCCTACTGGCAACAGGGTCAGCCAACCGTCGGCGTGGTCTACAATCCGGCGCGCGAGGATTGGTACTGTGCGATCCGAGGTAGCGGCGCGTTTCACAATCAGCGTCGGATGCAGGTCGGCCCCCAACGACGGCTCAGCGAAGTCCTGATCGGGACAGGCTTCTATTACGATCGCGGCGCAATGATGCGTGCGACGCTGGACGCGATCGCCGAGTTGTTCGGACACCAGATCCACGGCATTCGAAGGTTCGGCACGGCTTCGCTGGATCTCTGTCAAGTCGCCGCCGGTCAGTTCGGCGCCTACTTTGAATATCAGCTCAACCCGTGGGACTTTGCGGCCGGCCAGCTAATCGTGCAGGAGGCGGGCGGTCAGGTGACGAACTGCCTGGGCCTGCCCCCGGTGCTGGGCCCGACCAGTCTGCTGGCCAGCAACGGGGTGTTGCATCGAGATGTGCTTGCGGTCGTCGGGGAGCACTATCGACGCTTGATCAGCCGCTAGTTCGCGCCGATCGGCCGTCGCCTCGATCAGCAGGCGCATCGATCAGCAGGCGCATCGATCAGAAATCGAAGGCGAACCGCATCCCGTATCCGTTGATCCAACCGCTGCCGTTTCCTTCGCCGACTTCGGAGACATCGCGGTACGTGTACATGTAGTTGAACTGCCACTTGGCGTTCGGGTTCCAGAACCAGTTCAGGCCGTAGGTGAGGTTGTAGAGCTGACCGCCGTTGAGCCCTTCATCGTTCAAGTCGAGGTAGTTGTAGCGGAGACCGGTCTGCCAAGCGCCCAGGCCCCATGAGCGGCGGCCGCAGCCGTCGGCGACGGCAAAGAAGTTTTCGTGCGGCGTGACCCGTTCGAAGACGCCTGTCTGCTTGTTGTAGTTGTCGTGTTCGCCGGTGAGGAAATAGAGCAACTGAATGTACCCACCGTGGTAGGTGACGTTCCCGACGACGGGGTCGTTGAGTGTCCGCCGCGCGTCCTGATAGCCGCTCACCAGGTATTCGCTCTGCAGCGTCCACGGTCCATGGACCATCGCCAGTTCCGCGTTGGCCCACTGCATGTCATCGCCTTCCAGCACGATCGCAGCCGGAATCGGCCAGCCGCCCGCCAAACCGGTTCGGATTGCATCGCGGGTGCGGAAGACCTGGAATCGTCCCGGCTCACCGGACACACGGATCCCGGTTGCCTGCCGCAGTGATCCGCCGATGTGCAGCAGACCTTCGCCGTCGTTGGCATACCACAACAACCGCGTTAATCGACCAGTCACGGAGTAATCCCCGGTGCCGGTGGACGAGGCAAACGTGTTGTCGGTCGGTTTGTAGATCCCGATGTGCCACAGTCCGATCTGGTCGTCGCCATAGTTGTTGAATGCGGATACGCCCGGCAAAAACCCGTTGAACAGTCCGCCGTAAAACGCGTCCTGATTGTAAGACCGTTCCATGAACGGCAGAAAGCGGCTGCTGACCAGGTGTTCAAAACCGATCGGTTCCTTCTGATTGCCGATCCGCACATTTCCCAGGATGGGCAACTTCTTCACGGTCCACCACAAATCGGTCGGCGCGACGACCGATTCATCGAACCGGCCGCGGCGCGTCGGCTGGTTGGCAATTCTCAGTGAGTTCACAAAGTCGAACTCGGCTGCCCATTCGTGCTGATCGTACATCGTGCCGTCGACGCGCAACCGCGCGCGGCGGAAGTCGGTTCCGTCGCCATAGGGGATCACCAAGCTGTCCTGGACGGCCTGATCAACCCCAAACCATCCCGTATCGACCTGGACTCGACCCCCCACGTGAATGCGAAACTTTTTGTCTTCCGTGATCAGCTCCATCCCGTGATTCCACTGCGCCTTCATGGCGGGGTGGTCGTCTTTCTTCTTATCGCATTCACACGCTTCAGCCTCGAGTTCCACAGCGCTTAGTTCGGCCAGGTAGGCATCGACGATCGCGCGGATCTCCGCTTCCCGCGCCGCGAGTTGGGCGGCACTGTTGACGGTCAGATCCGAAGCGCTGGCTGCGGGATCGTCGATGAGTCCCGGATCCTGCGTGGTTTCCACGGGCGAACGGGCCGTGATCCACCGTTGATCGGGGGCCGTGTTGATTTCGGTTTGCTGGGCCTGAATCGGCAGCGCGGTGAGGATGACGATCCAGCCTGTCCCGAGACACTTCGCAAACCAGTGGCACCGCATGACGGATCACCTGCCCGATTTTGAGGATGGTTCACCTTCTGGCGCTGGCCGAGACCTTGCAACCTGAGTCGGCTCAACCGCAATTACGGATAGTGCCGTCTGAACAATGCAGGCATTTCCCGCGGGTCGTCGCAATTTGACAACGGAGCACGCAAGCCGGTAAACCCAGGTCGAGTTTGTCGATCGCGTCGAGATCGCCGAATGTCCGGCCACGCACGGAGATGCAATCGGGAGCGGTATCGATCGCCAGCAGAGGCCGGCCGATTGGCGGCCCGTCATGGCCACACGGTGCAGCTCAACCAGTTACGCTAGGGCTGGCATCCTTCCAGTGAGTCCAGACCGCAGCCCTGGGAATAGGGAGAATTCGGTGCACGATCCGAAGGTCAATCACCAGACACAGCTGCCCGCCACGAACATCGACGAGAAACGGCCCTGGTACCGTGAACTCAATGGGTACCACTGGTTCGTGTTCACGGTTGCCGCGCTCGGCTGGTTGCTCGACTGTTTTGATCAGCAGCTGTTTGTGCTTTCCCGCCAGTCCGCCATGCGGGAACTGCTGGGGACGACCGACAAAGGCGCTGTGGCTTCGGCGGTGGGGACATCGACCAGCATTTTCATGGTGGGCTGGGCCACCGGTGGCTTGATCTTCGGGGTCCTGGGCGACCGGTGGGGCCGCGCCCGCACGATGCTCGTCACCGTGCTGCTGTACTCGGTATGTACCGGCCTGAGCGGCTTGAGTCGCGGCGTGTGGGACTTCAACCTGTTCCGCTTTCTCACGGGTTTGGGGGTCGGAGGTGAGTTCGCCGTCGGCGTAGCCCTTGTCGCGGAAACCATGCCCGATCGCGCGCGGCCCTACGTGCTCAGTCTGCTGCAAGCACTCAGTGCTGTCGGCAACATCGCAGCCGCATTGACACAAACCGTGCTCGCACAGTTCGTGGAAGCCGGGACGCTGACCAGCACCTGGCGGCCGATGTTCTTCATCGGTGCTTTGCCGGCCGTTCTGTGCCTGCTGATTCGCTGGAAGCTGAAAGAGCCCGAACGTTGGCAATCGATTTCCACCACCGAATCAGCAGAACGACAACTCGGTTCCTATCGAGCTTTGTTCAGTTCTCCGGAATTGCGTCACAACGCGCTGGTCGGTCTGGCACTGGCCTGCGTCGGTGTGATCGGTTTGTGGGCGATCGTGTTCTTCGCGACGGAACTTGTGGGCGAAGTCTTCCCAAAACACTTTGCCAGTGAGGGGTTGGCGGAGGACCAGATTCCGGGTCGCGTCGATCGTTGGAAAGGAATCAATTCGCTGATGCTCAACGCGGGCGCGTTCTTCGGTATGTTCGGTTTCGGGTACTTGGCCCAAGCCGTCGGGCGCCGTCCTGCCTTCGCGATCGCCATGGTGGCAGCCGCGATCAGCACAGCCGCTGTGTTCTGGCTGCTCGAGCGACCTGCCCAGGTCTTTGTGCTGACTCCCTTGATGGGATTCTGCATGCTCTCGCTGTTCGCCGGTTATGCCCTGTACTTGCCGGAACTGTTCCCAACCCATCTGCGAAGTACCGGCACCAGCTTCTGTTACAACGTCGGACGATTCCTCGCCGCCACCGGACCGGTGCTGTTGGGTTTGCTCACCAGCCGAGTATTCAAGGACACGGCGGAACCGCTCCGCTACGCCGGCATTACGATGTGCTCGATCTTCCTGATCGGCCTGTTGATTCTTCCCTTTGCGCCCGAGACCCGCGGCAAACCATTGCCGGATTGAGCGCAATTTCGTTTGCAGATCGGCTTTGGAAAGCAGGCATGGTCACCCACGATTCTCCGTATGCCGAACTGGAACATGCCGGCAATCCGGCAGAGGTGATTGAACGGCTGGTCAGCCAGTACCGGCGCGAACGGCGGCCCCATGAACTGTTTGAAGCGTTGAAACTGCGGCTTCGACTGCGGCTGGGGTTGCCGCTCGCTGGGGACAGCCATGGGACGCTTGCGCCAGCCCAGGACCAGGCGCTTGAACTAGGTCTGTTGGAGATCTGCCGCGAGGTCGGGGCCCTGCTCGTCGAACAGGGGCAGCTGCGGGAGGGTTGGCTGTACCTGCGGCCAGTTGGCGATCGCCAACTGGGACGTCGGCTGCTGCAAAACATTCCGGCAACGGAGGAGAACAGCGACGATCTGGTCCAGATACTGCTTTACGAAGCCGTAGATCCGGGACGTGGGTTCCGCATCCTGCTGGAACGAAACGGAATCTGCAACAGCATCACCGCGTTCGATCAGGCACTCGCGCAACGACCTGCCAGCGAACAACAACCCGCCGCCGCCGTTCTGCTACAGAAGGTTTACCGTGAGTTGCTCGACAACGTCCGAACCGACATTCAGCGACGCGGGGGCGAGGCCCCTGAGCAGGCACCGCTGAGCGACTTGCTCGCGGCGTATCCGCAACTCACCGCCGATGGTTCCTACCATCTGGATACGACGCATCTGATGTCGACCGTTCGGATCGCGCGGGTCCTGGACGATCCGCCGTTGCTCCGCATGGCTTGGGAACTGTGCCAGTACGGTCAGGGCCTGCATTCACAGTATCACTATCCCGGCGATGAACCGTTCGAAGAGTTTTATCAATCCCATAGCCTGTGGTTTGACGCCCTGCTCGGTCGTGAGGTGGATGCGGCGCTGGCCTACTTCAAACAGCGGGCGGCCGACGAGCGGTCGGCGGAGCGCGGTTCGCCGGCGCTGGAAACCTATCTCGAACTGCTCCAGCGACTGGGGCGATCCTGTGAGGCTCTCCGCGAAGCGGAACGTCTCTTGCCAGACGACTTCCCACGCTCCCGCGCCACGCACTGGCTATGGGATCTCTCCCGTGCTTGCGGCGATTATTCGGTGATGGAACGGATCTGTCGGCAACGCGACGATCGGCTGGGTTTCGCGATGGCTGTTGCCGCCTCGCGGATGCGACTGTGATGTCTGCAAAGCGGCTTGATCGCCGCCGAGCCGGACGCAGCGGGCATTGCCGCGCCGCAGGAAAACCGCGAGCCTGCCGGGCGATCTCTCAAATGCCATCAGCGGCTCACTCTCGCTCGCCGCACATGCCGACGGAAAAAGGGCACGCTGAATCGCGAGGCGACCTGTTTTTCAGCTTTGCGACGTCGCCTAGGACTCGCGCGGTTTGCCCCATCCGCCACCACCCGGGGTTTCGATGATCAACGATTCACCTTGCTCCGCCCGGTAACTGGCAATCGGTGGTAATGACACTTGATTGCCGTCGACAGTGATCCGTGTGTTTCGACCGGCTGCGCCGCTCGCGCCGCCTTCTCTTCCGTACGGTGCGGTGGTTCGCCGCTGCGTGATCAGCGATACGGTCAGCGGTCGTAGGAATTGAAACTCACGGATCAACCCGCAACCCCCGCGCAACCGGCCCTCACCCGCACTGCCGGCCCGCAATGCGAACCGCGTCAGGCGCAGCGGATATCGCGTCTCCAGCACTTCCGGGTCCGTGATCCGTGTATTGGTCATGTGCGACTGGACCCCGTCGGCGCCAGGCGTCCGCGGGGTGGCACCGATTCCGCCGCCAATCGTTTCGTAATACCCAAACGTATCGTCACCGAGCAGAACATTGTTCATCGTCCCCTGGCTGGCGGCTGCCACATGCAACCCGCCCAGCAGGCAGTCGACGATTCTTTGACTGGTCTCCACGTTGCCGGCCGCCACCGCGGGCAGTCGTCCCAGGTTTGCGGGCGCCTGCGGATTAAGAAGCCCCGGGGGAATGACCAGATCAATCGAGCGCAACGCGCCCTCGCACAGTGGCAGCGGAACATCCACCAGGCATCGCAACACATACAGCACGGCCGCGGTGACAATCGATGGATTGGCGTTGAAGTTGCCCGGATGGACAGGCCCGGTTCCAGTAAAGTCCACCCGCAGCCGATCTCCCTGGCGTTCCATCCGCACGCAGAGTGGGGTTCCATCATCCAGTTGATCCGCAAAGATCATCGGTTCGGATGGCAAGCGCTGGATGACGCGTTGCACCGCATGGTCGGCCAGTCGTTGCAGACGTTCCATGTAGCCCCACAACGGGCCGATGCCATATTGATCGGCCAGTTGCCTCAGCGCCGTGGCGCCATGCTGACAGGCGGCCACCTGAGCTCGTAGATCGGCAAGATTCTCCAGCGGGTTTCGGCTTGGCCACTTTGCCTCGCGCAATCGCCGCTCCACGGAATCCCAATGCGACTGTCCGCGATAGATCAGCGCTAGCGGCGGCAGCACCACCCCTTCGTCTTCCAGGCACTGTGCGCTGGGTGGCATCGAACCGGGAGTGATGCCGCCGATTTCCGCATGATGGGCTCGTGTTGCCACCCAAAACGCCAGGCGTCCACCCGGCGAACCAGAACCGGTGAAGACCGGCATCGCCACAGTGATATCCGGCAGGTGTGATCCGCCGGCATATGGATCATTCGTCAACAGGCAGTCGCCGGCCACGACGTCCGGAAATTTCGTTGCCAGTGCGCGAACCGTGTGCCCCATCGCGCCCAAGTGCACCGGTACATGGGGCGCATTGGCCACCAACACTCCAGCGGCATCGAACACCGCACAACTGAAGTCGCGCCGTTCACGAACATTCACGCTGATCGCGGTCTGTTCCAGAACGGCTCCCATCTGCTCAGCGATCCCCTGCCAGCGCTGCGCCAGAACCTCCTGCAGCACGGGATCTTCGAGGTCTACAACTTCCTCAGAACTGTGTTCGATGGCCGCGGATTCATGAGCCAACACACGATCGTCAGCTCGTTTCAGCCAGAGACCGCCATGCGGATCGACTGTTGCCGTCCAGCCCGGATCAATCACCGTCCCATGGAAGTGGCCGTGGACGATCGTCGGTCCCGACAAGAGCTCGCCCGGTTGTAATCGATCGCGATCCACAGCCATGGCCGTGATGTGTTCGCCTTTCCATAGCAACGAACTGGTTGCCCTGCCACCCGGATCCTGCGAAGCCGAACGGCCAGGTGATGACGACCCGGAGGCACGTTCGGAGAGCGACCAGGCCGGTGCCGATGCAAGATGAACGCGGAGGGCTACCATTTCCAGCGGACGGTCGGGCAGCACGAAGCCATAGCGCTGCTGATGCGCCGACTGAAACGATTCGATCAAAGTACGGGCATCAGGCGACCATGCGATTTCCAGTGCGGTTTCGGTGCCTGCGTAGCGAAGTTCAATCGTCGTCCGTGCATCCGCCGCCTTGACCGAGATCCGCTCCTCTCGTTCCATCGCATCGCAGAGCTCGCGGACCATCCCCGCAGCGCGCTGCGCAATCCCAGCGAGTTCGGTGGGAGCTGCTGGACCGGATGGCAGCGGCTGATAGATCGGTATCATGGACGTCCGTCCAATCTCCGCCAGTCCCATGCCCAGAGCGCTGAGCAAACTGGCTTCGGCGGGGTCATGCACCTGTTCAATCCCGAGAATCTCCGCAACGCGACAGATGTGCTGGGCAGCCGCTCCTCCGAATCCGACCAGTGTCATCGGGCGCGGGTCGAGCCCACGTTGAGTGGTCGCCGTGCGAACGGCCTCCGCCATTTGATGGACCGCGATCTGCCAGAAACCTTCCGCCAGGTCTTCGCTCGATCGCTGCGGTCCTCCTTGCGCGACGAGCTGCATCGACAGTTCATCGAGCCGGGCGAGCGCTGCATCGCGATCCAGCGGAAAGGGAAATCGATCGGCGACGACTCGTCCCATGATCACGTTCAAGTCGGTCACGGTCAGAGGCCCGCCCTGCCCATAGCAGGCCGGTCCCGGCAAGCTGCCGGCACTTTGTGGACCGACGTGCAGGCGACCGTCGATCACACTGCAGATCGATCCTCCGCCTGCCGCGACGGTTTCAATGTCGATGATCGGAGCGAGAATCTGCACTCCTGCTTTGCGCGCCGCATAACGGCGGGGTACGGTTTGATCTCGCACACAGCACACATCGGTGCTGGTTCCGCCCATGTCCAACCCGATGACTGCCGGCAAACCATGGCTCCGCGCCAGCTCTCTCAAGGCGATCGCGCCACCGGCCGGCCCAGAGAGAACGCTATCCGGTCCGCGGACGTGATCGATCGAGACCAAATCCCCTCCGCTCGTCATCACGCGGATGTTCGGTCCCAGTTCTCGCTCCAACCGTTGCAGCGCACCCCGCAATACAGGTCGCAAATACGCATCCAGGACTGTGGTCTGCGCCCGTGCGACGAGTTTCACCACTCCAGCGACTTCGTGGCTGACGCTGATATCCGAGAACCCTGCCCTTCGAGCGAGCTCTGCAATCTGCCGCTCGTGATCGAGAAAGCGATAGGCGTGCAGTAGACAGATCGCCAGTGCATTGATCCCGCGGCCGCGCAATTCTTCCAGCTGAATGCGAACCTGAGCGGTATCCAAGGGGCGGAGCACTTGTCCGTCGGCTGCCAATCGTTCATCGATCTCGATCGTGCACTCCGCCAACGGCGCGGGTTTGATCACATCGAGCGCAAACAGATCAGGACGATCTTGCTCGCCGATCGCCAACAGGTCTCCAAACCCCCGTGTGGTCAGCAGTCCCACACGCGCCCCGCCGCGGGTCAACAGCGCGTTGGTACCACGAGTGGTTCCCAACCTTACGTCCAGCTCGGGCAATGGACGGGAAAGTGGAATTCTCAGCAGCTGACGGACCGCCACCGTCGGCGGTTCGCACCCGCCCACCAGGTCGTAACGCGTTCCTCGGACCGGTAGTTCGGGCAGCGGTCGATCGAGTGTCAGGCGCCCCCGGTGCTGCGCGACGACGGTTCGTGTCCAGGCCTCTCCCTGCGGTTCACCAAACCGCACCTGGGCACCTGCCCAAAAATCTTCTGGCTCACCCGCACGTAGTGCGTCGACAATCACGGTGTCCGTCGAATCCGCGTCACAGACGCCTTTCACGCGTCCACTGCTCAGCGTCTTGCCATAGCGGAGAACGCCATCGGCAGTCCGCACGAAACAGTCGGTGAAAGTTCCCCCGATATCGATCCAAGCCAGGATCTGCGGCAGCGATGACGACAATCGGTTCGAACTCAAGAGCTACCCACCAAGCGACGAATCAAACGGCATCGACCGTCATCGTAGTCGGCACGACTCGCTCTGGGAAAGCAGGGCCTGAGATTAGGAAGCCGCACGTTCCCAGTCCGCGACACTTCCGTGCGTCGATCTCAGAATCTTCATAGACGCAGGACTATAGATTCAGTTCCAGCAAGCGACGCGTCAGCCATCGAGCCACCGCCATCGTGATCGCCTGTGGGTTAGCGGCAGGAAGCAAGGGAAACACGGAAGCATCCACCACTGCCAGACGTTCCGCGTCGCGCACCATCCCGCGTTCGTCCACGGCACTCGACGAGTCGTGTCCCATGCGGCAAGATCCCACGGGATGGTAGAGCGTCTGCGTGAAACGTTCGACGTAACGATCCAGCTGATCGTCACTGGTTCGCCGTTGCCCGGGAAAGGCTTCCGTACCGCCGAATGGCTCGGCGAATGCCGTCAAGCATTGCCGGGCGATGCGTATGCCGTGACGCAGTGCCACCACATCATCGGGTTCTGACAGATATCTGGGATCGATCCGCAGCGAATCACGATCGTCCTGAGCTTTTGCGACGATCAAGCTGCCGCGCGAGCGGGGACGAGACACGGTGACGCCGATCGATACGGAAGGCGTCGAATCAGGATGTGGATATCGGATGTAATCGGTCGGTGTCAGATGGAATTGGATCAGATCTGCGGAAGCGCCGGTTGGAGCGAACGACCCGCCAAACCAGCCACCCGCTTCCGCCAGATTGGATGTCATCGGGCCGACTCCCCGGCTACGCCATGCTTCACGATCGGCCGCCGAGAACCGAACGGGAAACCGTGCCGCCTCCGGCACGCGCGCAATCACCGGCACGACCAGGTGATCCTGCAGTCCAGCTCCGATCGCTTCTCGATCGCTCCGTACCTCGATTCCGGCATCCCGCAAACAATCAGCGGGGCCGAGCCCGCTGCGGAGGAGCAGGTGGGGCGAGCCAATTGCTCCGGCCGCCAGCACGACCAGCCGACGTGCGTGGATTTGTGAGCCGTCTGACTGCTCCACCCCGCAAGCTCGCTGTCGATCAAAGCAAATCCTCTGGATCTGTGTATTGCGTAGTAGCGTGAGTCTTCTGGCATCCTCGCCGGGTGCGCGGAACCACGGCCGTAACCAGGCTGTGAACGCGGTTTGTCGCCTGCCGCGATGCATCCATCGCGGATAGGTCTGCCAACGGCCCGTCGGGACCGTGACGCGACAGGCTTGCAACAGTGATTCAACCGAAGGCCAGAGAGGCGGTGCCTCGTCAAGTTGGATGCCCGAACCTGGCCACGGTTGCCAGCACCGCAGCTCGTGACAGGCATCGTTCAGCGTGCCCGGAGGCCATTGCGGACCCAAGCAAGTCGACCAGTGCAGGTCATCCTGCTCGATCGGATCCAGATAGATCAGCGCGTTCAAAGCGCTACAGCCGCCGACCATCTTTCCGCGCGGCCAGAGCAGTCGTCGTCCGGCCAGACCTGCCTGAGGTTCGGTCCGCCAGTTCCAGTCACAGCGGCCGCCTTGCAGTTCGAGGTAGCGTGCCGGGTAGCGACTTGCGGGTGGAGGGACATCGCCGGCTTCGATCAAGGCGATCCGCCAGTCGGTTTCGGCTAACAGCGTGGCGGCCGCCACGCAGCCCGCTGGTCCGCCCCCGACAATGATCGCGTCAAACTCACGTTCCATCACTAATTCCAGGGTCGCTCCCGCGCGAACTGTTTTCGATCCGAACCGGTCTCACGCGAGGGCTTACCGAACGAAGGATGGGTCGGCGCCGTGCAACGATGCTTGATTTTGCCCAGCGGCACCCTTTGGCCCAACGAGGGGGCTGAGTACGATTTCCGGCTGACAGTTCCATCTGCCCCTTGGGGAATGCTCGATGTTTGAGGTCATCCAGACGGCTCCGCCAGATTCCATCCTGGGGCTGAACGACGCCTTTCAGCGTGACACGCGTCAGCAGAAGATCAACCTCAGCGTGGGTGTCTACAAGGATGCCGCTGGACGGACGCCGATTTTGAAATCGGTCAAGGAAGCGGAACGCCGGCTTCTGGAACGCGAGACAACCAAGACCTATCTGCCGATCGAGGGCTCGGGCGAGTTTCGCGATTTGACCCGCAACCTTGTGCTGGGAGGCATCGTCTCCAGTGACCGCGTCGAAAACCTGCAATCGCCCGGCGGGACGGGTGGCCTGAGAATCCTGGCCGACTTCCTGGCCAAGCATCTGCCGCACTCGCGGGTCTGGGTGAGTGTGCCGACGTGGGACAATCACACGTCATTGTTCGGCGGGGCGGGTTTGCAGGTCGAGTCGTATCCCTATCTGAGTGCAGACAAGACGACGCTCGATTTCAACCGGATGATCAACACGCTCAGCGAAGAAACGAAGACAGGCGATGTGGTGTTGCTGCATGCCTGCTGCCATAACCCGACGGGTGTTGATCCTGCTGAGTCGCAGTGGGAAACGATTGCCCGCATCATGGGAGAGCGCGGACTTCTGCCGGTTGTCGACTTTGCCTACCAAGGTTTCGGCGTCGATCTGGATGCGGACCGCCGCGGAATTGAGATCCTCGCTCAACACTGTCCTGAGATGCTGATTGCCAGCTCATTCTCGAAGAACTTCGGGCTTTACAGCGAACGCGTGGGGGCGGTCTCTGTCGTCGCGGCCGATCAGGAGGCAGCGCAAGCCGTGTTCAGTCAACTGAAGCGATGCATCCGCACAAACTACTCCAATCCCCCGCGACATGGAGGAAGTATCGTTCAGACTGTACTTGCCGATGCCGCGCTGCAATCGGAGTGGCGTAACGAGGTCACCGAGATGCGGAAGCGGATCGCTGCGATGCGCAAAGACTTCGTCGACCAGATGGCCAGCCGCCAGTCAAAGCGGGATTTCAGTTTTCTGTTGCGGCAGAAAGGCATGTTCAGTTTCAGTGGCCTGACGCCGCTGCAAGTCGATCGGCTCCGCAGCGAATTCGGCGTGTATATCGTCGGCAGTGGACGGATCAATGTCGCGGGGATTACCGCCGAAAACATTCAACTTCTGTGCGATGCGATTACCGCCGTCCTTTGATCTCGGCCCGCTTGCGCAGCGCTAAACGGTTCGAAGAAAATTTCAGCGCGGCAAGTGACCGGTACGGCTGAACGGTCGGCGGCGAACCCAGAAATGATCTTCCTGTAACCCGGATCGACCAAGCGAAACTGCCGCGCTGCGTCCTCCGCCCCCTTCCCTGTCTGGACCATCGTGCTCATGGTGGATTTTGATCAGTCGCCGCGCGATGCGGGAGCTCGAGTCGCCATCATCGGCGGGGGCGTGATCGGTGCAGCGAGCGCGTGGTTCCTGCGTGCCGCCGGCCATGAAGTCGCGGTGCTTGATGCGGGCCGCTTTGGCGCTGGTTGCTCTCATGGCAACTGCGGGATGGTCTGCCCCAGCCATGTACTGCCGCTCGCCGAGCCAGGCGCGGTGAGTCAAGCTTTGGGGACGCTGTTCAGACCCGGCTCGCCGCTGGTCCTCCGCCCACAGATTTCCTCTGACTTCTGGGCGTGGTTGATGGCATTCGCACGTCGCTGCAACGAGCGAGACATGATGGAAGCAGGCCGTGCCAATCAGCCATTGCTGGAACGGTCGCTGCACCATTACCAGACCTGGCAGCGCGACGAGCAGTTCACCTGCCAATGGCATGTCAATGGATTGCTGTTCGTCTATCGCGATCCTGAGCCGATGCACGCCTATGCCGAAGTGGATCGCCTGTTGTCGGAGGCATTTCATCTGCCGGCCCGACAATTCCGAGGCCGTGAGCTGGCTGAGTTTGAGCCAAGCCTCCGCAGTGATTTGGCCGGCGGCTTCTGGTATGAGGAGGATGCTCAGCTGCGGCCCGATCTGCTGATGCGCAATCTGCAACAGCGACTCGAATCACGCGGTGTGCGGATCTTCGAGCAGACTCAAGTCGAGCGGGTGCGGACGGAAGGCGATCGCGCTGTGGGGCTCGATACTTCGCGCGGTTTTCTGCCGGTGGATGCCGTGGTCCTGGCCGCGGGAATGGCAAGCAAGGAACTCGCAGCGACGCTTGGCTACCGCGCACCGTTGCTCGCCGGCAAAGGCTATTCGCTGACATTGCCGCCGCAGGCTGCTGGACCGCACGTGCCGATGATCCTGATGCAGGACCGTGTTGCGATCACCCCCTTGGACGATGGGCTGCGGATCGGTTCGACGATGGAACTTGGAGCCACTTCGCCTACCATTCCGCCCAATCGACTGCGGTTGCTCACCAGCGGAGCCGCCAAGTATTTCCGCGAACCTCTTCAAGGCGAGGCGGGAGAACAGTGGTTTGGGCTGCGGCCGATGACCCCCGACGGCAAGCCATTGATCGGCTGGCTTCCCGGGATGCGGAATGTGTTGCTCGCATCCGGTCATGGAATGCTCGGCCTGTCGATGGCGCCGGCGACCGGTGAGTTGGTCGCGCAGCTGATCGGTGGACAGCCTCCCGCGATTGACCCGCGACCCTATCGGCTTGTCCGTTGACAGTTCTCCTGACCATCCCCGGTGGAGGATTCATGCAGTAAACTTCTGATCACTCCCCAGCGGCCAGGAGGACGCCCATGGCAATCGAATCGAAAGCGGCATTGGATGCGGCGGCGGACCTTGATCTGCTTCGGCTTTCGCTGGTACCCGGGATCGGTCCGCTTCGCTTGACGCGGTTGCTCGAATCATTTCACTCGGCCGGCGAGGCGCTGGCCGCGGCCCCTGCGGCGCTGCAACAGGCAGGCCTGCCGGTCGCGATCGCCGAATCGCTGCGATCGGCGGCTGCTGAAGTCAACCCGGAAGGCGTGTTGGCGGATTGCAGGGCGCATGGAATTCAGATTGTCCGCCGCGGAACCCCTGATTATCCGCCAAGACTTGCCGAGCTGCCGGACGCGCCTCCCCTGCTCTTTCGCCGAGGGACTTTCTCCCCAAGCGACATGCGCGGCATCGCGGTGATTGGCTCACGCCGCGCAACACCTTACGGCTTACGCATGACTGAGCGGCTGGTCACGGATCTGGTGGCACATGGTTACTGCATCGTCTCCGGGTTGGCGCGCGGCATCGACGCGATGGCTCATCGCACAGCCCTTCGGGTCGGCGGTCGCACCATCGCGATTTTGGGCAGCGGTCTGCTGTCGATCTATCCGCCCGAACACGCGGGGCTGGCCGATGAAGTCGCCAAGCACGGGGCTTTGCTCAGCGAATTCGCGCCGCGAACACCACCGCGCGCCGGACAGTTTCCGCAACGCAATCGATTATTGAGCGGCCTGGTGGAGGGAGTGCTGGTAGTTGAAGCCGGCACACGGAGCGGGGCTTTGATCACCGTCCGCATGGCGCTGGAACAGGGACGCGAAGTGTTTGCAGTACCAGGTCCTGTCGATCGAGAGAGCAGTCGAGGATGCCACTCGCTGTTGAAAGACGGGGCGATCCTGGTTGAGTCTGTGGCGGACATCATGGATGAACTCGAGCCTCAAGCGCTGGCAAAATCGACGGCGGGTCCGCGCCATGCGGTACAACCAGGGAGACCATCGGCTGGCCATGGGGTGCAGCCGATTGAGCCGGAACTGGACGATCCGCAGCAGCGTGTCGTCTACGATCTGGTCACGTCGGAACCGCGGTTGATTGACGAGGTCATCGCGCGGAGCGGGCTGACGGCACCCCAAGCGCTGGCGGCCATCGGGGCTCTTGAACTGCGCCGGTTGATCGGCCGGATCAATGGTCCATTCCTGCAACGACTGGCACCGCTGCCAGTCGAAGCTGTGCGGCGGATGCCGCTTCCTCGCTAGTTCGATTGCGGCGCGCCCGCCTCCGAAATGAAGATACAGACCGTCGAAGCGATCCTAGGTCCGGGCGGCAGTATCGCGCGCCGACTGAAACATTACGAACCACGGCCCCAGCAGCTTGCGATGGCCAATGCCGTGGAACGAGCGCTTGCCGATCAACGGCATCTGGTCGTAGAGGCCGGCACGGGCACGGGCAAGTCCTATGCCTATCTGATTCCCGCGATTCTGTTTGCCACACGCGATCAGGTGGAAGTCGAAGAGGGAAAGGCGGGGACTGCAGAGCCACCGCACGATGACCATGGTTTCGACGAAGATTCTGAAGATTCCGCGGCAGCAGCGCGGCGCGTCGTGATTGCAACCCACACGATCAGTTTGCAAGAGCAATTGCTGGCCAAAGATATCCCTGTTCTGAACAGTGTGATCCCGCGCGAATTCACGGCGGTCCTGGCAAAAGGTCGTGGCAACTACATTTCATTGCGCAGGCTCGATCAGGCGATCAGCAAATCAACCATGCTGTTCGAAAGCGCGGAGCAGACGCAGCTCGAGTCGATCCGTAAGTGGGCGAATGAGACGAATGACGGCAGCCTGGCAGATCTGCCGCTGCGGCCGGCGCCTGAAGTTTGGGATGAAGTCGCCAGTGATTCAGGCAACTGTTTGGGACGGCGCTGCCCGCGCTACAAGGATTGCTTCTACTTCGCGGCTCGCCGGCGCCTGCAGAATGCACAGCTCCTGATCGTCAATCACGCCCTGTTCTTCACCGATCTGGCACTTCGGGCGAACGGTGTCAGCCTTTTGCCCGATTACGGAGCGGTGATTCTGGACGAATGCCATACCCTGGAGCAGGTAGCCAGCGAGCAGCTGGGCTTGCGCGTGACAGCGGGGCAGATCGATTACAACCTCAACAAGCTCTACAACGACCGCACGCATCGCGGCCTGCTGCGGACTCATGAGCTGAGCGAACTGGAACGCGAAGTCGATCGAATTCGATTGATCGCCAGCGATTTCTGGGATCGACTGGAGGCCTGGTGGCAAACGGCCGGGCGACCGAACGGCCGGGTGGCCGAGCCACCACCGGTGGAAGACGAGTTAACGCCGGCACTCCAAGAGCTGTCCCGCGCCCTGCGAAAGCAAGCAGATCGGACACGTGGTGAATCTGATCGGCAAGATTTCATTTCGGTTTCAGATCGAATCGGCATCCTTGGCGGCACGATCTCACAATGGTTGCAACAGAATCTTGAAGTGCCCTGCGTCTATTGGCTGGAGCACACAGGCCGAGGTCGGCGAGGGCCGCGCCTGATGCTGGCCGCAGCCCCGCTGGAAGTTGGCCCCGCGCTCCGCAAGCAACTTTTCCAGGCCGGCCCGACCGTAATCATGACCAGCGCGACGCTGGCAGTCGGCGCCGACGAACGCCTGCAGTACTTTCGCAATCAAATTGGCTTGACCCATGCCCGCACGCTCGTCGTAGGCAGCCCCTTCGACTACCGCAAACAGGCGCAGCTGGTGACCGTGACTGGCCTGCCCGATCCGACCGAACGGGCCGGTGAATTCACCGCGATTTTGCCTTCGTTGCTCCGTCGCTACATCGCTCAAACCGATGGCCACGCATTCGTGCTCTTCACCAGCTATCAACTGCTGCGGCAGATGGCCAGCGCATTGCAGCCGTGGCTGACCAGTCGGCAACTCGTCCTCTATAGCCAGGCGGAAGCCCTCTCGCGAACCGCATTGTTGGATGCGTTCCGCTGCCAGCCACGAGGCGTGTTGCTGGGGACCGACAGCTTTTGGCAAGGTGTCGATGTGCCTGGCGACGCCTTGCAGAACGTGATCATTACGAAGTTGCCGTTCGCGGTGCCCGACCATCCACTCCGCGAAGCGAGGCTGGAACAGATCCGCGAACAGGGCGGCCAGCCGTTTCGGGATTACCAGTTGCCCGAAGCGGTGCTTAAATTGCGACAAGGATTTGGACGATTGATTCGCAGCCGTACCGACCGCGGTCAGGTGGTGATCCTCGACCCGCGAATTCTTTCCAAACCGTACGGTCGCGTTTTTCTCGACAGCTTGCCCGATTGCCGCCGCGTCACGCATCACTATCCTCGGGAACTGCCGCCCGATCCGGCAGAGGTCTGAACCATCCGGCGGCGGTCTGGGCTACCCGGCGGCGGTCTGGGCCCGATGGCACCTGCGGCCGATCGACGGGGTCCCATGCGTGCGCTGACTCGCAGTCGGCCGTAGCTCGGTTCTCGATGACTTTCCGGATGGCGAAGACAGGTGACGCGTGTCGGCACTGACTTTCCTGAAAAACTTCCTGAGCCACCCGACCCAGGTCGGAGCGATCGCGCCAAGCAGCGACGCGCTGGCCGAGGAGATGGTGCGGTGGATCGAGTGGCCGCACGTGAGCGCCTGCGTGGAGTATGGACCAGGCACTGGCGTGTTCACCGCGGCGATTCAACGCAAACTCATGGCGGGAGCACGGTTCTTCGCCATCGAACGATCAGCTGATCTGGCCGCACTGACGCGCGCCCGCTGTCCCGGCGTGACGGTTTATGAAGACAGCGTTGCGAATGTCGAAGCGCTTTGCCAACGCGAAGCGATCACGCAGATCGATGCGATCGTCTGCGGACTGCCCTGGGCAAGCTTCAGAGAAGAATTGCAATCCGCCTGCCTGGATGCGACCCTTCGCGCCATGCGGCCCGGAGCACAGTTCGTGACATTCGCCTATTGGCAAGGTCTGCTCTTGCCCGCCGGACAGCGGTTTCGCCGACGACTTCAGCAATCCTTCGCCCATGTGGAAACCAGTACCACGGTCTGGCGCAATCTGCCCCCGGCGTTCGTCTATCGGTGTCGCAAGTGAACGTTGCCGGCCGGTGGGTGCCGCTTCCCAAGATGACGCCACGTTTGCATTTGGAGGCTAACAGACACGCCGCGGCCCGAAAATTGAGACCTGAAAGCGCTTGTCCTGCAGCGACGAAATCGGTATCACGCAATACGTAGTACCGGAGTTCATTCCGCGGAAGCGGTGCCCTTGGCACGGCGACCGCCCAAGGAGGTAGGTCGTGGAACGGAGTTCTCACACAACGGCAGGCGGCGGAAAATTGCGCTGGTGGGGCGTCACAGTATTTTGTCTGCTCGTTATCGGAATCCTGTTCTGGTCGCAGCGCGCACGGGCCCGCGCGGCAATAGATGCAAGCCTCGCTGCGGCAGCCGCTGCCGAGCGGTTCCGGCCTGTCGACAGTTCGGTCGCGAGTTCTTCGACTCCTGCGGCTGGCCCCTTGGATGCATCGGCCACACTCGCCGAAACGAACGCGGTTTCCGAGAACGGAGTCACGCTGGCGGCTGCCGCTCGACCGATCGGGCCACGCGCGATCGCACTGGAAGAGGCCCTCGAACTGGCCCGCCAGTCGCTCGATCGGATCAATCGCGAAGTCGAGTTTTATACCGGTCGCCTGATTCGACGTGAGCGCCTGAACGGTGAACTGTCGCCTGAAACGGAGATGGCATTCAAGATTCAGACGCGGCTGACGGACGGCGATCGACTGGTCCGGCCGTTAGGCGTGTATTTGCATTTTCTCCGTCCCGAAGCGAACGCAGGCCGGGAGGTAATCTGGGTCGAGGGACAAAATGACAACCAACTGATCGCGCATGAGGCGGGTTTGATGAACTTGATGCGCGCCAACCTGGATATCAAAGGCTGGCTGGCGATGCGCGGGATGCGCTACTCGATCGACCAGATCGGCCTTCAGAATCTGCTGGAACAGTTGCTGGTCCGCGGCGCCGTGGCTGCGTCACAACCTGGCGTCAGCGCCAAGCTGGTGCCTCAACAAGCGGTCGGCGGCCGACCCTGCACCCTGCTGGAGGTGGTTCAGCCCGAGCCGCTGACCAATGCCCGATTTCATATCGCCCGGATCTATATGGACGATGAACGCCAGATTCCGCTTTTGTACGAGAGCTACATGTGGCCCAATGAGCCGGGCGGGGAACCGTTGCTGGACGAGCAATACACCTACCTGGACGTGGAACTAAACCCGCCGGAGGATCCCCGGGCATTTGATCCTGATAACCCGGCATATAACTATCCCTGAACGGGATGCGGCATGCGATGCGATGGGTTCAGATCGGAAATCCACCGCGGATCGGTGAATAGGTCTTGCTGGCGAGCAACTGCGAGGACGGATCAAAGGCAACGCCCAAAATAGGATCGAGGGTCCGGCAAACTATGAAAAAGGTTGTGCCATGTTGCATGCCTCTGTGACGCAGCGAATAGAATAGTCGGGGCCTCGTCATTTGCTCGAGGGAGTTCGAGCAAAGATTATTGTTCGGGCGCAATTCATGAAACCGTCCGTGCCCGCAACGTCACATCTCAGCTTGCTGGGAAAAAGCCTGGCGGATGCCCTGCTTCCGGGCAACCGCCTGCAATGGTGGCTCTGGACCATCGCTTGCGTCCCATTGCTGGCCGTCGTCGGGGGACGTCACTACTATCGCGAAGCGCTGTTCAGCGAAGTCACGAATCAGCTGAGAAGTGTCCGCGATTCGAAGGCCACCGCAGTTGAACTGTGGATCAACGGCCATCGAGATCGCGCGAGCCTGCTGACGCTATCCTCAGGCCTGCACGATACGGCGCTTTATTACCTGAGGGCCGCGAGGGGATTAGAGAATGACCAACCACCTCCGATCGATCTCGATAATCAGAACCCTGTCAGCGCGCTGACCGAACAAGAGTTGATCATGGTCGGCGAATATTGGGGCTGGCTGCTGCTGGATCGCGACCGGCGGATTGTTCGAGGCTCAATACCGGCGGAGATCGGCTCGGTCTTTCCATTGAACGAGGCCATCTGGACGGAATTTGTGCTCGCTAAGGGAAGGACTCGGGCCGAGCCGATGTTCAACTCGGCGATCCCAAGTCCCGTTGAGTTTGTCGATCGGGATTTCCGGGGCAACACACAGACGACGATTCCTGCACAGACGCCGCTGCTGTCCGTCGTCGCACCCGTCCGTGAAGCGTCAGGCGAAGGTGAAGATGAAGCGGTGCGGGGAGCCCTGGTCCTGGTGATGGGCCTGGATCGACTGGAAGAGATCCTCGAGCCCGAGCCTGTGGGGGAATCGTACGAAACGTACTTGATTAATCGTGCCGGTCGATTTTCATCGCGAAGCCGCTTTGAAAAGCAACTGATGAACAATCGTCGGCTGCAGCTTGGGCAATCATCAGTCTACAACCTCTTCTGTGTCGACCCGGTGGCTCATCCAGAATACGCCAAATCGGCCAAAACGAATCCGCCCCGCAGCGCATTGACCAATGCCGCCCGCTCGCTCCTGGAAAGTCGACGCGAGGGTGAGGAAGTCCAGTCACTGGATCGCGACTATCGAGGCCTGGAGTCGGTCAGCGCGTGGCGACCGTTGCATGGGAGTGACCTGGGTCTGATCACGGAAATCAATGCTTCGGAGATCTATCGGCCGCAAAGGATCCTGCAGTGGATCTCGTGGGGCGTTGTGGCGCTGTCGCTGGGACTGTCTGGATCGCTGTATGCCACGGCTTGGGCCATGCGTCGCTGGCGCCAGCAGCTCGACCGGTCACTCGGCGAAGTGCGCCGCTTGGGTCATTACCAGATCGATCGCGTGATCGGCCAGGGTGGCATGGGCGTGGTGTACCGCGGCGAACACCGGCTGCTGAAGCGCGACGTTGCAATCAAGCTGCTGCCGCACGAAAAAGCGACTTCGCGGCGGGTCGCGCGGTTTGAACGAGAAGCCCAGATCACTGCCCGACTGATGCACCCCAATACGGTGACCGTCTATGACTACGGGCGGACAGCAGAGGGCGAGCTGTACTGCGTGATGGAGCTTTTGGAGGGTATCGACCTGGCCAAGCTCGTTCAGCGATTCGGGCCGCAACGGGAAGCACGCGTCATCCATATTCTCCGCCAGGCCTGTGGTTCACTGGCCGAAGCCCACGCGTACGGCCTGGTGCACCGCGACATCAAGCCCTCCAACATCATGCTCACCCATCGCGGCGGGTTGTTTGACTTTGTGAAAGTCCTGGACTTCGGTCTGGTAAAGGCAATCGACGATTCCAATGGCGAACCGAGCTCCTTGAGTCGGGTGACACGGGTCGGGGAGCTGGCCGGTACCCCGCATTTTCTTGCACCAGAGGCCGTCACCGCGCCGCAATCGATCGATGCACGGGCGGATCTCTATGGCCTCGGCTCAGTCGGCTACTGGCTGCTGACCGGTCATACGCTGTTCTCCGGCGGTGATCCCGTGGAACTCGCGATGCAGCATGTCAATGCGCCTGTGCCTGGCCTGGCAACGCGGGGAGCCGCGGGTGTTTCCAGCGATCTGGAACAGGTGCTGATGCGCTGTCTGGATAAGAACCCCGCCAAGCGACCCCAGTCCGCGATGGCGTTGGACCAGGAGCTGGCAGCCTGCCATTCGGCCGGACAATGGACGAATCAAGATGCCAGGCAATGGTGGGACGAATACCTGAATCCAGCCGACGCGACGCGAATGGAGCCATTGCCGGCGAACGGATTGAGCACATGGAATTCTAAACCGTTGCACGAGCCAACAGTTTCCGAATCGATGCGCCACCCGTAATGTTCTTGACAATCGGGAAGCCCTGGTTGCGGAGCCAGCAGGCCGCGACATGTCCCCGTTTCGCGGTCTGACAGATCGTCAATGTCGGCCGCTGCGGGTCGAGTTCTCTCCACCGCGCGGCCAGTTCATCGATCGGAATATGCACGGCACCAGGCACCGGTAAGCTTTCCAGTTCTGCGGTCGTCCGCACGTCCACCACCTGCCAGCCATCCATTGCAATGCCCGGAGGAGCGAGCTCGGGCGCGCTGCGCAGATCATTCTCCGCGGTGAAGCCCAGCATGTGGATCGGATCTTTCGCGCTGCCGTAAGGCGGTGCGTAGGCCAGGTCCAGCTGGGCCAGATCATGCACCGTGCCACCGAAGTGAATCACCGAGGCGATCACATCGATCCGCTTGTCGACTCCTTCCTTGCCCACCACCTGCGCTCCGAGGACTTTGCCATCGGCGGGCGCGTAGAGCAGCTTCAGCGTCATCGGTAGCGCGCCGGGAAAATAACTCGCATGGTGGGTCGCCTGCACGAATGCCGTACGGTATTCGATGCCTCGCGCACGACAGGCCTTTTCATTAAGTCCGGTACAGGCAGCGGTCTCGTCGAAGACGCGAACGATCGCCGTACCCAGGACGGCTCCCATCGACAGCGAATCACCGCACGCGGCATGAGCGCCGGCGATCCGCCCTGAACGATTCGCGGGACCACCCAAAGGAATCCGCATCGGTTCATCGAGAACCTGATGGGTGTACTCCACCAGATCGCCACAGGCGTAGATCTGTGGATCACTGGTCTGCAACAGGTTATTGACCGCGACCCCACCGGCCGGGCCGATCGTCAGTCCGGCGTCCCGAGCCAATTGCGTCCGCGGGCGGACACCGACTCCCATCAACACGAGCTGGCAGTCCAGATGCGTGCCATCGGCAAATTCGATCCCGGTGACTGTCTGTCCTTCGGTGATGAACCGCTGCACGGTTGCACCCAGGAATAACTTGATCCCCGCTGCACGCAGCGCTCCTTCGACCGGTACAGCCATTTCTGGATCAAGCGGAGTGAGAACTTGAGGATTCCGCTCGATCAGCGCCACCTCGACTCCGCGGTGATGCAATTGTTCGACGGATTCCAGCCCCACAAAGCCACCGCCGATCACCGCGACACGTCGGACGTTGCCGGTCTGCAAGTGAGCCTGCAAGCCGTCCAGATCGGTGAGAGTCCACAACGAGTAAACATTGGTCAGGCCGGCGGTCCAGAAGGGAGGACGCAACGGTTCGGCGCCCATGGACAGAATCAAACGGTCGTAAGGCAAGTCGAAAGTCTCGCCACTCTCGAGGTCTTTGCACGTCACCAACCGCCGCTGTCGATCGATCTTCAAGGCCTCGCACCGCGTCTTCACTTGGACCCGGAACCGATCCCAGAACAGTTCCGGAGTGGCGACCAGCAACTGATCGCGGCTCTTGATCTCGCCGCCCAACTGGTATGGCAAACCGCAATTGGCAAAGGAGATGCTGGGGCCCTTTTCCAGCAACGTGATCTCGGCGTCCGCGTTGCATCGCCGTGCCCGCGCCGCGGCCGATGCGCCACCGGCAACTCCGCCGATCACCAAAATCTTGAGCGTGCTCATAGCGTTCATTCTCGAAAGTCCTTTTCGTTCAACGTGTGTCGTTCGCGTCTCGGGAACATCACCAAATGGACCGTCGCCACTGTGGGCGGCTTGGTCCGATCCAAAGATCGTTCATGGGAGCCGCCTGGCAGACGGACTGCCGCGCGGGCGGAGTCATCCATCAGTCGGTCGGCTCAGTTCTTCTTCCAACCACGGGGCTAACTCCTCCCAAGCGTTCGCTGCGGAGGTGTAATCGACATCCATCCAGCGGACGGGGGTTGCCGGCAAGACCCGCGGCTGAACGCTCGCCTCGCGGTGAATCGGGATTTGGGAGCTGTCACCCATCGCGAGGCGTTCCTCTGTCCCGCGGGAAACCAGGAAGTTCGCGAGGGCGGCGGCGGCGATCGGATGGGGAGCCCCACGCAGCACGGCGACGCTGTTGGGGATCCGCAGCGTACCCACCTGTCCTGGTTGTTGATCGGGGAAAACGATTGCCAGTTTTGGATTACGATCACGCTCGATTACCGCGTCGTCCGTGTCGGTCAATCCCCAAGCCAGCTGGCCCGCGGCGACTGCGACGGCGACTTGTTTGTTGCCCGACAAAGTTCGCGCATTCCGCCGGATCTCGCGAATCCGCTGCCGAGCCGCTGCGTCGCCCAATTGAGCGGCCCAGACTGCGGCATGCGTGGCCGTGGTTCCGAATGCGGGTCGCGCCCAACCGCACTTGCCCTGCCATCGCGGGTCGGCCAGGTCCTCCACACGTGTCGGCCAGCTGGCCGGGTCCGACAGCAATTCCTGATTGATCAACAGCACGCGAGCCCTCGCCGCAAATCCGCACCATGTGTTGTCGCTGGCTCGCAGTTCGCTGGGCCAGTCTGCTGGCAAGTCCCATCCGATCGGCTGCAATAGATCCATCCGCTGCAAGCGGAGTGTGTGCAGCAGCTCATTGTTCCAAAACAGATCGGCAGTCGGTCGCTCGCGCTCAGCGACAATCCGATTCACCAGGCCGATGGTCTTCGTGGACTCGATGTCAAACTTCGCGCGGACCGAGACAGGCGGCTGCTGCGTCCGTTCGAAGGCGCTCAAGATCGGTGCCGCGAATTCACGATCTAGCGCACAGTAAACGGTCACCTCGTTCTCTTGGCGCGCCGTGCAGCCAGCCGCCCACGGCGCAGCGGCCAAGACGGCCAGCGCCTGCCGCCGCGAACAAGAGGCTTTGAATGCAGGGCATGATGCCCGAACAATTCGACCCAGCGTGCGTTTCATCAGCCAGCCCATTCCTGGATGGGACCCGCGGACCATGCCGGACGCGGATCGAATGTCATCCCTGCACAACGCCCGAGTGCGTCGAACGGAGCAGGAAACATGATTTCAACCTGATCCCGCCCATTTTCCCGTCGCGTAAGGCAGGGAAAGGGCAACAAGGCTCGGGTTCACCTCGGGCCACGACTGCGACAGAGCGGGCAGGCCGGGTACGATCACAGGTCGTGGGCTCGGGATCCGTCGGAATCGTGGTGCATTGCATGTTCTCGATTCGTCGCACTCTCAACAACCCGTTGAACCATCGATATGGCCAGGGCGCAGGCGGCGTGCTTGCCGTGTCTGGGCGCGACAGGATGCGGTGGTTCGTCGCAGGCGCTTTGGTCCTGTTCGCAGGCCCCCTGGGAGCGGCCCCGCCGTCGTTCCGCACGCTCACGGGTACGCACATCGAGATCCTGACGGACTTGCCGGCCGATCCCGAGACCGATCAGTTGCCGGCGGCCTTCGATGCGGCCGTTCCACGGTGGCGCGATGAACTGAAGTTATCTGAAGAGCAAGTCGCCAACTGGCGGGTGCGGGCCTACGTGATGCGCGACAAGGAACGGTTCCGCGCGGCCGGGCATTTGCCGGAAGACCTGCCCGATTTTCCACATGGCTACCAGCGCGGCGATCAATTGTGGGTCGTGGCGCAATCAGGCAATTACTACACACGGCATCTGCTGCTGCACGAAGGGGTCCACGGATTGATGACCCGTGTGCAACAAGGGGCCGGCGCACCGTGGTTCATGGAGGGCACTGCGGAACTGTGGGCCACGCATCGCTGGGACGGTCAAGGGATCAAACTGCCGATTATCCCGGCCTCGCGGAATGACACCCCGTATTGGGGCCGCCTGAAGTTGATCGATCAGGCTCGGCAAAAGAATCGAGTGCCAAGCATCGAGCATGTGCTGAACTATTCGCGGACGGCCCATCGCGATACGGAACCGTACGCCTGGAGTTGGGCCGCGCTGCTGCTGCTGCGGATGTATCCCGAGTATCAGCCGTGGATCGTCGACGCGGCCCGTCATGGAGCGCTCGATGATCGAGCCTTCCAGCGTTGGGTCCAGGAGACGCTGCTCGATGATCGGGCGCTGCTGGAATCGCGGTGGCGGCTGTTGGTTGCCGATCTGGATTATGGCTTCGAGCCGGCGCGGCATCGCTGGTCGCCGCGCGTCGGCACGGGACTGGAAGAACTGACCCCAAACAGCGTGCAACGGACGATCAAAACCGATACCGGCTGGCAAGCCACCGGAATCCGAGTCGCGGCCGGCGACGTGATTGAAATGGTGGCCGAGGGACGATTCAGTCTGGCCGATCAACCAAGGCCGTGGTGGAGCGAGGCCGATGGAGTGACCCTTCGTTACTACCGTGGTCAGCCGTTGGGCAAGCTGATGGCGCTGGTTTTGCCCGAAATGACCGATAGGGCTGTGTCCAGGCAAACCGCTGAGCAGTCACCGGCTGAACACGACCTGTGGGAGAACCTGGAGGCGGTCCCCGTAGGGAGCGAAGGTCAAGTGAAGGCCGTGTCCGACGGACAACTGTTGCTGAAGGTCAACGATGCGCCCGGCGCGTTGTCGGACAATCGCGGCACCCTGCAAGTGACGATCCGCAAGGCCCCGGCGTCAATTAACGCGTCGCGTTAGATCGACGCTCGAACAGCGGACACGCAGCCGAGACTGCCGCCAATGCCGGACTTGGTTTACGGCATGCGGGCCACGTCCACACAGGCGTTCCGGGCGTCTGGCCGACGAACTGATGCTTCGGCCGACCACGTTGACGCTCGGCAACCGCTCGCGGAGAATCGCAGACGAGGGGCTGCGATCGCATGCCGGTGGGGCTGCGATCGCCAGCCGAGTCGAGTGCCGAAGGGCACGGGGCTGAGGGCGCAATCGCTGACCTGCCGAGCGATCGCTCAATCAGTTGCTTGCTGGAACCACATCCGGACGTTCGTGGGGCATCCACCGTTCGGGCGTGATCCAAGCCGCCGGCACCATGGGGGTGACCGGAGTTGCTGGCCGCCGACGGTATTGGAAACCATGAACTATCTGCAGTCCCAGGACCCCGAGATCTGGGCCGCGATCTCGAGCGAAGCGCGACGTCAGCAAGAGGGGCTTGAGCTGATCGCGAGCGAAAATTATACGAGCCCTGCCGTGATGCAGGCGGCCGGCAGCGTGCTGACGAATAAGTACGCGGAAGGCTATCCGGGCAAACGCTATTACGGCGGCTGTGAGTTCGTCGATCGGGCGGAGAACCTGGCGATCGAACGAGCCTGCCAGTTGTTTGGCGCCGAAGCTGCCAATGTGCAGCCGCACAGCGGTTCGCAAGCCAACACGGCCGTCTATTTGACGGTTCTGCAGCCGGGCGACACGGTCCTCGGCCTGGATCTGGCTCAGGGAGGACACCTGACTCACGGGATGCCGTTGAACATCAGCGGCAAGCTCTATCACTTCATCAGCTACGGCGTCGATCGTCAGACCCATCGGCTTGATTTCGATCAGATCGCGCGATTGGCGCGGGAGCACAAGCCGAAGCTGATCGTGGCCGGAGCGAGTGCTTATCCGCGGGAGATTCCGCATGAGCGATTTGCGGAGATCGCGCGAGATGTCGGTGCGAAGTTGATGGTGGACATGGCCCATTACGCGGGTCTGGTTGCAGCCGGTGTCCACAACAATCCTGTGCCGGTCGCGGACTATGTCACCACGACGACGCATAAAACATTGCGCGGTCCGCGGAGCGGTCTGATTCTCTGCCGCGCTGCCGATTTGAAAGACATCAACCGGAGTGTGTTCCCCGGAATTCAAGGGGGTCCACTGATGCACATTGTGGCTGCCAAGGCGGTGTGCTTTGCCGAGGCGATGACCGAAGATTTTCGACGATACGGCGCCCAGGTCGTGGCCAATGCCCGAGCGCTGGCGGATAGCCTGTTGCGACAAGGCGGCCGGCTGGTTTCCGGCGGAACCGACAACCACTTGATGCTGCTGGATGTGCACGACCTGGGGCTGGGCGGCAAGAAAGCCGAACGGGTTCTTGATCAATGTGGGATCACGGTCAACATGAACATGATCCCCTTCGATCAACGAAAACCGATGGATCCATCCGGCATTCGCATCGGAACCCCGGCGATCACGACGCGGGGGATGGGCACCGATCAGATGGCCCGGATTGGGCAGTGGATCATCTCGGCTTTGCGGAACGCCGACGACGAAGCCCTCCACGCGACCATCCGCCAGGAAGTCCGTGAGTTGTGCAGCGATTTCCCTGTGCCGGCTGCCGCGGCCGCGATGGCGGACGTGCTATGAGTCGCAGGAACCGGATTCTGATCGCCGACGACAATGGGCCCAACCGTGAATTGTTGGAGGCCTATCTGGCGAACGTCGACTGCGACATCGAACACGCGGTCGACGGGCAGGATACGCTGGACAAAGCCACACGTTTCCAGCCGGATCTGATTCTGCTGGATGTGATGATGCCCAAGCTGAGCGGCTTTGAAGTCTGTCGCCAGCTGAAGGACGACCCCCAAGGCCGTCGCGCCATGATCCTGATGGTCACCGCTCTGAACGAACTGGGGGATGTCGAACGCGCGGTCGCTGCAGGCACGGACGACTTCTTGAGCAAGCCTGTGAACAAGGCGGAACTCTTGAAGCGAGTAGAGAATATGCTCAAGTTGAAGGATATGTCGGACGAGCTGGAGCGGTTACGGGCCTATATTCAGAACATGGAAGATCAGGCGGAGCCGCGCGGAACTTCCGCTTGAACGCATTGGCCTCTCGACGGAGATCGGGGATGTCGCATGCCGCCGATCGATCGATTTCTGCGAACGGTGCCGTCCGAACCGTTTTCGCGGACCATCTTTGGATGATCCCACGTTCCGCACTGGTGGTCTGCCTGTCGCTGGGATTGTGGTCCGCGCCCCAAGTCTGCTCAACCTCATCGACCTGCGCTCAAGAACCGTCAACGAACGAAACCGGCGATCGCCAGATCCGTGATCGCGTGAATTATTGGGTCGAACAACTGGGCGCGTCGAACTTCGCACAGCGGATGCGGGCGCGCCTGGAACTGGAGCGGCTGGGACTGCTGGCGTTCGATGCCCTGTATGAAGCCCAATTCGCCGAAGACAGTGAGATCTCGCTCGCGGCGCGATATCTGATCGGCAGCTTGCAAGTCAGCTGGGCGAATCCGGAAGACCCGGATGCGGTCCGCAATCTGCTGGAAGGTTACGGAGGACTGGGGGAGCTCGATCGCCAGGCGCGGATCGAGCGGCTCACGCAACTGCCCGATCATGTGGCCTTGCCTGCGCTCTGCCGACTGGCCCGTTTTGAAAGCAGCCCGCTGCTCAGTCGGCGTGCGGCCTTGGCCGTGCTCCGCATGCCGGATCCGACGTTGGATGCCGAACGGCAGCGGACCACGGCACTGATTCAGGAAGTGCTTGGCCCCAACGATCGTGCGACATCCGCATGGTTGCGACTACGCGCCGAGGAGTGGCTCGAGGGCAACCTCCGCGAGGAACAATGGCGGGAATATCTGGCAGCCGAACGTGAAGAGCTCAACAGCGGAGGTCAAGGAACGATCACCGATCAGTCGTTGGTCCGGGATCTGTATTGGTCCGTGGCCGAGCGAGCGGCGAAATTGGAGATGCAGGCCGCGACCGAATTCGCATTGGACAGTCTCGACTTGATCCCCAGCGAAGATCTGGCCGTCGTTGATGCAGTGACCTGGGCGCTGAACCATCGTATCGATGGCTTGATCGAACGGCTCTATGCGCGTGAGGGAAATCGTTTCGAGCAAGAGCCGCGCCTGCTGTACGGGTTGGCGGATGTTGCGCGGCGAAACGGACTCAGCGAGCGTGCCAAGCAACTCGCCGATCAGGCCCGTGGCTTGGCGCCGCCGCCGACCGACGGGAGCGGCGAACTGTTGGACGAAGCCCTGTATCGGCATACCGAAATGGGGATCCTGCTGCAGGAGCGCGGCTGGTTTGATTGGGAAAAGCGCGAGCTGCAGCTGGTGATCGATGCCGCCCCCCTGGATTCCTTGCCGAGCGCCCGCGCGCGGATTCAACTGGCCAGCCTCCACGAAGCGCTGGAAGAATTCCCCGCCGCGATTCAAACTCTGGAACCGCTCATCAAGCGAATCCAGGCGGACGATGCCTTCGCGACTCGGGTCAAGGATCTGCTGCTGGTCAGCGAGCCAAGCGAACTGGTCAGTCGGTGGTATTACTTGCAGGGTCTGCAGGCGATCAACACAGGGGATACCAAGTCGGCAGGCGAGTTGCTGTTGAAGGCGACGGAACAGTACCCCGATAACATCGAAGCGCTGATCGCGATGTATCGATTGCCCGGCGATGCCGGTTGGCAGACGCGCCGCCAATTGAAAGTGGCTGCTTCCGCCAAACGGCTCCGCGAGGCGATCGACTGGTTGAGCCGGATGCTGAACACGCAGCAGGCCGGTGCGGATCGAGCCGGCACGGCCGCATTCCTGGCGATGCGATGCAACCAATACGCATGGTTGATCGCCAACACCGAAGGCGATATGGCTTCAGCCGTCGAATACAGCCAGAAGGCGCTCGAACTGCAGCCCGGAGAGCCGGCCTATCTGGATACCCTGGCGCGCTCGCTGTTTGCCGGGGGCGATCTCAACGGCGCCATTGAGGCTCAGCGGCGGGCCGTCGCTGCGGAGCCTCACTGGCCCCCTTTGCAGCGGCAGATGGAGTTCTTCCAACAGCAGGCGGAAGGGAAAGCGGCGGGAGCCCCGCCTCCATGAATCCGTCCGAAAGAACGTTGGTCGCTCAATCACCCCAAGCCCGTCAAACCAAACGCATCGCCCTGATCTGGCTGTCGGTCGTCACCGTGGTTCTGCTGGCCGCCGGGTTGTTGCGTGCGGAACCGGGCCAAGGCATCTCGATGAGCGGGCCAGCCGCTTTCCGTTTTCCGGAACTGTGCAGCAGCCGACGAATGTTCGGGCTATCGTGCCCGGGCTGTGGCCTGACACGCAGCATCGTCAGCGCCGTCCACGGCCACGTTCGCGAATCATGGACCTTTCACCCGGTCGGCTTGATCACCCTGGGAATCCTGCTGGCACAGGTCCCACTTCGAATCTGGCAGTTCACCGCCGCCCATACGGGACGCCGGATCTTCGACACGACCAAGTTCGATCTGTGGTTGCTCCTGTGCTGGCAGGTGGCCTTGTTCACCGTATGGTGTGCTCGGTGGTGGCAGGACAGTCTCCCCTGAAATTCGCGTCCGGATGCGGGCACCGCTGTGCGAGCACGGCCCGCTGCTGTCTTGCGTGGTGGTATAACCTGGACAGATCGCGTGGCATCCTTGCCCGGATCAATGCCAGAGATGGATTCTATGCGTCCCAGCCATGCGCAAGGATGGTGAAGCCACAGCAATCGAACGAAGGCGGAGGTCAGCAGCATGCGAGAGTTGCAATGCGAAGTCGGCGGAGATCTTTGGACGGCAACCGATATCGGCATCGGGCCTCCGGTCGTCCTGATTCACGCCTTTCCGTTGGATAGCCGGATGTGGCGGTTCGTTCAGGTCGATCTCGAGCCATCGCGTCGCGTGATCTCGGTCGATCTGCCCGGATTTGGAAAGTCACGCTCCGGCTCGGATGCGTCCCCTACGATCGAACATTGGGCCGGCAGTCTGCTGCAGGCACTTGAGCATTGGCAGGTGCCCGCCCCTTTCACGGTCTGCGGACTGTCGATGGGCGGCTATGTAGCGCTCGAATGCTGGCGTCAGGCGCCCCAGAAGATCGACAAGCTGATCCTGTGCGACACGCGCGCCGAGGCCGATACGGATGCGCAGCGTGAAGCCCGCGCCAAGTTTGCTCAAGAGGTGCTCCGCGAAGGCAGCAAGGTGGCCGTCACCAACATGCTGCCCAAACTGCTCGGTGCGACCTCGATGGCGGATGAACCTGAACTGATCGAAGAACTGCAGGCCTGGATCGAACGAGTCGAACCGAAGTCGATTGCCGGCGCTTTGCAGGCGATGGCCCGTCGCCGTGATTTCAAAGATCAATTGACAAAGATCGAGTGCCCCGTCGCCTGCATCGTCGGTGCGGAGGATCAAGTCACGCCGCCCGTGCAGATGCAGGCACTGGCAGCTGCAATCCCCAATGGTTCTTGTCGCGTGATTGCGGAAGCGGGACACCTGCCACCGCTGGAACAGCCGACCGCGTTCTGCGGAATGCTCCGCCGAGCACTGCAGATATAGGCCCGTTATCTCCACCGCGCGATTCGAGCGGACGGTCTCCAGCCAGTCGTCCGCACGAAGCATCCTCGCGCCTGCGCTCTTTGCACGCCAACGGCTCTCAACCGGTTTGTTCCAGGGCCGTCTGTTGCTGAGCGGAATCTGCTACTGCGTAATGCGTAGTACAGCGTTCCGTGAGCACGCGGCTGGCTGGATCCATCGTGTCGGGCATCCGCCTGGCGTCGTGGTTCCGCGGTGCCGCTGATTGCGAGATCAAGGACAGTCGGCGAAGATACCAGGGACTGTAGGCGCTCGAGGCAGAATTGAATCCGAAGGTTCGTAGGGAAAAGGGTGTATCAATGACGAGGATCCGGTTGGCGCTGTTGGCTTCGGTTCTAGCCTGTCCGCTCTCTGTCGGCTGTGGGGGCCAAGCGACGACCGAACACAAGCCGGTGGGGTTTGATAAGACGGGGCGTCCACGACCGGGCGCGGCCGGCGCGGGTCCTTCAGCTGCGACGATTGAAAGCGAAGTGACGCCCGAAGGGAAGTTGCAGTTCGCGCAAGATCGCATCGCGCAGATGTCACGAGCCCAACGGGGCGGTGACGCGGGCGGCATGAAGCCTGAGCAAATTGAAGCAGAGTTGTACAAGGCGTTTATTCAAGCCGGTGAGGCCGCACAGGAACTGCTCAAGTCGGACAAAACCGATTTGGATCAGGACTTCGGTGGGGTGTTCTACAACTACGCATGTGCGCTCGCCAAACAGGGGGATCTTGAGAAATCCAAGGAGGTCCTTGCACAGAGTGTCGAGCATGGGTTTACGCAGCTCGGACACATCGAAAAGGACGTGGATCTGGCAGCCCTGCATCAATCAGAGGACTGGACGAAGCTCCGCGAACAACTGGCGGCGATCGCCGAGCGGGTGATCGGCTTGGAGGTCGAGAAGGAGTTCAAGGAGTTCAAGTCATTCCCCTTCGCCTTCGAGTTGCCGACGGTCGATGGCGACACGTTGAAGCTTGACAGTCTGAAAGGCAAGGTGGTGATTGCCGACATCTGGGGGACATGGTGCCCGCCGTGCCGCAAGGAAGTGCCGCACTTTGTCGAACTGCAGAATCGATACGGGGGCGAAGGCCTGCAGATTGTGGGCCTGAACTATGAGCGAAAGCCCACGAAGGAGGAAGAAATCGCGACGATCAAGCAGTTTGCTGCGGCCAACAACATGAACTACCCGCTCGTGCTGGGCGACGAGTCCACGCTGGAGCAGGTTCCAGGATTCCGTGGTTACCCCACGACGCTATTCATCGATCGCGCGGGTAAAGTCCGCTTCGTCGCCGTCGGTTTCCACGAACTGGGTTATCTGGAACTGGTCGTTCGGAAGTTGCTCTCTGAGTCGTCAGAGGACGGTTCGGCTCAAGAGGCGTGATCGAAGCGCTCGCCAGGCCGGCGACCATTTGCGGTTTGGCTCTCGCAGTCTCTAAGCCGCCTGAGCCATTACATTCTCGGCGAGCGGCCTGGGGCGGGAATGGTCGCTTGCAGATCGGCCTGTAGCGTTTGCCACGCCGATCGTGGCCCGAGCGGCCAGCGCTGGTTGATTTCGAGTTCAATTCCCAGGTAACGAGCGCCGAATTGGCGGCGCAGGGCCGTGGTCAAACCGTCGCTCTGGCCACGGTAGGGATAGTTTCGCCGCAACTGCAGGTCGGGGCGTCGCTCGCGAAGCGCTCTGAGCCACTCATCGCACCAGGCGCGTTCGGCCGGCCGCGTTGGATCGTACAGCCACGCAACGTCCGCTCTCCGGAATTCGCCGTTGAGCACGGGCGTGAAGCTATGAAATCCAATGTGGATGATCGAGCGGTTGCTGGCTTGCAGGCAACCCTCCACACTCGCGGCGATCGTCGCGCGATGCGGCCGATACACGTGGTCGATCAGCCACTGGCGCAGGGCAGCGGGTAACTCGCGGCTGAACTCCGAGAACAGTCGCGGATGGTGCAAGGAACGATTGGGTTCGATCAGCAGCCGCGTCAGGTCGGATCGCAAAAGTACTTCGCCGAAGTGCCGTGCGATTCGTTCACCCAGTTCGGCAGCTCCGGGATCCCAGCCGCGGTGAGACTCGAGAGTCCGCCTGGCATGAGCAGAGGCGAACAGGCTGCGCCAGCGAGGAGGCACCTGGCGACCTGCATGCTCACAGGAGAACACCCAGGACCAGCGAGCCGGCGCGGCGGACAGGCGATGACGATTCGGCATCCGGGACGAACTTCAACTGTCGATATCCGGGATAAACATCGTGCCCGCGTGGAGGCTGTCGGCGATCTGGCCATAGACCTCCTGAAGTCGACTGCGGTCTGGATACTTGCCGGTTGCGTCGGAGATGCGACGAGCCAACGGGCCGTGTCGAAGCAGGGCATCGAGCGGCCGCCAGTAATGCGCCACGTCTGGGTCATCGAGTTTCCGCACCGACTCGATCAAGTGCTCCCAGACGCTGCCCGCCGTCGCGCGGCGCCGCTGAATGCCCAGCAGCCGCAGGAATTCCGGATGATCGATCATGGCCTTATCGGCATGTCGCGTACACCGCTGCAGCAGCGCTGCCAGTTCATGCGTGTCGATGGCCTGCTGGTCCTTCAGTCGGCTCCAGCGTTCCTGTGTAAGCTGTTTGAGCACGGCGATGGCCGTCGATGCGATCGCCAGGTCCGCCATCGGGCACTCCTGCACATCGAGCACGCGGATTTCGATGGACTGTCGAGCAAACCTCGCGATCGCGCCACGGGCATTGAGCCATTCATCCTGCAGAATCTCTTCCGTGTCATGCGGCGCGATTGCCTGATAGAGAGGCTTCAGGATCCGCTCATGATATTCATCCATCGACCCGACGGATTCCGGGACAACGCTGCCGGTCACTTGCGGAACGCGCCGCGCATTGTGCCGGTAGACCTCCATTCGCGTGTCACACCAGCCTGACAGACGACCGTCCATTACGGGGCTGCTGGCAGCCAGCGCGGGCAGCAAAGGCAGCAGGACGCGAATCGCGGAATGCAATCGCACGAATTCATCGTCACCCTCAAAGGGCAGGTTGATATGGCAGCTTTGCAGGTTGGCCCAGCCATGCCCGCGGCAGTCAAAGATCCGGTGAAACGCTTCATAAACCGGGTTGTAGTCATGGGGCCACAATCGCAGTTCACGATCCGGATCCATCCAGGGGTGCATCGCCGTGGGCAGCAGTCGAGCCTGGCTCTCTGCGGCCAGTTCGTTGATTTCAAGGATCCCGCGTTGGAATGAGCGTTCCAGGTTGGCAAGCGCGGCGACCGGCTCATTGGTCTTCAATTCGATCACATGCAGCGCCAGTTCGTTGCTCCACCCGAGCGGCGGTCGTTCGACTTCGCCCGTCAATTCTCCCGCGGCCGAATGGAGGACGCGGTCGGCAACCGCGCGGACATCCAGGGAATGTCGATCGACCAGCATGTACTCCAGTTCGATGCCGACACAACTGAACAGGGAACGCTTCATGGAATCGAGCCGTTCTGGCAGGGTGGTCAGGTCAGCCGTGGGATCAGGCATGTGGAAAATCGCCCGGCTGGACTGATGGTGGCGTGTTTCGGAATAGAGGGTTTAACTGGAGCGGATCGCTCCAGCGCCGTGCGTGCGGACACTGAGTGGCGATGGAGCAAGCCCTGTGGGGTGCCTGTCATAAGCCCGCTTTCTGCCGCTCCATGCGGCGAAGGAATACGGACATGATCCGGCGATAGAGTTCATCCTTGAGGATCGCGTCTTCACACCCGGCATCGAGATTCGGGTTGTCGTTGACTTCGATCACATAGAAGTGACCGTTGGATTCCTTCACGTCCACGCCGTAAAACCCGTCGCCGATCAGGTTTGCGGCCCGCAGCGCGCAACTGACGGCTTTGCGTGGAGCCAGTTCCACTGGCAGCGTTTCAAAGCGCCCGTATTTGTCGTCGCCATGGGCGTCTTGCCGGATGATCTGCCAGTGGTTGTTCGCCATGAAATACTTCGCAGCGAACAGCGGTTGACGATCGATGATCCCGATCCGCCAGTCGAATTGGGTCGGCAGAAATTCCTGTGCGACGAGCAATTCGCTATTGGCGAAGTAATCATCCAAATGCTTTGCCAGGGCAGTCGGTTCGGGTACCTTCACCACGCCCATGCTGAAAGAACTGTCGGGGCGTTTCAGGACCAGCGGATAGCCAAGCTGCTCGGCCGCCTGGAGCGCATTGCCTCGGTGGATCACCAACGTCCGCGGCGTGGGAACTCTGTGCCGACTCAGCAGTTCCGCCAGATAAACCTTGTTCGTGCAGCGGACGATCGATTGAGGGTCGTCGATCACGACCAATCCTTCGCGGGCTGCTCGACGCGCAAACCGGTAAGTATGGTGGTTGACGGCGGTCGTCTCGCGAATGAACAGCGCATCGAACTCGCCCAAATGTGCGAAATCATCCGGGGTGATCAACTCGCTGGCGATGTTCATCCGCTCCGCGGCGCGCATGAACTTCTTCAGCGCCCGCGCATTGGAGGGCGGGGTGGCCTCCTGAGGGTTGTGGAGGATGGCCAGGTCAAACCGTGTCTTTGACCGCGGGGTATGTCCCTGCCGCCCGGCGAAGTACTTGTCGACGCTGTCCAGGAAGAACCCGACGTGGGTCTTGGGAACATCATTGGCCGAAAGGAGGCGAATCGAACGGAGTTGCCACTGATCGTCTTCCGACTTGCTGAACTGGGCACGAAGCAACGGCGCCTGGAACTGATTGAACAGTCGCCGACAGAGCGGTTCGTAACGCTTTGCCAGATTCCGCCCCAGATAGATGCTCAGCGTGAAAGACTCTCGTTTCAACGGTGCCAGGCTGCGCTGAATCAGCTCATCGAGTTCATCGGAAACCAGTCGCACGATTGCGACGCTCCGCAGGTCCTCGATCGTGGTAATGCTGGGCAGCACGCGATGTCCGCGAGCCTCGGCCAACAGCGAAACGTAATAGCCCGTGGTCTGATAGCGGTACGAGGAACAGAGGTTGAACAGCTTGACGTTCCGCATGGCCGCATACTGCGGATCGGTCAGGTAGCTGTTGGCGGACACCAATTGGGCGTCTTGGAGTTGGACAGGCCAACGTTCGTCGACATCCGTGACAATCAAACGTGCCATCGTATTCCAGGGCTTCGGTCCGTCCGTCGTAGAAGCAACAGGGGCTTCGAGCCGTTCCCGCGCGATCGCCGCGGGGGAGTGCTACGCCTGACTGCCGCTCTCCACTTCAACTCCCTTGGCCAACTCCTCAGGGGGCAAGTTGCGACCACGCGGCCGCAGAATCAGGAGGTTTGCGTCATAGGTCAGAACGCCCAGCAGGATCGCGCACACCAGGCGTTCCAGAGTCACTTCGTAATAGTGCCCTTCTCCCAGCGGATTGGGCAGGTAAGGATCGGCGACCAGCACGCGCCGTTGCACTCGGTCATAGCCACATAGCACCACGAAATGGCCGGCTGCCTCTCCCCGCACATCGTCCGCTTGGCAGGTGCGTCCGATTTCGCGGGCGTCGCCATAGAGGTAGGTGGAACTGAGACCGGTCAGGATCGGGATGTCGCGTACCAGGTAACGCCGGATCAAACTAACGGTCAGGTCCTCCATGTGGACCCGCCCACCCTTCGAGATGAACTGCTGATAGGCGCGGCAAGCGAGCTGTAACTTCTCGCCTGACTTGACCGCCATCTGCGCTTCCAGCTTGGCCGAGATCTCGGTTGGCGACAGACGAAACCAGGTGGGATCGAATACCCGCAGGTTGAAGGTGTACATGTCTGCCTGATAGCCACGATCCAGCGCGTGACAGGCCAACATCACCGAAAGCGTGCCGCCCTCGTCCAGCCGCGGCGTCTGGCGAATGATGTCGCCCAGAGACAACTCATCGCCGAAGAAGCGATAGATCGCATGGAGGCAGGTGGGACCACAGACCGTGTCGTCCGGCTGAGGCAGGATATTGAGACGCAGCCGAGTGGCCATGAACGCGTGCCGGGCCAACGCACGACACCCTGAAACCAAGTTCCCGCCGCAACCTGACCGCGACTTTCCCTCGCAGCCCGCCGCAAGGTCGATCGCGATCGCGAATTCTTGCCCAGTCACCCGATTCGGGCAATGCCCTTCCCCGCCACCCCCCGCCCCCTCCCCCAAAAAAGGACAGGCATCATTCGGGCCGGGGAGCCGGACCGGCAGCCTTGCGCAGGCGGAATAAGCGGAAAAAGGGGGCCTTGGCATTGCCCCGATTCACTGGGTTCGCCGATTTAACAGAGAGGCCTACGTTCGGTCCCGGTCAGGTCGGGTGGGGCGAGGCGCGGATGACCTGAATTCGCTGTCTTTCCCGGTTGACCTAATCCGAAAATTTGCGGTCGGGCTCCGACACAACTAGGATGCGATCGAGCCCCGCCCGCAAGCGGTTTGCTCGGCTTGTCTCCCCCCTGTCCGCCGAAGATTGGCGTTGATTGCACCTTGGAGGATCGCACCCGATGACTTGCCATTTCCCGACTGGCCGCCGTTTGGGAGCCCGCAGCTGGCGTCAGTGGTGTGCGGCCGGCCTGCTGTCGCTTGGCCTGAGTTCGGCCGCGCTGGCCCAGGATGCCACGCTCGCCGAGTTCTATGGTCAAGGCGTCCACTTCTTCAACGCTGGCGATTATGTCAAGGCGGAGGAGTTTTTGACGAAAGCAGTCGACAACGGCTCCACCGATCCGCGGGTCTATTACTTCCGAGGGCTGGTCCACTCGTTGACCGGTCGCGACGACGAAGCACACGCCGATTGGCGTCGCGGAGCCGAGCTCGAGCTGCAGGGCGAGTACGATCTGCTGATCGGTAAGTCTTTGCAGAGGGTCCAGGGTCCCGTGCGGATCTGCATTGAGGACATCCGTCGCGAGGTGCGGCTCGAGAATCGTGCCCTCGTCGATGCTCGCGCGAAGGCCCGTTACGACCAGATGCAACAAGCCGAGGCAGACGCGCGTCGCGCGATTCCGGCGACTCCTGCCCCACCAGCCGCGATGCCTCCCAGCGAGAATCCGTTCGAACGAGACGGAGGATTGCGGCAAGGCGAGCCAAGGGTGCTTGAAACCCCCGATCAGCCGGTCGATCCGTTCGGGACACCGCAGCCATCTGGAACGGCGCCCGACAATCCGAACGAACCAAATCCGGCCGATGTTCAGGATCCGTTTGGCAATACCAACGAAGATCCGTTTGGCGGACCGAAGTAGGGTCTGTCTGACAATGGCCTTGAGAATCTTCATGCGCGAGCCGCCGCAGTTCCCCTCGGCGGCTCGCGGTCTTTAGCGCCCGGCTGTAGAAATCCCATGCGTGCCAACGCATCGCGGCGTGTTCCGATGGCGGCGTGTCTATGTGTGTGCCGACCCGTGCTCGACGGGGTCGCCATCGTCACGTGACGACCACACGATGGAAATGCAGCTTCACTTCTCGATCGACGACGCGGCGCACACCTTCCAGCAAGCAGGCCGGTTCATTTTCATTCTGACCGCGCTCGATGATCGCGGACAGGCTGGTACCCGGCGCGACCGTGTAGGTCTGTTGATTGATGATCTGGTTGCCGGCGTCCAGCTCAGGGACGATGAAGTGGCACGTGGCCCCATAGGTCAACATCCGTGAAGCGAACGCATCCTGATACGGTCGCAGGCCGGGAAAGCTGGGCAGCAGTCCGTGATGCAGGTTGATGATCCGCCCGCCGGCGAACTGCCAGCAGGTGCTCGGTGGCAGCACGCGCATGTAACGAGCCAGCACGACATAATCGATCTGATATCGGTCCAGCAGTTGAACCATCGCCCGCTCGTCGGGCGTTCCCTCGTCGTCGCCGATCATTTCAAACGGGACACCGAACTCGTTTGCCAGGGGCTCGCACTTGCGACGGTTGCCGATCATCACGGCGGCATCGGCCCGCAAGTGCCCATCGGCAATCGCCTGCAGGATGGTCCGACTGGTCTGCGGTAGATAGGTCGTGCAGAGGGCCAGCCGCGGACGTTCGGCCCGTTCATCCGGGCTCCAAACCCGGATCGCCAGCCGCGTGTGTTCGGCGACCAACGCCATCGCTTTGCGGGTCAGTTCCAGGCGGGACGGGTCGAGTTCAATCCGACAGAGCATGGCGAACAATTGCTCTTCGTCATGGTCGTACATCTGGATCTCAGCGATCCGAGCCCCCTGGCCGGTCACGTAGTGAATGATGGGATCGGCCAACCCCACGTTGTCCGGGCCGAGTGCCGTGATCACGACATCCATCAGTTTCGTTCTCTGGGTTGGGGGAACTGGCAGGACCCGGGGCTCTGTTTGCGGTCGCCGGACGACCCCGGCAGCGGTTCCGCCTTCCAGGCGAGCGTGTTAAGCTGCCGCAAACCTGCCGCGGACGAATCCCATGCGGCGGCCGCTGTATTCACAGGCACGAGGTGCGAACGTGTTGCCAACGCTACCTGCCAAACCGAGGCGGGATCAAGTCCCGGAAGGGATGTCGCTGTGCGACTTCTGCACGGCGAAGTGCTGTAAATACTTCGCCCTGCCCCTGGACGACCCCACCGAAGTCCAGGACTTCGACTACATCCGCTGGTATTTGCTGCACGATCGAGCTTCCGTTTTCGTCGAAGACGGGACCTGGTACCTGCTGGTTCATACCACGTGCAAGCACCTGCAGCCCGATAACCGCTGCGGGATCTACGAAACTCGTCCGCGGATCTGCCGCGAGTACTCGACGGCCGATTGCGAATACGACGACCTTTGGGCGTACGAGCAATATTTCGAGACCCCTGAACAGATCGCAGAGTATGTCGAGGCTCGGTTCGGGCCGCCCGCCGATCGTGCCGAAGGCATTCGCAGTCCGCGCCCCGTCGGCTTGCCGATCGCGTGAACATCCCCTTTCGCCGCATCGACCGCCGGGCTCAGTGAACTCGGCCGCGTTTCAACCCCCGCCAATCGCCACGATCCTCTAATCCTGGGTTCGCGCTGCCGCATGTCGCTGATTGAACCACGCACTTTGAAGGGCTTTCGGGACTACTTGCCCGAGGTGATGATCCCGCGCGAACGTTGCATGGAGCTGGCGCGGCAGGTCTTTCGCCTGTATGGCTTCGCGCCGATCGATACGCCCGCACTGGAATACCTCGAAGTGCTGACCGGCAAGGGCAGCGAAGAGACCGATCGACAGCTCTACAGGTTCGAAGACCACGGGGGTCGGCAGGTCGGCATGCGGTTCGATCTGACCGTCCCGCTGGCGCGGTTCACCGCCCAGCACCTGGCCCAGCTGGGATTGCCGTTCCGCCGTTACCACATCGCTCCGGTATGGCGCGGCGAGAATACGCAAGCCGGTCGTTATCGCGAGTTCATGCAATGCGACTTCGACACGATCGGCACCAGCAGTGTCGCATCGGACATCGAAACCGTGCTGGTGATCCATGAACTGCTGCTGACACTGGGGTTCAGCCGCTTCTCGATCCGGATCAACAGCCGACAGATCCTCCAGGGACTGCTGCAGCTTTGGGGCACGGCCGAGCAGAGCACCGCGGTCCTCCGTGCGCTCGACAAATTGGCCAAAGTCGGAGAAGCGAAGGTTCGGGAAGAACTGCAGCAAGCCAGCCTGAACGACAGCCAAATCCAGTCCGTGCTGGAACTCGCCGCACTGCAAGGCAATGATCCGGACGTCCTCCGAGCACTCGACCGATTGGCCGACGGCCAGGAGCAGGCGCTGGCCGGAATCGAGCGGCTGTCGACGATTCTCAACGCAGCGCGGCGCTGCGGGGTGACCGCCGAGCGTTTGCGGATTGATGTATCGATCGCGCGGGGACTGGACTATTACACGGGCGTCGTGTTCGAAACGATGCTTGATGACCTTCCGAACATCGGCAGCATTTGTTCCGGCGGGCGTTACGATAACCTCGCCGGCCTCTACACCCGCGAACATCTCCCGGGCGTCGGTGCTTCGCTGGGTTTAGACCGCTTGCTGGCTGCCATGGAGCAGTTGGGCATGCTGCCGCCCGTCCGCACTCCCGCTCCCGTCTTCGTCGCGTATTTCGATGCGGAACAGCTCACCGACTATCTTCAGTTAGCCAGTGCAGTCCGCGCGGCAGGTATCGGCGCGGAACTCTATCCCGAACCAAAGAAACTCGGACAGCAGCTCAAGTACGCGGACCACCGCGGATTTGTCGTCGGCTTGATCGCCGGCAGTCGCGAGTTGGAACAGGGCATCGTGCAGGTCAAAAACCTCCGACACAAGATCGGCACAGAAGTCGCCTGGCGCCCCGGTGACAACGAAGCCCTGCTCCATGCCATTCGCAACCAACTGCAGCTCGATAGCCACATTGCAAGTGACAGCTAACCGGCCGGTCATCGGAACCGATCGCTAGCCGATGAGCTTCAGCAGGTCCTTGCCCGCCAGTTCGTGCAACAGTGCTTCGGACTCGGTGAGCCGTTCGACCAATTCCAGTTGGGCCATCCCCTGCAATGCACAGCCCACGAACCATGTGGTGACTGGCAGGGTCGCGGCTATCAGGATCGACCAGTCTTGTTGCACGACCGTCAAAACAAAACCGACAAGTACGAGCAACCCACCGAACAGCAGCCCCAGGCCATTGGACTGGCAGTACGCAACCGAAACGCGATCAGCGCCAACAGCGGACCCAGCAGCAACCATGGATGATGGGCCGCGAGCGCATAGACGACCATCGACCCGTTAGCGACCAACAGCCCAAGTTTTCCCAACCGCAAGCGGCGCCGTGCGTCGACCAATCCGGCCGCCAAGAATGCAGCATCCCAATCGCTCACCCGCCAGCGATTCAAACCAGGCGCCGGCTGCACATCCGCCAGGAACCCCGCATGGGGAGGGGCTGCCATGATCGCCACCGGTCACCGCCCAAGGTCGCGAGCGAACGCCGGGGCAGCCCGGGCGATCGCTCGCGTGAACATCTGGCCTTCTGCATCAAGATAGCTCCGAGCAATCGCCGTTGGACCTGCATCGATGCCTCGCAGCCGCGGTTCGTGGAAAGCAGCTCTCCGGCGGCAAATGTCTGCGGGTTTCCACATCAGGCCGGAAAAAAGTTTGACCTGAAATTCATCTTTGATAGCATCTGGCCCCAACTTATCCCGCATCGGGCGGCAGCGGAAAAGCTGCAAGGAAGCCTGAGCTTAGGATCATGGAAGTTCGGAAGCTCCTCGCGATCGTTCGCGGAAGCCGCCGAGTTGCCCTTGGGAAATACCTGATGGGCGACACGTAGGTTACTTTCTGCGCACGAAGCGACAGGATGCACGGATCGTCGGATCGGCAGCTCCCGCCTCGAGTCATTCCCGGACGGTCTTCCGCTGATCGGGGGGCGATTGGCTCGGGGCAGCCACCGACGCCCAGCAGGCGGCGTCTGGGTCTCGAACGACTCGAGGCCCGCCGCCTACTGGCCGTGCAGCTGATGCAGCCTTCGCCCGGGCCGCTGCATCTGCTGGAAGATGCGGGCGATGTGGCGATCGATCTCCGCCGCTATTTCTACAGCGACACGCAGCAGCCGCTGGAGTATGCCGTCCGCAGCGACACGCCTGCGTTGCTTCAGGTTCGACAATCCGATTGGACCGTAAAGCTCCTGCTGCAAGCGGAACAAGCGGGTGCGGGCCAGTTGACGATCGCAGCGCGCGAACGAGGAGCGACCGAGTTTCTTCCCACGACGATCCCGATCACGATTGCCCCGGTGAACGACTGGCCTGTCGGCAGTCCGTTGCCGGAACTGCGGATCGACGAAGAAGGGAACGGGTCACTGGACGTCGCGCCCTATTTCTCGGATCGCGAAACCCCCAGCGCCGCACTGCGTTACACGCTCTCGTTGCTCGAATCGAGCAGCCGCGACCTGTTCACGGACTATCGCGCGGATGGATCGCAGCTCCGCTTGCAGACGCAGCGTGATCAGTTCGGCTGGGCTCGCTTTGTGGTTCGCGCGGTGGACGAGGCCGGCGCCGTGGTCGCCATGCCGCTGTTCGTGGCGATCGATGAAGTGAACGATCGGCCGACAGCCCGCGTGCTTCCCGACCAGTACTTCGGCGGTTACTACGCCGGTTGGTCGAATCAATCGGAGGGATCAAGGTACTGGGAAACAGACATCGATCTCTGGGCTGTGTTCGATGATCTGGAGGATCATCATTACCTGCGTTACAGTGTGGAGAGCGAAGGCGACATCTTTGCAATCGAACCTTCGATCGATCGCTTTGACGTTCTGCACTACCGGGTCCGATCGACCCCAGGGTTCGTGGGAAGCGGTTCCGTCACGATCACCGCGGCCGATCCGCAGGGTGAGACGGTTTCGATCACCTACAAGATCTTTGTGCGCGTTCCCGAAGAACTGGAGGACGAAGATGACTGGTATGCGGCCTGGTGCTCAGGCTCGGCGGGCGGCGGAGGAACCAGCGATGGACCTGTCATTGATCCGGAAACAGGGGAACCGCTGGTCGGATCGTCCAGCCGGCACGTCGCAACCGCTCCCGGCGCTTTGGATCTTGATGGGGACGGACGGCCTGACGCTTTCCTGATGTTAGCGCCAGGCACCGACGGTTCTTTGCAGTTTCTGGTCTTCCGCGCCGGCGAACAGCCGATCGATACGGACCGCGACGGAAGGTTTGATTTCCTGCTACTGGATCCATCCGCACTCGATCGGTTAGACGATCCACTGCGAGAGGCTGTAACCGATTCCGCCGAATTTGGTTTCGGCTTGCCGATCGATCCGCAGTCCTCACCCGAAACGGATCCGTTCCTCCGTCATTGGCTTTGGCGGCCAGCGGAAGATCCGCGATTGGATATCGATCAGGACGGGCAGGTGGATTGGATCATCGCGCCGCTGAGCGCGATGCAAACTGCGACCGATGCCGTTGCGCATGAGGGCGAGCTCCGCTTGATCGTCGAAGCCAGTTTGCCGATGGAAGATTCGGATGGCGACGGGTTCTATGAAACGATCATCGGTTCCACTCCGACCGTCATCTCCGATGCATCGGTGGCTCCGCAGCGGCTGGCCGATGGAAGCTGGTCGATCGATCCATCGGCCGCCCAACTGCTCGACTTCAATCTCGATGCGGTTCCCGACGCGCTGCTGTTCCAGGCTGTTTCTCCCATTCCGATCCAGCCCGCGCCCATTCAGCCAGGAGCCGTGCCACGGCCGATCGGCGGACCGGCGCCACCGCCGTTAGCAGATCCAGATGTTCCACCATTCCCTCTGCCGCAACCACGCCCCAGGCCCGCACCACCTCTTCCTCGGCCAATCGATCCGATCGATCTGCCCGAGCCGATCCCGCGTCCGTCACAGCCCGATCCTGACGAACCTCCGACCGATGGGCCGAACGATGGACCAGGTGGTGACGCTCCCGATGATGAGGGACCTGCAGAAAACCCCGACGATGGTTTCGATGATCCGCCATGGGATCCTCATGACGAGGATGGACCGGGAGTCGACGATCCCGTCCCGCCAGCAGGACCGACTGCGGGCGATGATTCTTTCGACCCACCCTTCGCACCACCGGGAGGTCCATCGAATCCCGGTGATGCTCCACCCGCTGGCGATCCAGGCGGAGGTTCTTCGCGTTGCACGGTTTCACAACCGGAGCCTTCGTTCTATATCGATCTGACCTTCAAACAGCCTGACGTGCCGGAGGACCTTGAAATAGATCCCGGCGCGCATGTTGCGCTGAACAGCGATTACAGCGAAGGAAATCGTCGGATCGTGCGGCAAGCGAACGTCGGGCCTGGCCAAACGGCAGATGTCTGGCAGGATCGCAACGACTTACAACTCGATCGCGACTTGCAGCATCAAGGTGGAGGGGGAGAAGGTCGACCCGGACTGATCACGGTCAATGCACGATGGAAGGATGGCGACTGGAATAGGCCGTGGTGGGAATACAAACCGCGGAGCGAGCCCTGGATCGATGGATCTGTAAAGCTCGAGTTTGGTGAACAGGTTCAACTGTGGCGACCGATCGGGCGCACATGGTCCGGTTGGTGGGGATGGGGCTATGCATCCGGCCGATACGTTCCGATCGAATCGGGTGAGACGCTGCCGATCGATAGTGGTTCGTGGTACGGCATCGGATCGTGGGGCGTCTGGGGTTACGGCACGCAGTATTGGGGCGCGTCGGCCGGTCTGCAGATCGTCGCGGAAGGAGTGGAAGTCGGCAGCACGGACGTGGTCGTTACGTTTACGCAAAAGTCCACATCCAATAGTGACTCCGATGGGGGCTTGAGCGACCTGGGAAGTTCGGCCCCGCTGGGACCCACTTCGCCATTTGGATCCAGCAATGACGGCTCAAGTCGATTGTCCGATGAGTCCGGCAGTCCGTCGGGCAAAGCGACGGATTCAGCGCGGCTGCACGTGGGCGAGCTGCGTCTGCGCGGCGCCGTCGAGCAATCGATCAATCGTGACGATGATGATCGCGACGGAGTGTGGGATTATCTGGACGGTCACGATCTAGACCAGCAACCAGACTATCTCACGACCGTCCGATCCAATCTGGATGATGCAAACGCGGATGGCGACGACTTTACGCCGCTGACGATTCAATTTCCGGAACATGTCGATCCGACGCGGGCGGAATTGCAATTCGTGTTTACCACCAGTGCGCTTCCAAGCAAATCGGAGCGATCCTTCCTCCAGTCCGGGATTCGGATCTGGGCAAAGCCTGAGAATCAACCACGGAGCCCGCGGCCGCTGGGTATCGCCGATCAGCCAGGCGATCTGATTCTGCCCGGCGCGGTGTACTACGACCCAGTGAGCGGAGCGAGTCATTCCTTGCGCATCACGCCGGCGGCTCTTGGCGCCAAGGCCGGTGAACCGGCAACGGTCTATGTCGAAGGATTAAGCGCCGGAGACTATACGATCACCGTCTGGCTCGATCCGGATGGTGATCCCGCGAAGCTGGTACCGCGCGGCGAAGAACCGCCGTGGCCCGACTTGAATGGCCGCATCATCCGCGCCGATTGGGACGTGCAGGTCCACAGTCCGATCACGATCACCGCGGTAGACGCATTCGCGAGCGAACCGAACGGCCGTGACAAAGATGGTGCAGCCATCGTGATCTCTCGGTTGCCGGATGACCGAGGCCAGCCGCTGTCTGTCTTCCTCAAGTTTGGGCAACATGCGGGTCGTCCCTCCGCCGCCAATCCGCGGATTTCTCCCGCGGACTCTGACTATCGCCTGTTCTGGTCCAATGCTTCCCGGCCTGTTTTTGATCCAGTCAGTCAAATCGCACGAGTCGATTTTGCACAAGGCCAGTGGCAAGGAAAGGTCATCATCGAACCGATCGATGATTCACAAATCGAATGGGATGAGGCGGTCGAGCTGGAATTGCTCGATCCGTCAAGCATTCATTCCCTCTTGTTTGCCGATCAACCGATCGATCCGTTGCAGAGTCCAATTGCGGCCAGTTGGGACCGTCCGATTCATGCCATGCCGCTGGCCGGATTGACTCGGCTGCCTCCTTATCGCGTCGCCGGTCCAGCCACTGCGAAGGCAATGATCATCGATGACGACGGACAGCAGTGGCTTGCGGCACGATCCTATTCCGATGCGCTGTCCGATCAGCGGGTGACGATCGACGGACAATACCTGCAGATCGACGCACAACGTGGCGAGGTTCGCTCGACACTGCCGGTGTTTGACGGTATTCCGCAATACGTAGGAGTGGCAAATCCCGGCGATTTGCAACAAATTCAGGTGCAATTGCCGCCGCATGCATTGGCCGGTCTCAGCACGCTCCGCGGTCAACTGAGCCTGGCGGGCGTCGATGGCCCATCGACGCGGATCACCGATTCGCAGCTTGACGCGTATCTAACGCGCAATCCGCTGGCGCCGCTTGTGGTCACGCTGCCAGGTCCGGGATCTTCGGTATCAGACCTTCCGACGGCCCGCTACGATGCAGATGCAGTCTTCACGGTTGCAATCGCCGGTCAAACATTTCAGCGGACCGTGCGCGGTGGTGCCGAACGAATCAACCGAACTGGATCGCCGCACGGTTGGCATTCATTCGGGACGGATTGGGCGTTGCCAGAATTGACACGGCTGGCATTCTCCGATGGAGCAACTGGACCCGCGGACTGGTTGCCGGCCATGCAGCGGGAGGGTGGAGCGGCCGCTGCCAGTCGACTGACGGGGCGAGGCGCGCGGGCTACGGCGGGCGTCGCCGTCGTCGAAGGCGACAATCGCATAGCCCACTTCACGAGCATCCCAAAGCTCAGCACAGCGCAGCGCGTCGACGCGATGAGCTCCGCCATCGCAGTGGATGACGGAATCGCCTGGTCCACGATCCAAGCGATGGGACTCAACAGCAATCAACGTTTTCGCGTTGCCAATGCGGGGCAACCCCATTCCGCAACGATCACGTTCGCAAACGTGCAGCCCGGTGCCACCTATCAGTTGCTCGTGGGATGGCTGGCTTCTCCATTCATGGCGGATCGCGTTCCAATCAGCGTCCAAGGTGCAATCCCCGCAGACGGCAGCCGCTCCAAGACGATCATTGTCGATCAGCGATTCGTACCCACCGATTGGTATGACCGGACGGCTGCACGCAGCCTCGGCTTCTTCGTCGCGACGGATTCGCAGATTTCCGTCACCCTTTCGAACCGACTCCCGGATGGCTCTGAGGTCAATGGCCTCATCAGTTTGGGAAGCAGCTATCTGGTTCGTGATTGGACTTTCACGACACCTCCTGGAAGCTTTGCAAAGCTTTTGACGGATCCGCCAGCGGGACGGGACGATTACTGGGTGGATCCATCGCTCAGCATGCCCCCGGGCGGCTTCGCGTTATTGGACCGCGATGGAACCCAGCGAACGTTCACTGGCGACGGTTTGCTTCAAGAACGATGGGATCGCATGGGCAACCGCATTACCTATGCCTATGCCGATTTCGATGGGGATGGCCAGCACGATGAACTGCAGTCTCGCACAACTCAAGGCGGGCTGACGACAACCTATTCCGTCTCCGGCGATACGATCGCGATTACCGATCCAGCGGGACGCACGACGACATTCCGGCTCAAGTCAGGCCAGGTGGTCCAGCTCGATCTACCATCGCCGATCGAAAGCAGTGAGGGCCAAAGCGAGCCGCAAACATTTCGATTCACCTATCTGACGGGATGGTTGTCAGCGGTCACGAATGGTCGCAATCATCGCGAACAAGTGGCATACGACGAGTATGGCGCTGCGACAGAATTGACGACGCTCGACGGCCAACTCTGGCAGCTCGTGCCGTGGATCGGCAGCGATCTGTCGCCAGGGCACTCCACGGCTCGGCGGCCGACGACGCAGTGGCTGGGTCAAAGATCCGAACTGGCGCAGCAAGAAGTTCTGGCCGAATCGCAGGCGCGCGTTACCAGCCCTTTGAACGCGACGACCGTATTTCAACTCGATCGATTTGGCTTGGAACTCAGTCGTGTCGATCCGCCGTCTCAAGGTTCAGGCGGTCGAGCCGATTTGTGGCGGACGGAAAGAAACGAACACGGTTTGCCTGTTCGGCGGATCGCTCCCGATGGCGGCGGCGGCGATGGACTTTCCTTGCCTGAACTGGTTTGGCGATGGACCTATGGGTCATTTGGAGAACTGCTCTCGGCGAAGGCTCCCGATGGCAGCCAGGAACAATGGACTGTGGCGGCGCCGTTCTATCTGCCAGTCCGCTATCGCGATCCTTTGGGCAGAGAGACCACCTGGCAGCGCGATGCGCGAGGCAATCCGCTTGAAGTGACGGAAGCCGGAATCCGGATCACGTCGACGACTTATACTCCCCCCCCCGAATCGCTCGCAGCCCTTCCCGGTGGACTGCCCCTTTCCAACATCATCGCTGCGAACAGCGCAGATGCTGTGGTGACCGACTATCAGTACGCCACAACGGGGATGGCGATCGGCTTGCCGATCTGCGAAAAGATCGCGGTTGGCACATCCAGCGAAGTAACGACCGAATATGCCTACGATGATTGGGGCAATCCTGCTTCCGTCACCAATGCGGCAGGAGCCGTCACCCGCTGGCGTTACGATGTCCTGGGACAGTTGGTGCGCGTCGAGCAACCGGCGACAGGCGATCACGCAGCGCCGATCCATCGATTTTGGTTTGATGCCGCCGGAAGTCCGATCGCGGTTAGCTCTCCGAACGATTCGCTGACACGCACTGAGTTCGACGCGGCGCTTCGACCAACCGTGAGCTACGAGCCCTTTGCGTGGAGCGGCAGTGGATCGCCGACAAAAGCTTCCATCCCCGCAGGAACGGCTTTTCATCGATATCAATACAATGGCATCGGCCAGCAGGTTTCTGACGCCTTGCATCTCTATCAGGACGGAAAATCCGATCTCTGGCTGGGCACAGCGACTGCTGAGTACGACGCGCGTGGCCTTTTGATCCGTGCGGCGGATCGGACTCCGCAGATCAATCTGCCAGTGGATGTACCGAATGCAACGCGTCGCACACCGGTGGTCCATTACCGCTACGATCGACACGGGCGACTTGCCGCCGAGTCGGACGCGCGTGAGTTGTTGGCGGCCGATGGTTCACGTCTGGAAGTTCGCTACGTCTACGACGGGCTGGGACGACTGGTCCGCGAGCAGCGAGATGCTGCTGCGGACATGTCGCACGGTCCGGCGACGACGGAATACACGATGGATGTCGCCGGTCGACGGACCGCGATTACCTCGCTGGATGCACTCGGCCGACCCGTCACCACGCAGATCAAATACGATCCGTTGGATCGAGTCGTGTCGATGGAGCACCCAGATCTTGGAGTCGGCATTCAGCGGGAGTTGTTCCGCTATGACGGGCGCGACAATCTGATTGAACATGTTGTTGCGGCTGGCGGAACGGAACGTCGGACACGGCAGTGGTTCGACAAGCTCGATCGACGGATTGCCATCGATCACCCCGATCCGGCAGATGACTCGGACGGGCTCGTCGAGCTGTTCGTTTATGACGTAATGGGCAATCCCCTGCGCCATGTGATGCGCTCCGGGAAGCTCTATCCAGAAGCGGACTTGCTTCCCGATCGATCGACCAGCCTGTCGCAGGTGAATGACCTCGAGGCGCAGTATCATGCGCACGGAGATTCGATCCGCGTCTGGCGTTCCGAGTTCGACGCGCTGGGTCGGATCGTTCGCCAGTTGGGACCGGATCCAGACGGTTTGGGTTTGGGGCAACGCGCCGAGCAGCGGTATGCCTATGACCGCGAGGGTCAGAGGATTCGTCAGACGGAGATCGTTCACGGGCTTCAGCAACCGATCTCTCTGGAAACAAGTTATGCGTTTGATCCGCGCGGAGAACTGATCGGGATCTGGGGGCCGCGGGACGAGCAAGGACGCCGTCCCGCGGTGCTGCTGCAGCGCCGAGGTGACGGGGCCGTGCTGCAAGAACAGCAAGGCAGCGTGGATTCGAACGGCCGCTACTCACTGTCGGCTGCCACCGATTACTACGTCGACAACTTGGGTCGAACGCTCGGCGAGATCGCACCGGCCGATGCCGCAAAGCGACGCGCAACGAGTTATCAGTTTGTGGATGCGAACGGGAATCTTGTTCGCGAAATCAGCCAACGTGGAGCGATCATCGACCGGACGTTCGATGCTTGGAATCGCTTGACGGTGGAGACGCAGTGGATCAGTCAGGCGCAGTTCCCGGACGGTACATTCGCTACGAATGTTCCGTTGAGCACTCGATCGGAGTACACGGCTGGTGGCGGTCGGACGGCGACGCAGTTGACTGAGCAGATCTCGGCGGACGGCACGACGCGTCAACAGCGGACGGAGTTTGAGCTTGATGGGGCCGGTCGAATACTGGCAACCGACGAACGGGATTCCAGTGGAGGCATCCGCCGTACCACGCACCGATATGACTCGTGGGGCCAACTGGCCGCGACCACCGATCCAAACGGTCTGACGATCGGCTTTCTCTACGATCAACTGGGACGGCTGATCGCGGAGCAGCTGCCGAAGGACACTCAGGTCCTGCAGCGCCAACAGCAATGGACGGTCTACGACGAGGTCTGGCGATCCCTGGATCGAAATGGCCGCGCGATCCAGCGGGATTTCGACGATGCGGGACGAGTCATCGCGGAGACGTGGTGGGATCCCGGGTCGAGCGATCCTGCATATACGGCGGACTTTGAGTTTGCCAGCGACGGAAGGCCAATAGCCGCTGCGAATCGCGAAGAATCCTCGGGCGAACTGGCTCGATTGAGTTGGCAGTATGACCTGGCCGGTCGTACCGCGGAAATCGATACGGTCTTCGCACAACTGGGTGCAGGCAATCATCGCTTGCGTTATGCATACGATGCGATTGGCAGACTTCAATCCACAGAGCTGGTGCGAGGGGGTCGGGTCGCAGCGACGACAAAACAGACCTACGATTCGCGCGATCGAGTGACTTCGATTGAGCAGCGCGGCACCGAGGCGAGCACCAAGCAGATTCGGCTTGGGTATGACGCCGATCGGCTCAGCACCATCTCCGCTTTGTCTGGAAAGAAGCGTGAGATTGCGAGGACTCAATACGAGTATCGAACCGACGGTCTGGTCACGCGGGTCAGGCACGCGTTGGGAAAGAGCAAATCGGCGCTCAGCGACCAGCGCTTCCAGTACGATGGCCGGGGTCAACTGACCCAGCGCGGTTCGGGCGGGGTCAGTCGTGCGGCGTCGCAGTACGAATATGACGGTTTTGGTCAGCTGACGCGCGAGAATGAACAGGCCCACTCGTACGATGCAGCGGGAAACCGCGGTGGGATTCTGGATAGTGCTGGACGGGTGCTGCGCGATGCAAGTGGCGAGTACCGCTACGATGCCGAAGGCAACGTTATCTCGCGGCGACGCTACAGCACGTTGTTGGAATCCGTGTTTAGCGAGTCAAACGACCGCGAGGTGAGTCCAGGTGGGGTGATCTCCTACCTGCCGACGGTGACGCTGGAACGGCCGGACAAGGAAGAGTTCGTTCGCGGCTACTATCGGCTCAATCTTGCACAGCTACGCGGTCGTTACACTCTGCCAGAGGTGCAGTTGGATGTGCTGCTGATGGCGACCGATTTGGCGACCGGAGAGACAACTCCGGTTGCTGCGCGACCGTTGGAGTTGATGGTCAACGACGACGGAACCTGGCACGCCCAGCCGCTGTCGGTGGACTTTCAGTTAGCGACCACCAGCCGCTTGCTGGTTGTGATTCGTGATCGCTTGCACACGACACAGCTCGTGGGGCCTTGGCTCGAAGTCCAAGGTGCGCTGGGAATCGGTCGTTGCGACGGCCTGGATCTGCTGGCCTGGAACCATCGACAACAGTTGCAGCAGGCAGATCGATATGTGCCGCACCATCCGCAGGCCACGTTGGCCGTGCCTGAGGATTTGAACTGGTTGGATGTGATGCAGCCCGTCAACCAGACTCGCTGGAAGTATGACGCCCTGGGGCAGTTGATTTCTCGGCAGTCGACCGGCGCGGAGCGTTGGGGTGGTTGGGATGATGTGGAGTGGTACATCAACCAGGCCGGTCGGCCGGTTGCGATCATGGACGGTAGCGGGGCGATTGAGCAGTGGTTGGTCTGGGCGCCCGATGGGTCGAGGCCGATGGCTGTGGAGCATCGAAAGTATGGGGCACCGGGCCGCGTTGCACCTCTGGTGGTTTGGGCGCTGTCGGACCCGGATGGATCGGTCGCGCACGCGGTGGCGCAGGGCAAGTCGAAGAAGATATTGCACGAGTCATACGCCTTCGACGCTTGGGGCATTCCGGCGCATGCACCCCAGTTGAGTGACTATCCCAACTCGCTGGACGATGTGGTGCGGCATGTTCGTTACGGGGCCGCATACGATCCTGATTTGCAGATGTATTTCGTTGGGACTCGGCCTTACGATCCGGTGGCAGGTCGATGGATGACGCCAACGGTGTCGTCAGGATTGACGGGCGAGAATCCGTACAGTTTTCAGGGCAATGATCCGCTGCGTTCTCTGACGGCGGGCGTTCCCGGTCGGTTCTCGACGTCTCCCTACCAGGATGATGCGGCTCCTACGTACACGTACTATTTGAACCCGTTGCATGACATTCAGAATGAGCGGTATGGATCGGCGGCGATCAAGTCGTTGAACTACACGCTGTTGGCGGGCATGGGTGTGGCGTTGGGCGCGTGGGCAGCCGGGCCGCTGGCGGGGACGGTGACCTCTTGGAGTGGCGGCCTGGTGGCTGGTCCGGCGGCGGCAGGGGCGGGGGCTTATCTCGTCGAGCAAGCCGGTATCAGTCTGGTCGAGACCGGGCTCGGCGCCGGGCTGGGCCACGCGTTGGGGGATGATTCGGCG
>Ga0114939_10000047_pt1 | contig 97767 bp, 102 predicted proteins | sample AshMeaCrysSpring_FD_87196 | JGI IMG/M metagenome (GOLD analysis project Ga0114939, IMG submission 87196) | Groundwater microbial communities from Big Spring, Nevada to study Microbial Dark Matter (Phase II) - Ash Meadows Crystal Spring | ecosystem: Environmental > Aquatic > Deep subsurface >...
CGGCCGGATCGAGACCGCCACCCACGCCGGACAAGGCACGCGCTTCCAGTTGGTGCTGCCGCTGACCACGGCGGTGACGCAGGTGGTGATGCTGCGCACGGGGCACCTGTCGGTCGGCGTCCCGGCCAACCTGATCGAGATTGTGCGCCGCGCCTCTGCTGACGAGCTGGAACACGCCTACGAGCGCGGCAGTTTCGACTACGGCGGTGAAGCGGTGCCGTTCTTCTGGGCCGGCGCCCTGCTGCAGTCCTCCGGGCGCAGCCACGAGACGCAGGGCAAGACGCTGCCGGTGGTGATCTGCCGAAGCGCTGGCCAGCGCCTGGCCATCCACGTCGACGAGGTGCTGGGCAACCAGGAAGTGGTGGTGAAGAACCTGGGGCCGCAGCTGTCGCGCCTGCCGGGCCTGGCGGGCATGTCGGTGCTGGCCTCGGGTGCTGTGGTGCTGATCTACAACCCGGTCGCCCTGGGCGCGGTCTATGGCGAACGCGCACACGAGCTGCAGCGCGCAGCCCAGCAGGGCGAACCCCTGGCGCAGGGCGGCCAGGCGGCGCCGGCGTTGCTGGCGGCCAGTGAGTTGCCCTTGGTGCTGGTGGTGGACGATTCAATCACGGTGCGCCGAGTGACCCAGCGCCTGCTCAAGCGCGAGGGTTACCGCGTGGCACTGGCGGCCGACGGCTTGCAGGCGCTGGAGCGGCTGCAGGAGGAGAAACCGGCGGTGGTGCTGTCGGACATCGAGATGCCGCGTATGGACGGTTTCGACCTGCTGCGCAACATCCGCATGGACGCGCGCCTGCGCGACCTGCCCGTGGTCATGATCACCTCGCGCATTGCCGAGAAGCACCGCCAGCACGCACGCGAACTGGGGGCCAACCACTACCTGGGCAAGCCCTACGCCGAGGATGAGCTGCTGGCGCTGGTGCGCCAGTACAGTGTGCCGCAGGTTAAAGCTTGATTTGCCTGTTGGCCCTTGTCTGACGGTCGCTTGGTGCTATTGAATTTGTAGCAAATCAGGGCTGTTTTCGCACCACCGCGTAGCGCGCCAGGGTGCGCTCACGCGCCACGTCATGCGCGACCAGCGGCAAGGGGTAGTCGTCTCCGAGCGCCACGCCTGCTGCCTGAAGTTCCAGCGGACTGGCTTTCCACGGGGCATGTACGGCCGTGGCCGGCAGGCCGGCCAGTTGCGGCAGGTAGCGGCGGATGAACTTGCCCTCGGGGTCGAACTTCTCGCTCTGGCTCACCGGGTTGAAGATGCGGAACCAGGGCTGTGCATCGCAGCCGCTGGAGGCCACCCATTGCCAGCCGCCGTTGTTGGCCGCGAGGTCGAAGTCATTGAGCTTCTCGGCGAAGTAGCGCTCGCCCCAGCGCCAGTCGATACCGAGGTCCTTCACCAGAAAGCTGCCCGCCACCATGCGCAGCCGGTTGTGCATGTAGCCGGTCTGGTTGAGCTGCAGCATGGCCGCGTCCACCAGGGGATAGCCGGTGCGGCCTTCGCACCACGCCTGGAACGCTGCCTGTGCCTGGGCGCCGCGCTCCCACTGGATGGCGTCGTACTCCGGCTTGAAGGCCTGGCCGACGACATGCGGGAAGTTGGCCAGGATCTGGAAGTAGAACTCGCGCCACACCAGCTCACTGAGCCAGACGCTGGCGCCGCGGCTGCCGGCCAGGCTGCGCTGCCAGGCGGTGACCACCAGCTTGCGGATCGAGACCGTGCCGAAGCGCAGGTGCACACTCAGGTAGCTCGGCCCTTTGACGGCGGGGAAGTCGCGTGTCTCGTGGTACTGGTCCATGCGCTCAAAGAAGTCCTCGAACAGACGGCGCGCACCGCTGGCACCGGTCGGAATCTTGAGCGCCGCGAGGTTGGTTGGCTCGAACCCGAGGTCCTGCAGGGAGGGGACAGGCAGGCGCAGCGCCGGCGGCCGCGGGGCCAGCGCCGCGGCCGCCGGCCGCGGGTCCTGGATCAAGGGAAGGTGGTCCTGCAGCCGGGCCAGCCAGGCACGCTGGTAGGGCGTGAAGACGCCGTAGGGCGTGCCGGTCTTGGTCAGGACCTCACGGCCTTCGAAGATGACGTGGTCCTTGCAGGTGCGCAGGGCAATGCCCAGGCTGGCGAGTTGGCCGCGCACGACGGTGTCGCGCGCGATGGCCTGCGGCTCGTAGTCGTGGGCGGCGAACACCGCCTGCACGCCGAGCTGGCGGGCCAGAGTGGGCACCTCCGCTGTGGCCACGCCGTGGCGCACGATCAGCCCGGACTCGGGCTGGCCGGCCAGCGCACGCAGCTCGGCGTCGAGTTCCAGCAGCGCCGCGCGGATGAATTCGACCCGGCGGTCGGCGCGGGGCAGGGGGGCAAGAATGTCGCTGTCGAAAATAAAGACGCAATGCACCTGCCGGCACTGTTGCAGTGCCAGGCACAGGGCCGGGTTGTCGTCGCTGCGCAGATCGCGGCGGAACCACACCAGGCCGGAATCGAACGGTTTATGCATGTTCGCCGCTAAAATTGGTCCATGTCCGATGATTCTGCACCCATCAACCTGACGAATCATTTTCTGATTGCGATGCCCGGACTGGCGGATGCGGCTTTCTCCAAAAGCGTGGTCTACCTCTGCGAGCACAGTGAGCGCGGGGCGCTCGGACTGGTGATCAACAAGCCCAGCGACATCAAGCTGCAAGGGCTGTTCGACAAGGTGGACCTGCCACTGGGGCGCACCGATCTGAAGGACGAACCCGTGCTGCAGGGCGGGCCGGTACAGACCGAACGCGGTTTCGTACTGCACGAGGCCATCCTGCCCGAAGGCGAGCGGACCGAAGAACCCTTGTACGCCTCCACCATGGTGATTCCCGGTGGGCTGGAGATGACCACCTCGCGCGACGTGCTGGAGGCGTTGTCCACCGGTGGCGGCCCGCGCCGGCTGCTGGTGACCTTGGGCTACGCGGCCTGGGGGGAAGGGCAGCTGGAGTCCGAGATCGGCGAGAACAGCTGGCTGACGGTCGATGCCGACCGCAGTGTGATCTTCGACACGCCGGTGGCACAGCGTTACGACAAGGCGCTGTCCCTGCTGGGTCTGCAGACCTGGATGTTGTCTCCTGAAGCGGGGCGGGCATGAAGGCCGCTGCGCCCATGGACGCCCAGGTGCCTGCCAACCAACAAACCTTTCTGGCGCTCGATTTCGGTCTCAAACGCACCGGCGTGGCCGTCGGGAGCCGCTTGCTGCGCATCGCCCAGCCGCAGGGCTCCATCCAGGCCGAAGGCGATGCCCGCTTCAGTAAGATCGCCGAGCGGCTGCGCGAGTGGCAGCCCGATGCGCTGGTGGTGGGCGTTCCTTTTCACCCGGATGGCGCAGCGCACGACAATACGCTGCGGGCGCAGAAGTTTGCACGTCAGCTGCGCGGCCGCTTCGGCCTGCCGGTGTATGAGGTGGACGAGCGCTACAGCACCACCGAGGCACTGGCGGCCGGCGCAAAGGATGCCGATGCGGCGTCGGCCTGCATCATCCTGGAACAGTTTTTGAGGACGATCGAATGAGCAATCTGGTTTTGGATGCGGAGGCGCTGTACCGCGAACTGCTGCGCGGTGTGCGCGGGCTGTGCGATGCGCAGACCCGGTTGGTCGGCGTGACCTCCGGCGGTGCCTGGCTGGTCGAACGGCTGCAGCGGGACCTGGGGCTGTCGGGCGAGCCGGGCGTGATCTCGTCGGCCATGCACCGCGATGACTTTGCCCAGCGGGGACTGGCCTCCGGCGGGCAGACGCGGCTGCCCTTCGACGTCAACGAAGCCCAGATCCTGCTGCTTGACGACGTGCTCTACACCGGCCGCACCATCCGCGCCGTCGTCAATGAGCTGTTCGACTACGGCCGTCCGGCCGGCATCCGCCTGGCGGTGCTGGTGGACCGTGGCGGGCGTGAGCTGCCGATCCAGGCCGACTACGCGGCCGCCCGTGTCTCCTTGCCCGCCAGCCAGTCGCTGGCGCTGGCGCGCGACGGGCAAGGTCAATTCAGATTCTCAGTGCAAGGGGAGTGACCGGCTGCCGGCGGACCCTCCAAACCCATCGCCTCCGAACGTCCAAGACATCCCATGCTTTACAAACGCAATCCCCAACTGAACAAGAACGGTGAGCTGATTCACCTGCTGTCGACCGAAGGGCTGCCGAAGGACATCCTGACGCACATCCTGGACACGGCGGCCAATTTCGTCAGCGTCAACGACCGCGAAGTCAAGAAGGTGCCGCTGCTGCGGGGCAAGAGCGTGTTCAACCTGTTCTTCGAGAACTCCACGCGCACCCGCACCACCTTCGAGATCGCCGCCAAGCGCCTGAGCGCGGACGTCATCAACCTCGACATCGCACGTTCCTCGGCCTCCAAGGGTGAGTCGCTGCTCGACACCATCGCCAACCTGAGCGCCATGGCCGCCGACCTGTTCGTGGTGCGCCACAGCGAGTCCGGCGCGCCCTACCTGATCGCGCAGCACGTGGCGCCGCACGTGCACGTCATCAACGCCGGCGACGGTCGCCATGCGCATCCGACGCAGGGTCTGCTGGACATGTACACCATCCGGCATTACAAGAAAGACTTCTCCAACCTGACGGTGGCCATCGTCGGTGACGTGCTGCACTCGCGGGTGGCTCGCTCCGACATCCATGCGCTCACCACGCTGGGCTGCGCCGAGGTGCGTGTGGTCGGCCCTAAGACCCTGGTGCCGGCCACCATGGCGCCGATGGGCGTGCGCGTCTGCCACACGCTGGAAGAAGGCATCAAGGACTGCGACGTCATCATCATGCTACGCCTGCAGAACGAGCGCATGAGCGGCGCGCTGCTGCCCTCGAGCCAGGAGTTCTTCAAGAGCTACGGCCTCACACCCGAGAAGCTGCAGCTGGCCAAGCCGGATGCCATCGTCATGCACCCGGGGCCGATCAACCGCGGTGTCGAGATCGACTCGGCGGTGGTGGATGGCACGCAGAGCGTGATCCTGCCGCAGGTGACTTTCGGCATCGCGGTGCGTATGGCCGTGATGAGCATCGTCGCCGGTAACGAAGCTTGAGCGAGGCAGAACAAAAATGAAACTGTTGATCAAAGGTGGCCGCGTCATTGATCCGGCCAGCAACCGCGACGAGATCGCCGATGTGGCCATCGCGGCTGGACGCATCATTGCCATCGGCGAGCCACCGGCCGACTTTGCGCCCAACCGTACCATCGAAGCGGCGGGTTGCATCGTGGCGCCCGGGCTGCTGGACTTGGCGGTGCGCCTGCGTGAACCAGGGCACGAGCATGAAGGCATGCTGGAGTCGGAGATGGCGGCGGCGGCGGCCGGCGGCGTGACCAGCCTGGTCTGTCCGCCCGACACCGATCCGGTGCTCGATGAACCCGGCCTGGTCGAGATGTTGAAGTTCCGCGCTGAAAAGCTGCACCAGGCGCGCGTCTTCCCGCTCGGCGCGCTGACGCGCAACCTGCAGGGCGAGGTGCTGACCGAAATGGTCGAACTGACCGAGTCCGGCTGCGTCGCCTTCAGTCAGGCGGATGTGGCGCTGGCCAACACGCAGGTGCTGCAGCGCGCCCTGCAGTACGCCAGCACCTTCGGCTATGCCGTCTGGCTGCGCCCCAACGACTACTACCTGGGCCAGGGCGTGGCTGCCAGCGGTGCGCTCGCGACCCGCATGGGCCTGTCGGGTGTGCCGGTGGCCGCCGAGACGGTGGCCATGCATACCCTCTTCGAATTGATGCGCGCCACCGGGGCCCGCGTGCACCTGTGCCGTCTCAGCAGCGCGGCCGGCGTGGCCCTGGTGCGCCAGGCCAAGGACGAGGGCCTGCCCCTGACCTGCGATGTGAGCATCAACTCCTTGCACTTGACCGATACCGATCTCGGCTACTTTGACAGCCGCATGCGCCTGAATCCGCCGCTGCGTCAGCAGGCCGACCGCGACGCCCTGCGCGAGGGCCTGGCCGACGGCACCATCGATGCCTTGGTGTCTGACCACAACCCGGTCGACGAGGATGCCAAGGCCTTGCCCTTCGCCGAGAGCGAGCCGGGTGCCACCGGCGTCGAGCTGCTGCTCAGCCTGGCCCTGAAGTGGGGGCAGGAAAGCGGCGTGGGCCTGACCCGTGCGCTCGCGGTGCTGACCAGTGAACCGGCGCGCGTGCTGGGAACGGCCCTGGGCACGCTGCAGATGAGTGCCGGTCAGCTGGTGGTGGGGGGCATGGCCGACGTCTGTGTGTTCGACCCCATGGCCGAGTGGACCGTGCAGCCGCAAGCGCTGCGCAGCCAGGGCAAGCACACGCCGTTCTCGGGTTACGAAGTGCCGGGACGCGTGCGCTGCACCATCGCGGGTGGTCAGCTTGCCTTCCAGGCCTGAAGCGCGCGTTTCACGCTGGCGTGCCGCCTGGCGTCTGCTGCGGGCTCTGCAGCACATTCTGGCGGGGCTGCTGACCATCCTGCTGCAGTTTCCGCGCCTGTCACAGGCACAACGGGAGATCCGGGTGCAGGTCTGGTCGCGTGAACTGTTGGCGCGTCTTGGCATTCGCCTGCAGGTGACGGGCACGCCCGCGCCCATGGGGCCGGTGCTGCTGGTGGCCAATCACATCTCTTGGCTCGATATCACCGCGCTGCATGCCGCGCGTTATTGCCGTTTCGTCTCCAAGGCGGACGTCAAGGCCTGGCCGCTGATCGGTGCCTTGGCGGCCGGTGTCGGCACCCTGTTCATCGAGCGCGAGTCGCGCCGCGACGCCATGCGGGTGGTGCATCACATGGCCGACAGCCTGCGGGCTGGCGACGTGCTGGCGGTGTTTCCGGAAGGGACGACCAGTGACGGCGTGCAATTGCTGCCGTTTCATGCCAACCTGCTGCAGTCGGCCATCGCGGCCGAGGCGCCGGTGCAGCCGGTGGCGCTGCAGTTCGTCGACAGCCGCAGCGGTGAACGCAGTCTGGCGCCCTGCTATGTGGGGGATGACACCTTGCTGAGTTCGGTCTGGCGCACGGTCTGCGCGCGCGGCATCACGGTACAGATTGCGTTCGGCGAGTTGCAGACCGCGCAAGGGCGTGATCGTCGGGCCTGGGCCGACGATTTGCGGCGGGTGATCGAGCAGCTGCGCCAGCCCCCGGGCGGACGCTGAGGCTCAGGTGAGGTCGGTGCAGGCCGTTTGCTGATCGGTACAGGGTCGGTCGCACTGGGCGCCCTGGCGCAGGGTACAGGCGCGGTTGAAAGTGACCACATGGTCCACTTCCGGCCGGATGCCGATCCACTCGCCGATCTTGTGGTCGTGGTGGCTCGGCACATGGGCCATCACGGTCTGGCCGCCGGCCAGACGCAGGGTGTATAGAAACTCGGAACCGCGAAACGCCTTGCGGATGATCTCCGCTTTCACCGGTGCGGCATCGTCGTGCACGATGTCGTCGGCGCGCAGCAGCACGTCGCACTCACCGCCGGAGAAGGCGCAGGGCAACGGGCACTCCGCCACATCGGTGAGGTCGCCCAGCGGCGTCTGCACCACGATCTGCTCATCGCGGCTGCGGATGGTGGCCGGCGCAAACACGCCGTGACCGATGAACTCGGCCACGAAACGCGTGGCCGGGCGGTGGTAGAGGGTGTAGGCGTCATCCCACTGGTGCAGGCGGCCTTCGTGCATGACGCCGATGCTGTCGCCGATGGCAAACGCCTCCAGCTGGTCATGCGTCACAAACAGGGCAGTGGCTTGTGCGGCTTTCAGGATGCTGCGCACCTCGTGGGCCAGCCGCTCGCGCAGCTCGACGTCCAGATTGGAAAACGGTTCGTCCAGCAACAGCAGTTGCGGCCGCGGTGCCAGTGCCCGCGCCAAGGCCACGCGCTGCTGCTGACCACCGGACAGCTCATGCGGAAAGCGCGTCGCGCTGCCTTCCAGGCCAACCAGGGCCAGCACTTCCTGCACGCGCGCTGCGCGCTCTGCCGCGGGCCACTGGTGGAGGCCGAAAGCCACATTGCGTCCCACGTCCAGGTGCGGAAACAGCGCATAGTCCTGGAACACCATACCGATGCGGCGCTGCTCGGGTGGCAACTGGCTGCCCAAGCTGCTCACGGTCTGGCCCGAGAGCCGGATCTCGCCACCCGTGACGGGCTCCAGCCCGGCCACGGCGCGCAGCAGCGTGGTCTTGCCGCAACCCGAGGGGCCAATCAGCACGCCGATGTCGCCCGCACGCAGCCCCAGCGACACGCCTGCCACGGCGGGCTGGGCACGGCCGGGGTAGCGCACCTGGAGCTGGGTCACCTCAAGAAACATGGTGTCTCATTGTAGATGCTTACAATTCTCATTCATTCCGAACGAACGCCTTGCCCCCTCACTTCATGCCGTTGCGCCGGCTCCGTCATCTCCTGCTGCTGCTGTTCACCGTCTTTCTGATGTTGCCGGTGCTGGCCGTGTTGGCGTCGTGGCTGCCCTGGGGCGAGCAGGGGGCGCAGACGGCCCAGATTCTGGGCGAGATGGCGCGCACGGTGTTGCCCGACTATGCGCTGACGACGCTCGTCCTGTGCCTGCTGGTGGCGCTGGGCGTGGTGACCGTCGGTCTGTCAGTCGCGGCGGCGGTGACGCTGTTCGATTTTCCGGGACGTCGCTTCTTCGAGTGGGCCTTGTTGCTGCCGCTGGCCATGCCCGCCTATGTGGTGGCCTATGCCTACACCGACTTCCTGCAGTTCAGTGGGCCGTTCCAGTCCTTGTTGCGCGAGCTGACCGGCCTGCAGGGGCGCGTCTTTCCCGAAATCCGCAACACTGCCGGCGCGGCCTGGGTGCTGACCTTTGCGCTCTATCCCTACGTCTACCTGCTGGCGCGCACCGCGCTGGGCGAGCAGGCCAGCCACCTGATGGAGGCGGCGCGCCTGCTGGGCGCCCCGCTGTCGCGCCGCATCCGCGAGATTGCACTGCCGCTGGCCCGCCCCGCGGTGGCGGCCGGTGTGGCGCTGGCCTTGATGGAGACGCTGGCGGACTTCGGTGTCGTCAGCTACTTCGGCATCCAGACCTTCACCGCCGGCATCTACAAGGCCTGGCTGGCCATGGACAACCGTCTGGCGGCGGCGCAGCTGGCCACCATGCTGCTGGTGCTGGTGGTCTTGTTGCTGCAACTCGAACAGCGGGCCCAGCGTCGCATGCGTTTTGCCACCGGCCGCGGAGCCCGCCCGGGTAGCGCTGAGGCGCGGCCGGTCAGGCTGGGTGGTGCGCACAAGTGGCTGGCCTGGGGCGTGTGTGGCTTGCCGCTGCTGATGGGGTTTGTGGCGCCGGTGCTCTTCATGTTCCGGCCGCTAGTGGCGGAATGGGCCATCCTGCCCTGGGAACGCTTTCCACTCTGGGCCTTCAACAGCGTGCGGCTGGGCGTGCTCAGTGCAGTGCTGGCGGTGGCTCTGGCCCTGTTGCTGGCATTCAGCCTGCGGCGTACACCCGACCTCGTGACGCGTGCCGTGGTGTACCTGGCCGGCCTAGGGTACGCGGTGCCCGGTGCGGTGATTGTGGTGGGCCTGCTGCTGCCGGTGGGCTGGGCCCAAGGGCTGTGGCCGCAGAGCAGCGTGGCGTATTACATGACGGCCACCTCGCTCGGCCTGGTCTGGGCTTACCTGGTGCGCTTCTGTGCCGTGGCGCTGCAGTCGGTGCAAAGTGGTTATGCCCGCATTCCGCTCAGCCTGGATGACTCGGCGCGCATGTTGGGCGTGGGGGGCGGTGGCCTGCTGCGGCGCGTGCACTGGCCTTTGCTGCGCCGTTCGGCCGTAGCGGCCACGCTGCTGGTCTTCGTCGACGTGATGAAGGAGTTGCCGGCCACACTGGTGCTGCGCCCCTTCGACAGTGACACGTTGGCGGTGGTGGCTTACCAGCTGGCGCGTGATGAGCGCTTGGGTGAGGCGGCGTTGCCCTCGCTGGCGCTGGTGCTCGTCGGGCTGATACCCGTGGTGTTGCTGAGCCGCACGCTACGCGAACGTGCGCATTGACCCTTTACGCCAGGCGGGGCACTGCGTATAAAATGAGCAGATACTTATATTGCGAACCAACTCTGCCATGACCAAGCGAACCATACATGCGACCCCGGGAAGCGTGACGGAGCCGGACCAGGTGTTCGAACTGGCGGCCGAGGTGTTCCGGGTGATGTCGGCGCCGATGCGCCTGAAGATCATCAGCCACCTGTGCGACGGCGAGCGCAATGTCAGCTACCTGCTCAGCAAGATCGACACCACGCAGCCCAACATGTCACAGCACCTCACGACGCTGTACCAGGCCGGCGTGCTGGGCAAGCGCCGTGAAGGCGTGCAGATCTATTACCGGATCGTCGACGACCGCGTGGCTGCACTGTGCCGTGCGGTGTGCACGCAGATCGCCACCGAGGCGAACTTCGAGCCGATGGCCGAATCCGCCAGCTGAAGCCGCACGCGTGAGCGTGCCGATGCCGGGGCCTGCGACCCCGGCATTTTTGTTTCAGGGCTTGAGGTAGACGTAGCCTTCCTGGGCTTGCAGGCGCGCCACTTCCGCCACGCCTGACGGAACGATCTTGGCTTCCATGGCCACCTTGTCCGGGCTGATGTTACGGCTGGTCAGGGTGTTGTTGCAGACGCGGAACTCCACTCCCTTGCTGGACAGGTCACCGATGGTGCCGCTGAAGTCGCGCCCCTGGGCATCCTTGGCATCCTGCAGCAGGAAGTTGATGCCGGGGCCGTGGGTGACGACGACGATCTTGGCCTTGGGATCCGCGTTGAGATGGTTGCGGACGTTGTTGAGGATGGCCGGGACCGTGTTGACGTCGGTGTTGATGTGGTAGACCGCCTTGATCTGCTGGTTCGTCTGGGCGAAGGCGGAGCCGGTGATGTTCAGGCAGGCGGCAAGGGCGAGCAGCAAGGCGGCAACAAATCTGTACATGATCATCTCCTGATTATCTGAGCCAAAAGAAAAGGGGCCGGCTGACGCCGACCCCCTCCAGATCCTTCAACGGTCCGGACCTGCAGGCTTAGAGCAGTGTATCAGCCCAGATATTCTGCGCCCAGTTCCAGGCGTAGATACCCTCGAGCTCGTTGGGGGCGGTCGACACGCCGCCCGAACCCGGCACGGTCTTGAAGGTCTTCTCGGCCGCCACGTACTGGTGCACCGAAGCGACGTGCACGACAAGCTTGTCGTTCACGAAGCTGTAGCAGGTGTTGGTCAGCAAGGGCTGCGGGTTGACCTCCATGCCCGAGAGCTGGGCCACCACAGCGGCCGCAACGACCTTGCCGTGCGAGTTGGCCATGTGGCCGGACTTCGGCATCAGCGGTGCGGCCAGTACCGAGTCACCGATCACATGCACATCCTTGGCCACCTTGGACTCGAAGGTCAGGTAGTTGACATCGCACCAGCGGTTGTTGACGTTGGCCAGGCCCGACTGCATGGCAATGCTGCCGGCACTCATGTCGGGCAGCACGTTGAGCACGTCGGCCTTGACATCGCTCTCGGTCTCGAACTTGACCGTCTTGCTCTTGGCATCCACGCCCACGGCCTTGTGATTGCCGCGGAATTCCAGCATGCCGGCGTAGTTCTCGGCCCAGAATTTCTTGAACAGCGGGCCCTTGGAGGTGACGTCCGGGTTGGCGTCCAGGATGAGTACCTTGGATTTGGGCTTGGCCTTCTTGAAGTAGCTGGCCACCTGGCTGGCGCGCTCGTAGGGTCCGGGCGGGCAGCGGTAGGGGGCGAGCGGGACGGTGATGGCGTAGGTGCCGCCGTCCGGCATGGCTTCGAGCTGGCGGCGCAACGCTGCGGTCTCGGGGCCGGCCTTCCAGGCTTGCAGGATCTGGCCGGACGCGCTGGCGGCCTGCAGACCCTCGATGCTGTTCCACAGCATGTCGATACCGGGCGAGACGATCAGCTTGTCGTAACCGATGGTGGCGCCCCCGGCGAGCGTGACGGTCTTCTTGGCCGCGTCGATGCCCGTCACGCGGTCGCGTGCATGAATCACACCATGCTTGCCTTTGAGGTTGTCATAGGGCGTGGTGATGTCGCCCATGGTCTTGGAGCCGCCGATCACCAGATTGGAGATGGGGCAGGAGATGAAGCTGTCGTTCGGCTCCACCAGCACCACGTCGATCTGGTAATTGGAGAGCATGCGCACGTACTTGGCGGCTGTCGCGCCGCCGTAGCCGCCGCCGATCACCACCACCTTGGCCTTCGAGGGGATGGCGCCCGTGGTGGCGCAACCCACCATGGAAAGTGTGCCGCCCAGGGTGCCGAGCGCCAGGGATGCCTGTACAAAGCTGCGTCGTTTCATGTTGGCGTCTCCTGTTCAGCGCTTGAGGGTCGAGAAATAGGTGGCGACCGACTGGACCTGCTCGTCCGTCAGGCCCTTGGTCAACTGGTGCATCACGGTGGCAGGACGTGTGCCATCGCGGAAGGCCTTCATCTGCGCCACCATGTACTCACGCGGCATGCCCGCCAGCGAGGGGATAGCCGAGCCGTCGGTGGTGCGGCCTTCGGTGCCGTGGCAGTTCGCGCACGTGGCAGCCAGAGCGCGCTGGTGCAGCTTGACGGTGTCCTGGGGTGTGGCCGCGTGCGCGGCACCGGCCGCGACGGCGGACAGCAGCAAGGCTGCGAAATGGGTTCTGAAGCGCATGAGGGTCTCCTTCTTGAAGTTCACGAGATGTCGCTGCAAACGAATGTAGCCAAGCGAGCTTGGCATTGTCTGCGGTATTTACCCTAATTAGGGTAAGGGGTATAGCTTTCAGGGTGCTTTCATGTTGGCCGGCGTACCGACCACGCGCTCGTCCGGCTGGTGCACCACCGTCGGGCTGTCCATCAGCCGGTCGGTGATGCCGGCGCCGGCCCACATGCCCACCAGGGCCAGCCAGGCCGTCAGGGCGAAGATCGAGCCGCCGGTCATGCCGGCACCGACGGCGCAGCCGCCGGCCAGCATGGAGCCAAAGCCCATCAGCATGGCGCCTGCGATGTAGCGGCGCATGCTGTAGCCGTCCTTGAAGCCCTCCAACTGGAATTCGCGTCCGACCATTGCGCCGAGGAAGGAGCCGGCGAATACGCCGGGCAGCAGGCCGAAATCGAAACCGATACCCGGCGCGGGCGCGGACAGCACTCGCATCAGCCACTCGGCCGACGGGCCGCTGAAGGTCAAGCCCTGAATCTGCACCGCACCGAAGCTGTTGGACGAGATCAGGAAGGTGTAGTACCAGCCGGCCGCTACCATCAGGCCCGTGCCGATACCGCCCACCCATTTCCACAGGCCCCAGCCGCTGCGGATCGAGAAGAACAGGGCGGCGGCAAACCAGATCAGGCCGAAGACCAGACCGCCCCAGTGGCCGAGGCCGGTGATGACCAGCAGATCGCGGGCCGGGCCGCCGTCCACTGTCCACCAGCTGCTGAGGTGCAGGCGCAGCGGGGCCAGCGAACCGCCAAGCGCGGCCTGCGCCGTGACGGCGAAGATCAGGCCCGACAGCAGCGCGCGCAGATTGCCGTTGGCCGACAACACCAGCAGCCGACTGGCACAGCCGCGCGTCATGATCATGCCGGCACCGAACAGCAGTCCGCCGATGAGTGCACCGGACAGGCTGCCGCGTGAGGCCAGTTGGCGGGCCGTGCTGACATCCATCTCGTTGAGCAGGATGAGCGCCTGCACTGCCACCACGGCGGTGGAAAAGGCCAGCAGCCAGACCGACAGCTTCTCGCCAAACTTGCGATGCCAGAACTCGATCACCGCCGCGCGCAGGCAGAACTTGGAGCGTTGTGCGAAGAAGCCGAACAGCAAGCCGATGCCCAGTCCGCCGATCGCGAGAAGGGGGCGCTCGCCATGCTGCTCAAGTACGGTTGCCAGATCCATCGCACTGTCCCATAATTTCGTATTTGCTTATATTGAATACTAATTTTCTTTATCCTTGCGCATCTTGATCTGTCTCAAGAATTGATGGCGTCGCCAGCGGCGGGCCGGCAGCGTAAGGTTAGGGTGCGTATGGAGACAACACAAGCATGGCACGGACGACAACAGTACGCCTGATGCGGATGGTTCTGGGCTGGGCGCTGGCGTTCATGGCCGCGTTCGCGGGCGCGCAGGATGCGCCGCCCATGGTGCCGCAACAGGTGTCGCCCTCGGCCTGGTATGTCGAGGGCGTATCGGCCCTGGGCTCGCCGGCCAATCAGAACTTCATTTCCAACGCGGCGTTCGTGGTGACGCCGGCCGGCGTGGTGGTGATCGACGCCCTGGGCTCACCGGCGCTGGCCGAGCGCCTGGTGGCGCAGATCCGCAAGATCACGCCCAAGCCCATTACCCATGTCATCGTGACGCACTACCATGCCGACCACATCTACGGCTTGCAGGTCTTCAAGGCCATGGGCGCGCGCATCATGGCCCACCAGGCCGCCAAGATCTACCTGAATTCCGACACCGCACGCCTGCGCCTGCAGGCCTCACGCGAGGAGCTGGCGCCCTGGGTCAACGACGACACGCGCCTGGTGCAGGCCGATGAGTGGATCGATGGTGACAAGACCCTGACCGTTGGCGGTGTGCAGTTCCGTATCACCCCGGTCGGTCCGTCGCACACCCCGGAAGACCTGGTGATCTACCTGCCGAGCGAGAAGGTGCTGTTCGCGGGCGACCTGGTCTTTCGCAGTCGCATCCCTTACGTGGGCCAGGCCGACAGCCGGCACTGGATCGTGGCGCTGGACAAGCTGCTGGCCTTCGACGCTACCGTCATCGTGCCGGGGCACGGCCCGCTGTCGCACGAGGCGCGCAAGGACATGCAGCTCACGCGCGACTACCTGCACTATCTGCGTGAGAGCATGGGCAAGGCCGCGCAGAACCTCGAGCCCTTCGAAGAAGCCTACAAGAACACCGACTGGTCACAGTTCGAGGCCTTGCCGCTGTTCCGCGTTGCCAACCGCATGAACGCTTACAACACCTATCTGCTGCTGGAGCAGGAAGCCCGCTGATGAAGAACGCCTTGGAACTGCGGGCCGACGCACCGCACGGTCGACTGTCGCGCCGCGACTGGCTGGTGGGAGCCGCCGCCCTGTGCACCAGCGCCGCCAGCCTGGCGCAGGCGGGGCACGCCAGCCTGCCGCAGGCCGCCTCGCTGCAGGACGAACTGGCCCAGGCCCTGAAGAAAGGGCAGCCCTTGGTGGTCATGGTCAGCCTGGAAGGCTGTCCGTTCTGCAAGGTGGCGCGTCAGAACTACCTGGGCCCGCTGCACGAGCAGCAAGGGGTCCCGGTGGTGCAGGTGGACATGCGCAGCAATCGCCCCTTGAAGAATTTCCGCGGCGTCAGCGCCACCCATGACGAGATGGTGCGCCAGTGGCGCATCCGTATCGCCCCCACGGTGCTGTTTTTCGGCCGCGACGGCAACGAGGTGGCCGAGCGGCTGGTCGGCGGCTACATCCCCGACTTCTACGGCGCCTACCTCGACGACCGCCTGCAGCAGGCGCGCGCCAGCCTGCGCTGAGTCGCCATCTGCAGCCTGCGCTGCAGCGGGGCTGACATTTCCCTTGTATCCACCTATACTCGGTTGGGTATATGCCCTATGGGGTATATTTTCTGATCTCTGTTTGTTGGAGCACAAGTGGAACAACGCAATTCCTGTGAACTGTCGCAGCGGCCTTACTGGCCGGCCTGGGTGGCTGGCTTGGCGCTCGGCGTGGTGCTGCTGCTGACCTTCGTCTTCACCGGTCACGGCCTGGGCGCCACCGGCTTCACCACCCGACTCAGCGCCTGGCTGGGCGACATGGCCGCGCCGCAATGGACGCTGGCCAACGACTACCTGGGGCCGATGCTGGAAGACGGCTCGGTGCTGTCGTCCTGGATCACTTGGCAGGTGCTGGGCGTGTTTCTCGGTGCCCTGGTGTCGGCTTGGTTCGCCGGTCGCATGGCTTGGCGCATCGAAGGCGAGGCCAGTGCCGGCCGCATGGGGCGCCTGCTCAAGGCGCTGGCCGGCGGCATCCTTGCCGGTGTTGGCGCGCGCATTGCTGCCGGCTGCACCAGCGGTGTCGGCCTGTCCGGTGCGGCGGTGCTGAGCGTGGCCGGTTTCGTCTTCCTCGGCGCCTTCTTTGCCGCCGGCCTGGTGGCCGCGCGCCTGAGTGGTGGAGGTGTGAAATGAACGGTGTGTTTGCTGCGGGCGGTCCGCTGATGGCGGTGCTGCTCGGTTTCGGCTTCGGTTTTGTGCTGGAGCGCGCCGGCTTCGGCAGCGGCTGCAAGCTCACGGCTCAGTTCCGGCTGACCGACTGGTCGGTCTTCAAGGTCATGTTCACCGCCATCGTGTTCACGGCCGTTGGCATCTACATGCTGGAGCAGGTGGGTGTGGTCAATGCCGAGTCGATCTATGTGCCCATCCCCTACCTGTGGGCCATTGCGGTCGGTGGCGCGCTCATTGGCGCCGGTTTTGCGGTCGGCGGCTACTGTCCCGGGACGTCGGCGGTGGGCGTGATGACCGGTCGCATTGACGCCATCGTCTTCTTTGCCAGCCTGCTGATCGGCACCTACCTGTTTGCCGCGCTGTTCCCGCAACTCGATGCCTTGACCACGGCCGGTGAGTTCACCAAGGGTGATCGCCTGCCCGAAGCGCTGGGCGTGCCCGAGTGGCTGGTGCTGGCCGTGCTGGTGGCTGCGGCCATCGGCGTTTTCTTCCTTGGCGGCTGGTTCGAGCGCCGTGCGCGCGCGGCCGGCCAGACCTGATCTTTTTTTGCAGGAGAGTTAACCATGAAACGTACCCGCAACAACCTGGCACCGCTGGTGTCGGCCCTGGCCATGACTTTGCTGAGCGTGCCGGTGGCATCCGTCGCGCAACCGGCTCAGGCACCGGCACGTGCCGCCAATCCCTGTTCCGGCAACCCCTGCGCCGGCGCGAAGCGCCGCAGCCGTGCCGACAACCCCTGCGCAGGCAATCCGTGCGCCGGTTCGTCGCGTCGCAGCCGTGCTGACAACCCGTGTGCCGGCAATCCTTGCGCCGGCAAGAGCCGTCGCCGCGCCGGCAACGAAAACCCCTGCGCCGGCAAGAGTCGCTGATCAGACACTCGCATGGTTGCCGTTCCGTCCGATGCCGCCCAGCGCGCTGCACGCGGCGCGCTGACGCGACAACTGAGGCTGGCGCAGCACGGGCGCTCCATGCTGCACCCGTTCATCGGCCGCAGCAAACATTTTGAAATCTGGGAGCACTACCCGCGCCGTGACGTCGTTGATGACACGGGCCGCTGGCAGTTCTACTTCCACACCCACGACCCCGCGGAGCCCGACAGTGCGCGCCACCCGCAGGAGCACGGCCACATCCACCTGTTCCGCCGCAGCCCGCAGGGACGCCTGACCCATCTGGTCGGCCTGTCGCTTGATGCGCGCGGCCTGCCGCTGTGCTGGTTTGCCACCAACCAGTGGGTCACGGGCGAGCGCTGGCAGCCAGCTGCCGCGCTGGTGCCGCATTTGCTCGCCATCGCGCTGCCGCTGCGCGGCCCGCTGGCGGGTGCGGCGCTCTGGTTGGCCGACATGGTGCGCTTCTACGCCGAATCGCTGCGCCAGATGCTGTCGCGGCGGGACGAGGCCGTGGCGCGCCACTGTGCCCGTCACCGCGTCACGCCTGAGCAGGCCTGGGCTGACCGCTCTGTGGCGGTCTGGAGTTCCGTCCCCGTTCACTGGCCGCAGGACGCCCTCCTGGCGGCCGATTCCGTTACTCGTCACTGAAGGAGACTGACATGAAGATGCAATTTCGCCTGTTTGCCGGCGCCGCGCTGCTGGGCCTGACCCAGTGGGCCATGGCGCTCAACGTGCCCGGCCCGGTGGTCGACGGCGAGTGGCTCGCCAAAAACCGCACCGACGTGACCGTGCTCGACGTGCGCGGCAATCCGAAGAGCTTTACCGTGGCGCCCGAGTTCGAGACCGACAAGAAGACCGGCAAGAAGTTTCTGGTCGAGTTGGGTGGCCATATCGACGGCGCCGTGCCGGTGGACAACAAGAAGGTGCGCGTGGACCGCACCATCAACGGTCTGGCGCTCAAGTCCATGATCCCCGAGCGCGAGGCGTTCGAGAAGCTGGTGCGCAGCTGGGGCGTGCAGGCCGGCCGCCCCATCGTCATCGTCTCCGCCGGCATGGAGCCGATCGACTTCAACGACGCGGCGCGCCTGTACTGGCAGTTCAAGGTCTATGGTGAAGACAACGTCGCTGTGCTCAGCGGTGGTACTGCCGGCTGGATCGGCGAAGGGCGCGAGGTGGTGACCACGGCCGCCAAGGTTGCCGAGGGCAACTGGGCCGCCAAGGCTGACCGCAGCGCCGAGCTGATGGCCACTTCGGACGATGTGGTCAAAGCCCAGGCCGACAAGTCGGCCCAGCTGGTGGATGCACGCGACGACGCGCACTTTCTCGGCCTGTCCAAGAGCAGCAGCGTCAACGGCGTGGGCCATATTGCCGGCGCTCGCAACGTCTTCACTGGCCTGATGTCCACCCAGGGCGGCGATGCGGCCCGTCTGATGGCCGCCGAGACCTACCGCGACATCTTCAAGATGAGCGGCGTAGACCCGCAAGCCCCGGCCATCACCTACTGCAATACCGGCAGCCAGGCTGCCGGCACCTGGTTCGTGCTGTCCGAGGTCCTGGGCAACAAGCAGGCCAGGCTGTACGACGGCTCGCTGCACCAGTGGGCGCTGGAAAAACGCGCCATGGTGTCGGTGGCCCGCGGCAAGTAAGCCCGCCACGGCGGGGCTTGCTTGCCGAGGTATAAACGCCGCATGCTCGCCCTGCTCCAACGCGTCAAAGAAGCCCGCGTCGAAGTCGACGGTCACACCGTCGGCGCCATCGACGCGGGTTTGCTCATTCTGGTGTGCGCCGAACGTGGCGACACTGAAAGCCAAGCCGACAAGCTGCTGGCCAAGATCCTCAAGCTGCGCATCTTTGCGGATGACGCCGGCAAGATGAACAAGAGCGTGGTCGACGTGAACGGCGGCCTGCTCATCGTCAGCCAATTCACACTGGCCGCCGACACCTCGGGCGGCAACCGCCCCAGCTTCACAGGCGCCGCGCCACCGGACGAGGGTCGGCGGCTGTACGACTACTTCGTGGAAAAGACCCGGGCCTCACACTCGGTGGTGCAGACCGGGCAGTTCGCCGCCGACATGCAGGTCCATCTGGTCAATGATGGGCCGGTGACGATCCCGATGACCGTGCGTTAGTGTTGCCGCGCCGAGCACGTGCCTACCCTGCCGACCCTGTGCAAGTCCCCAAAGGTCGAGGGTTTTTGCGCTCTGGCACACAGGTGGCCCATACTTCGTCCGCGCCCGGCGGGAGGGCGAGCCTGGAGTACAAGGATGTCGGGTTCCTGGAACAAGTGGGCAGCATTGGCTGTCGTGATCATGCTGGGTGGTTGCGGAACGATGTCGGGTCGGGAGGACCTGGACGCGGCCGTGGCGGAGCCAGCCGAGGTGGAGCAGACCATCGCCGGCTGGCGCCACATGCGCCTGCCTGGCAAGGCGGCCACCCACTACCGGCTCACGCGCCAGGACGGGCGAGACGTCCTGGAGGGGCATTCGGAGTCGTCGGCCAGTTTTCTGCGTCGGCGCCTGGACCTGTCACCCGACGAACTCGGGTCGCTGCGCTTTTCCTGGAAGGTGCCGCAGCTCATCGACGCTGCCGACATGGCGCGGCGTGATGCGGAAGACTCCGTGGTGCGCGTGATCCTGAGCTTCGACGGCGACCGCTCCCGTTGGTCTGCCGCCGACCATGTGCTTTCAGAGCTGGCGCAGCTCCTGACCGGCGAACCCATGCCCGATGCCACGCTGATGTACGTGTGGTGCCCCACGCGCTCGGCTGGCACCGTGATCCATAACCCGCGCACCGACCGCATCCGCAAGCTGGTGGTCGAATCGGGCGCGGCGCGCCTGAACCAGTGGCTGAGCTATGAACGGGACATCCGGGCCGACTTTCGCGCCGCCTTCGGCGAGGAGCCGGGCCGGCTGGTGGGCGTCGCCATCATGACCGACAGCGACAACACCCGCTCGCAGGCTCTGGCCTGGTACGGGCCGGTGGATCTGATGCCCGCGCAAGCATCGGCGGTCCGGCAGGTTGCCCGCTCGGAGGATGGTCGAAGCGGGGGCGCAAGACGCGGCGACTGAGCAGTTCAGTCGTAGGGGTTGCGGTACCCCATGCTCTCGATCAAGAGCACCTCCAGCGCCTCCATCTCCAGCGCATCCTTCTCGTTCGTCTCGTGCTCGTAGCCTTGCGCGTGCAGGGTGCCGTGCACCAGCAGGTGGGCGTAGTGTTCTTCCAGCGTCTTACCCTGCTCTTTCGCCTCGCGTTCCACCACCGGCGCGCACAGCACCAGGTCGGCCAGGACGACCGGCTCGCGCGCGTAGTCGAAGGTCAACACATTGGTCGCGTAGTCTTTGTGGCGGTAGTCGCGGTTCAGCGCCTGACCTTCTTCGGCATCGACGATGCGCACCGTGAGTTCGGCGTCGCGTTGCAGGGCGTGGCGGATCCAGCGCGCCACCTTGGCACGCGTGAGCACGGCGCGGTGGCGGGCCATGCCTTGGTCACTGCCGAACTGCAATGAAAGGGAGAGTTGGTTCAGTGCCATTTTGGCCTCTTTGCCTTATGGAATAAGCGCAATCAGCTATTCATTTGATAGCGAATCGCGCCGCCGTGCATCGGTCTGGCGTTTGTCGTAGGCATCCACGATGCGCGCCACCAGCGGGTGGCGCACCACGTCGGCGCTGGTGAAGCGGCAGATGGCGATGCCCTTGACGCGCTTGAGCACGCGCTCGGCATCGATCAGGCCGCTCAGTTGCGTCTTGGGCAGGTCGATCTGGCTCACGTCACCGGTCACCACCGCGCGCGCGCCGAAGCCGATGCGGGTGAGGAACATCTTCATCTGCTCCGGTGTGGTGTTCTGCGCCTCGTCCAGGATGACGAAGGCGTTGTTCAGCGTACGCCCGCGCATGAAAGCCAGTGGCGCGATCTCCAGCGCGTTGCGCTCGAAGGCCTTCTGCACCTTCTCGAAGCCCATGAGGTCGTAGAGCGCGTCGTAAAGCGGGCGCAGATACGGGTCCACCTTCTGCGTCAGGTCGCCAGGCAGAAACCCGAGGCGCTCGCCGGCTTCGACGGCGGGGCGGGTCAACACGATGCGCTGAACCACGCTGCGCTCCAGCGCGTCCACGGCGGCGGCCACGGCCAGGTAGGTCTTGCCGGTGCCGGCCGGGCCGATGCCGAAGGTGATGTCGTGGCTGGCGATGCTCTCCAGATACAGCGCCTGGTTGGGCGTGCGGGCGCGCAGTTCGTGCCGGCGCGTGTGCAGCACCTCGCCGCCTTCTTCCAGCGGCATAGTGCTGTCGCCGGCCAGCAGCAGCTGCACGTGCGCGGCCTCGACCGGGCGCGCGGCCATCTCGTACAGCGCCTGCAGCACCTCCATGGCGCGCTGGGCCTGCTTCTTCGGACCGTCCACCTTGAACTGCTCGTGACGGTGGGCGATCTTCACCTGCAGCGCGGCTTCGATGGTGCGCAGGTGTTCGTCCATGGGGCCGCACAGGTGGGCCAGGCGGGTGTTGTTGGGCGGGGAGAAGAGGTGGCGCAGAATCAAGCTGATAATTCCTGTAGGCGGGCCGGCATGACGCGCGGCCCAAAGCGCAATCATAGTCACTGACACCACCACAGGCATCCCATGATCGGCAGGCTCACCGGCATCCTCCTCGAAAAGAATCCCCCCGAAGTGCTGCTGGACTGCCACGGCGTGGGCTACGAGGTGCAGGTGTCGATGAGCACCTTCTACAACCTGCCCAACCTGGGCGAGAAGGTCAGCCTGCTGACGCACTTCGTTGTGCGCGAGGACGCGCAGCTGCTCTACGGTTTTGGCACACCGGCCGAGCGCGATGCCTTTCGCCAGCTCATCAAGATTTCCGGCGTCGGCCCGCGCACCGCGCTGGCGGTGCTGTCGGGCATGAGCGTGGCCGAACTGGCGCAGGCGGTGAGCCTGCAGGAGGCCGGACGCCTGGTCAAGGTGCCGGGCATCGGCAAGAAGACCGCCGAGCGCCTGCTGCTGGAACTCAAGGGCAAGCTGGGCGCTGACATGGGCGTGGCCGGCATGCAGCCCGCCAGCGACGCGCAGGCCGACATCCTGCAGGCTCTGCTGGCGCTGGGCTACAGCGACAAGGAAGCTGCTGCCGCACTCAAGGCGCTGCCGGCCGACGTCGGTGTCAGCGAGGGCATCAAGCTCGCGCTCAAGGCGCTGGCAAAGTAAGCCCGTTCAGCCTATCTTTCAACAGCCTACGCGCGACAGACCTTTTTTGTTTACTGCGCGTCGCGGATCGGACGGCCGTGGGTTGGCTGCACCGGGCGCGCATTCATCGGGTAGAGCTGACTGAACAGCTTGATCTGTTCCGGGCTGACCGTGGTGGGCTGTTTCAGCACCAGCCACAGCACGCCCTCGGTGCAGGGCGGCGTGGTGAGCGAGCCCAGGAACTGGTAGTAGCGCTGGTCCTTGGGCAGCAACTCGCTCAGATCCAGCAGGCCGGCGGGCATGCGCACCTTGTCGCCGGCGTCGAGCGGCATGTAGGTCCAGACCTTGTTGATCAGGCCATTGGCTGCGCCCGGGTCGAGCAGAACCGCCACCACGGCCAGCTGGCCTTCTGCGTTGCGGTGCACCAGGTGCGCCACCATGGAATACACCTTGTTGTTGATGCGCTCTTCCGACGGATGATGGAAGTGGAACTGCAGCAGCTTGTAGGTGGCGCCGCGCACCGTGATGCTGTTGTCGCCGACGACGTCCACCTGGATCGTGTGGCCGTTGTTCACCACCGTGCCGTCGCTGGCGCGGTAGCTGAACTGGATGGGTTCGGCCGGGCCCTGCAGCGTGGTGCCATCCTCGATGTGGATCGGCGACTGGCGCTTGCCGATGGCGCAGGTTTTGAACTCGGATTTCAGCTGGCCCCAGGCCTCGGGGCCGCCTTCACCCTCGTAAGCCCAGTGCACCTCGTGGCCGTGCCCCGAAGCGTTCTTGACGGCGGTGGGTGCAGCATGGCCGGTGAGGGCGATGGTGCGGGCACGCTGGTACTGCGTCATCGGCGCCGGCGACGCCGCCGGTGCCGACGCTGGCTTGCCCTGCACTGCCGGTGCGGGCGGCTCGGCGGCCGGCGCTTCCTCGGCCTTGCTGAAGCGGCTTGGGCGCTTGGGCGCCACCGGCTTGGCCGGCTGGGGCACGGAGACGATGCCGGCGCTGGTGGCTTCCTTGCCGTTGACGATCACCGTCATCTGCTTTTGCGACAGCTTGCCTTGGCTGGCGGCCTCACGCAGCTGCTCGGCAATGTCTTTGCCGGCGGTGGTACCGGCGGAGGGTTTGGTAGCGGGCTCTGCCGCGCCCAGGGGCGGCGCCGCTGCGAACAGGGCGGCGAGTGCCAAGGTCGTGGCGACATGGCGGGCGGGGGTGGACCAAGGCAGGGGCAGGCGGTGATCGGACATGGTTTCTATGGTATCGGCTGCGCGGGGCCGGTCTTGAGCCGGCCCGGGGGACACCTTGCCATGGAGGCGCAGAAAAGAAAAGGCCAGACGCGCACGTCTGGCCTGGTTGCCGAGCAGGGACGATCAGGCTTGCCGTTGCTGCACCACCTGCTCGATGCTGCCGAAGATACTGGCGCCCTGGGCGTCGCGCATGTCGATGCGCACGCGGTCGCCGAAGCGCATGTAGGGCGTCAGCGGCTTGCCGGCTTCGATGGTTTCGTACATGCGTACCTCGGCAATGCAGCAGTAGCCCACGCCGCCGTTGGCGATGCTGGAGCCGTGCAGGCCGCCCTGCTTGTTCGACACCGTGCCCGAGCCGATGATGGAGCCGGCCTCCAGGTCGCGCGTTTTGGCCGCATGGGCGATGAGCTGGTCGAAGCCGAAGGTCATGTCCACGCCAGCGTTGGGGCAGCCGAAGGGCTGGCCGTTGAGTTCGACTTCCAGCGGCAGGCGCAGGCGGCTGTCATGCCAGGCCGGGCCCAGCTCGTCCGGCGTGACGGCCACCGGGCTGAAGGCCGAGGCAGGCTTGGACTGGAAGAAACCGAAGCCCTTGGCCAGCTCGGCCGGGATCAGGTTGCGCAGGCTGACATCATTGACCAGCATCACCAGACGGATGGCCTGGGCAGCCGCCGCGGGCGACGCGCCCATGGGCACGTCACCGGTGACGACGGCCACCTCGGCTTCCAGGTCGATGCCCCAGGCCTCATCAAGGGCCCAGATCGGGTCACGCGGGCCGACAAAGCTGTCGGAGCCGCCCTGGTACATCAGCGGGTCGGTGTGGAATTCGGGCGGCAGCGTGGCGCCGCGCGCCTTGCGCACCAACTCCACGTGGTTGATGTAGGCCGAGCCGTCGGCCCACTGGTAGGCGCGCGGCAACGGGCTGTGGCAGGCGGCCGGGTCGAAGGGCTGGCCTTCGGCCTGCTGGGCGTTGAGCCGCTGGTAGGCGGCTTCCAGCGCGGGCTGACTGACCTCCCAACGGTCGAGCGCCTGCTGCAGTGTGGCAGCGGCCTGCGGCACCGGCAGGCAGCGGCGCAGGTCGCGGCTGACGACCACCAGCGTGCCGTCGCGGCCGCCCTGTTTCAGGCTGGCGAGTTTCATGCGGTTTCTCCTTGCGGCGTGGCCAGGGTGTTGTCGCGGGCCAGGGCAATGGCCTCGCTCAGCACCGTACGGTCGCCGATGTGGTTGGCCAGGATCAGGGCCAGCTTGGCGATGGCCATGTCGGCCTGTTCCTCGCTCATGTCGCGCTGGCTGTTGATCAGTTCGGCGTAGAACAGGTCCTGGTCGCGGATGTTGGGTTCGCGGATGAGTTTCATGGCGTGTTTCAGTTCAGCTTGAGAGCGCGTGCCAGTGCAGCCTGCACCTGCGCAGCGTCAAAGCGGCGCCAGCGTGCGGCCACGTGCTGGTCGGGGCGGATCAGGTAGACCGTGCCGGGCTGGCCGTCGTAGCGTTGGGCGACGATGCCCTGCGCGTCCTCGATGTCGCGGCCAACCTGCAGTACCGTGGCGGTGACACCGTGGACCGTCACCGGCTCGGCCGGTCCGAAGCTCAGCAGCACGAAGCCCTGGCCCAGCTGGTTGAGCAGCCAGGCGTCCTGGCCCTTCTTGCGGATCGGTGCGTCGGCGCAATTGGTGCCGGGGCGCAACAGGCCCTCGAACGGGTCACTGTCGGGCGTGTTGAGCGAGGACTGCAGGTAGGGCGTGGGTGTGGACAGCCGGCCGCTGTTGACCAGCGGCCGTGCGAAGGGCTCGGTGCGGGCGAGCTCCAGCACGGCGTTGCGCAGGCGCAGCGAGCTGCGGCTCTTGGGCGTGATGAAGTCGGTGGCACGGGTCGAGTGGCCGATGTTGTCGTCGGCCGCGTAGGCGCGTTCCTCGTGGTAGGTGTCGAGCAGTGCCAGCGGTGCCATGCCGTCCATCACCAGCTTGAGCTTCCAGGACAGGTTGTCGCAGTCCTGCACGCCGGTGTTGGCACCGCGCGCGCCGAAGGGCGAGACCTGGTGGGCGGCGTCGCCAACGAAGATCACGCGGCCGTGGCGGAACTGGTCGATGCGGCGGCAGGCGAACTGGTAGACCGAGACCCACTCCAGCTCGAACTCGACGTCCGGCCCGAGCATGGCCTGGATGCGCGGAATGACGTTCTCCGGCTTCTTCTCCTCGTTGGGGTCGGCGTCCCAGCCGAGCTGGAAGTCGATGCGCCAGACGTTGTCGCACTGCTTGTGCAGCAGCACGCTCTGGTTGCGGTGGAAGGGCGGGTCGAACCAGAACCAGCGTTCCGTGGGGAAGTCGGCCTTCATCACCACGTCGGCGATCAGGAAGCGGTCCTGGAAGAACTGGCCGGTGAAGTCGGCGCCGATCATGCGGCGCGTGTCGCTGTTGGCGCCATCGGCGGCGACCACCCAGTCGGCCTCCAGCTTGAAGATGCCGTCGGGCGTTTCCACCGTCAGCACGGCATGGTCGTCGCGGTTGTCGATGGCCAGCACCTTGTGCTTCCAGCGCAAATCCACCAGCGACGAATCGTCGCAAGCTTTCACCAGCCGTTCCTCCAGGTGGTACTGCTGGTAGTTGATCATGGCCGGCATCTTGTGCTGCGCTTCGGGCAGCAGGTCGAACTGGTAGGCCAGCTCGTCGCGGAAGAAGACCTTGCCGACCTTCCACTGGATACCCTTGGCGGCGAATTCCTCGCCCACGCCCAGGCGGTCCCAGATCTCCAGCGGGCGCTTGGCGTAGCAGACCGCGCGTGAGCCCACGCTCACCGTGTTGTTGTCGTCCAGGATGACGGTGGGAATGCCGCGCTCGGCGAAGTCCAGCGCCTGCGTCATGCCGATCGGGCCGGCGCCGATCACCACCGCAGGGTGGCGGCGAACCTGGCCGCTGCGCTGCTCCTCGCTCTGGCGGTAGGCGTATTCGGGGTAGGTGTAGGTCTGGAACATCTCAGGTGCCCTGCTTGAATTCCTTGTCGTGCATCCAGGCCGCGTGCGTGGGCGCGCGCTTGGTGCGGCTCCACTCGTCCAGCATCTCCCACTTCACCTCGTCGAGCTTGCGGTACATCTCTGGTGTGCCGATGTCGGCCGCCAGTTCGATGCGGTGGCCGTTGGGATCGAAGAAGTAGATGCTCTTGAAGATGGTGTGGTCGGTCAGTCCCACCACCTGGATGCCCTCGGCCTCCAGCCGCGCCTTGGTGGCTTCCAGCGTGGCAAGACTGTCGACCTTGAAGGCGATGTGCTGCACCCAGTCAGGGGTGTTGGTATCGCGCCCCATCGCTGGCGCGTTGGGCAGCTCGAAGAAGGCCAGCACGTTGCCGCCGCCGGCGTCGAGGAACACGTGCATGTAGGGGTCAGGCGCCTTGGTGCTGGGCACCTGGTTCTCGGCAATGGCCAACACGAAGTCCATGTTCAGGTGCTTCACGTACCAGTTCACGGTTTCCTTGGCGTCCTTGCAGCGGTAGGCGACATGGTGGATGCGTTCGATCTTCATGGTGCTCTCCTTGGAACCTCAGTCCAGCTTGATGTTGGCTTCACGCACGACCTTGGCCCAGCGGGCGCGCTCGGCGCGGGCGTAGTCGGTCATCTGTTGCGGCGTGCCCGGCAGCGGCTCCAGCGCCATGGTCTGGAAGCGGGCCTTGACCGGCGTCGAGTTGAGCGCGGCCACCAGGGCCTTGTTCAGCTTCGTGACCACGTCGGCCGGGGTCCCGGCCGGCACCACCAGGCCCTGCCAGGCGTGGGCTTCCACGTCCTTCAGGCCCTGCTCGTCGAAGGTGGGAATGTCGGCCATGGTGGCCACGCGCTGCTTGCTGGCCACGCCGATGGCGCGCAGGCGGCCGTTGGCGATGTACTGCAGCACGCTGGCGCTGTCCATGAAGCCGATCGGGATCTGGCCACCCACCAGGTCCTGCACGGCGGGTGCGGCGCCGCGGTAGGGCACATGCTGCAGTTTCAGGCCGGATTTCTGGCGGAACAGCTCGCCGGCAAGGTGGTGCGGGCTGCCGGTGCCGGCGGAGGCAAAGGGAATCGGGTCAGTCTTGGTTTTGGCCCAGGCCATGAACTCCTTCAGGTTCTTGGCCGGGACGTTGGGGTTGACCACCAGCAGCATGGGGAAGCGCGCCAGCAGGCCCACCATCTGGAAGTCGCCGTCCGGGTTGTAGGGCAGCTTGGAGAACAGCGAGGGGTTGGCCGCCAGCGTGGCGAAGTCGGCCGTCAGCATGATGTTGCCGTAGTCCTTGGACTTGGCCACGTAGTCGGCGGCAATGTTGGTGGCGGCGCCCGGCTTGTTCGTGACGACGATGCCGCGCCCCCCCAGCTCGGCGCTCATGGCGACGGCCACGCTGCGCGCCACGTAGTCGGAGCCGCCGCCGGCGGCATAGCCCAGCACCCATTCGATGGGCTTGTCCGACTGTGCCTGGGCGGCCAGCGGCAGCAGGGCGGTGGCCGCGGTCGCGAGGATCAGGCGGCGGATGGTGCGGTTCTTCATGGTTGTCTCCTTGTGTAGAAATGGTGGTGGTGATGAGGGGGCAGGCTCAGCCTTCGAGCGTTTCCCACATCTGGCGGTCGCGCTCGGCGGTCCAGACGCGCGGGTCGGCGTACTGCGTGGCCTCGTCATAGGCACGCGTCACGTCGAAGGGCATGCAGTGGTCGAAGATGACCCAGTGCCCATACTTCGGCTTGAGCTTCTCGTAGGTTTCGCGGTAGACCGCCTTGAGGTCGCGACCGGCGGCAGCACCGGCCTGCACGCTGGCGTAGAGGTCGCTGACAAAGCTGCGCGTCATCTCCAGGCCCTGGGCCACCTGGGCCTCGCCGCGCAGGGCGGCACCGCGACCGGGCACCAGTGCCTGCGGCTTCAGCGCCGCGATGTTGCGCAGTGTCTGCGGCCAGTCCTGGAAGTAGGCGTCGCCGGCATAGGGCGTGGCGTCGAATTCCACCAGGTCACCCGACAGCAGCACCTTTTCCTGCGGCAGCCAGACCACGGTGTCGCCTTTGGTGTGGCCGCGGCCGAGCTGCAGCAGCTGCACCTCCAGCTTGCCCAGCCAGAGCGTCATCTTGCCGCTGAAAGTCATGGTCGGCCAGGTCAGGCCGGCCGGCACGGTCTCGACGTTGCGGAACAGGCGCGGGAAGCGGCCGATCTCGCTCGCCTTGTCGGCCTCGCCGCGCTCGACGATCAGCTCGTAGGTGTCCTGGCTGGCGATCACCTGCTGGGGCTGATAGGCGCTGGCGCCGAGCACGCGCACCGCGTGGTAGTGCGTCAGCACCACGTACTTGATCGGCTTGTCGGTCACGGTGCGGATGTGGCGGATCACGTCGGCCGCCATGGCCGGCGTGGCCTGCGTGTCGGCCACCAGCACGGCATCGTCGCCGATGATGATGCCGGTGTTGGGGTCGCCCTCGGCTGTGTAGGCCCAGGCGTGCTCGGACAGCTGGACGAAGCTGACTTTCTTCTCTTCCAGGTCGGCCTGGCTGGCAAAGGTCTTGGTGTTCATGGGGTGGGGTACTTCAGGGTCTGCAAGTTCAAAAGGGTCATTCGGCGTCCGGCTGGTTGGCCGGCAGGGCAGCGGCGAAGGCCGGATGGGTTTCGCAAGCCGCCGCGATGCGCTGAAGGGTCGGCAAGGCATCGAGCGAACACTGGTAGCGGCGTGCGTTGAACACCTGCGGCAGCAGGCAGCAATCGGCCAGGCCGGGCGTGTCGCCATGGCAGAAGCGGCCAGTCTGCGGGTGGTTGGCCAACAGCTGCTCCACGGCCGCGAGGCCCAGGCCGACCCAGTGGCGGTACCAGGCGTCCACCTCGTCTTGCGTGTGACCGAGCGGGCCCTTGAGGTACTGCAGCACGCGCAGGTTGTTGACCGGATGAATGTCGCAGGCGATGGCCTGCGCGAGGGCGCGCACGCGGGCGCGCTCGGCCGGCGTGGCTGGCAGCAGCGCCGGCTGCGGGTGAACTTCTTCCAGGTACTCGATGATGGCCAGAGACTGCGTCAACACCAGTGCGCCGTCCTGCAGCACCGGCACCCCGCCCATGGGGTTGAGGGCGCGGTAGGCCGGCTGGTGCTGCTGTCCGCCGTGGCGCAGCAGGTGCACCGGCACCGCTTCGTACGGCAGGCCCTTGAGGTTGAGCGCGATGCGCACGCGGAAGGCGGCGGAGCTGCGGAAGTAGGTATGGAGCTTCATGTACATCCGGTGGGAGAAGGCGCATTACAGCCCCGTGTCATTTATCATGCAAACGGTTTTTGCAGATATATCCATCGATAATCCTGATGAATGTCACCCTCAAGCAGTTGCGCGCCTTCGTGGCCGTGGCGCGCACCGGCAGCTTCACGCTGGCGGCCGAGCGCCTGTTTCTTACGCAGTCAGGGCTGAGCGGGCAGATCAAGGAGCTGGAACAGGCGCTGGGCCTGCGCTTGTTCGACCGCAGCACGCGCCGCCTCAACCTGTCCGAAGTCGGGCGCGGCCTGTATCCGCGGGTGGAGAAGATCCTGAACGACCTGGACAGCGCACTGACGCAGGTGGCCGACCTCAAGGCGCTCAAGGGTGGCGTGGTCAGCATTGCTGCGCCCCAGCTGCTGGCCTCCACGCTGTTGCCGGAGGTGATCGCCGCTTACGGCCGCCAGCACCCGCAGGTGCATGTGAAGCTCACCGACTGCGTGGTCGAGGGCGTGATGCCGCGTGTGTTCTCCGGTGAGGTGGACATCGGCGTCGGCCCCGAGCGCGACGCCAACTCCGACATCACCGCCACGCAGTTGTTCGAGATGCCCTTCATGGCGGTGTTTCCGCCTGGCCATGCGCTGGAAAAGCGCAAGAGGCTCAGCTGGAACGACCTGGAGCGCTACCCGGTGATCGCGCTGCAGGGCCAGTTCACCGAGCGGCTGATGGGCGACCTGTATGGCGGCTCGCGCGTGCAGGGCTTGGCGCCGACCAACGAGGTGGCTTTCATGTCCACTGCGTTGTCCATGGTCAACGAGGGACTGGGCATTACCATCTGCATGCCGTACGCGGCGGCCCAGGTGCGTCTCTACGGCCTGGTGATGCGGCCGCTGACCAACCCGGTGGTGCGGCGCAAGTTCTACGTCTACACCCGCACCGGCCACACCCTGTCGCCGGCGGCGCAGAGCTTCCTGGAGTTCCTGCTGCAGTCCCAGCGGGTATAGTCCTTCCGTGAGCATCCAGACTGACGATTTTTCCCCTTCTTCCGCCCCGCGTGTGGTGTCGGCGGCGCCGGCCTCGGTCGGTGAGGAAGCCATCGAGCGCGCCCTGCGCCCCAAGCTGCTGGACGAGTATGTCGGCCAGGCCAAGGTGCGCGAACAGCTGGAGATTTTCATCGGCGCGGCGAAGAAGCGCGAAGAGGCGCTGGACCACGTGCTGCTGTTCGGCCCGCCGGGCCTGGGCAAGACCACGCTGTCCCACATCATCGCGGCCGAACTCGGCGTCAACCTGCGCCAGACCAGCGGCCCGGTGCTGGAAAAGCCCAAAGATCTGGCGGCGCTCCTGACCAACCTCGAGAAGAACGACGTGCTCTTCATCGACGAGATCCACCGCCTGTCGCCGGTGGTGGAGGAAATCCTCTACCCGGCGCTGGAGGATTACCAGATCGACATCATGATCGGCGAAGGACCGGCCGCGCGCAGCATCAAGCTCGATCTGCAGCCCTTCACGCTGGTGGGTGCCACCACGCGCGCCGGCATGCTGACCAACCCGCTGCGCGACCGCTTCGGCATCGTGGCGCGGCTGGAGTTCTACACGGCCGAGGAGCTGGGTCGCATCGTCACGCGCAGCGCCGGTCTGCTGAATGCACCGATGGACGACGAAGGCGGGCATGAGATTGCCCGCCGCTCCCGCGGCACGCCGCGTATTGCCAACCGTCTGCTGCGCCGCGTCCGTGACTACGCGGAGGTCAAGGGCACTGGCCGCATCACGAAAGACATTGCGCAGAAGGCGCTGGCCATGCTGGATGTCGACCCGCAGGGCTTCGACCTCATGGACCGCAAGCTGCTGGAGGCCGTGATCCATCGCTTCGACGGCGGCCCGGTGGGGCTGGACAACATCGCCGCCAGCATTGGCGAAGAACGCGACACCATCGAGGACGTGATCGAGCCCTACCTGATCCAGCAGGGCTTCCTGCAGCGCACGCCGCGCGGGCGCATTGCCACCTTGGCGGCTTACCGTCACCTCGGTGTGACGCCGCCCAAGTCCGAAGGCGGCCTGTTCGAGGCATGAGAAACATGTCCTTGCTACCCAAGTTCGCAGGCAAGACCCGCTGGATCGTGTTGGCGGTGGTGCTGGTGCTCGCTGTGGTCGGGGTGAGCGTGCTGTCGCTGCGCGCGCCCAAGGCCCAGGTGCTCGTTGTGAAGCCGACGGAGCTGGTGCGCACGCTGCAGTTTTCCGCCCGGGTGGCCACGTTGTCGCGTGTCGATGTCGGCAGCACGGTCACCGGGCGGGTGGCGCAGGTGACGGTGCGCGAGGGCGTGCAGGTGCAGCGCGGCGAGGTGCTGGTGCGGCTGGAAACCGACGAGCTGCAGGCCGCCTTGGCACAGGCCGTGGCCAGCGAACGCCAGGCCGATGCCACGCTGCAGGCAGCGCGTGCCACTCTGCAGCGGGCTGAGCAGCTGGTGAAACAGAACTTCTACAGCGCAGCGCAACTGGACGAAGCGCGCCGTGCCCTGGACGTGGCTGTGGCCCAGCAGGGCGCGGCGCGCGCCGCGGTGACGGCCGCTCGGGCGCGACTGGAGCAGGCACGCATCGAGGCCCCGGCCGAGGCGCGCGTGCTGGCGCGTATGGTGGAGCCGGGCCAGATCGTGCAGCCCGGCAAGGCGCTGCTGACGCTGGCCTTGGCCGGGCCGACGCAACTGGTGGCGCAGGTGGACGAGCGTTTCCTCGACCAGCTGCAAGTGGGGCAGAGCGCCAGCGTGGTGGCCGATGCCTTTGCCCAGCAGCGTTTCACGGCGCGCGTGCTCAGCATTGCGCCGCTGGTCGATGCGCAACGCGGCGCCATCGAGGTCAAGTTCGCCTTGCTGCAGGAGGCGCCGGCCTTCCTGCGTGAAGACATGACGCTGTCGGTCGAGGTCGAAACCGGCCGCCGCGCTGCGGCACTGGCCCTGCCCTTGGGTACCCTGCGCCAGGTGACGGGCGTCAGCGCCAGTGTGCTGGTGGTGGCGTCCGACGGCACGCTGCAGGCGCGCACGCTGCGCTTGGGCCTGCGCACGCTGGCTGCGGCCGAGGTGCTGGAGGGCTTGCAGGCCGGGGACGCCGTGCTGATGGACAGCGCGACCTTCAAGGCCGGGCAACGTGTCAGTGCCGTGCCCGTGGTCTGGCAACCGGACCAGGCTGGTGCGTCAACCACCCGGCGCAATGATGCTGGCGGCAGCGCCGGCTCGGCCCTGAGCAACGCCATGGGGCGTTAGTCCCGGTTCGTAGCATGGCCTGGCTCGGCTTCGAACTTCGCGTGGCGCTGCGTTTCCTGCGCGAGGGCCGCATGCAGACCCTGCTCATCATTGTCGGTGTGGCCGCCGGCGTGGCGGTGGTGGCCTACATCTCGGCCCTGATCGCCGGTCTGCAGGGCAGCACCCTGACCAAGACCCTGGGCGCGCAGGCCCACCTCACCTTGCGTGCGCCTGACGATGCCGTGACCCCGGCGCGCGCGACCGACGAGGCGCTTGCGCTGACCGAGACCCAGCCGCGTGTGCAGCGCCTGCGGTCCGTGGCCAACTGGCAGGCGCTGGTGCCGCTGCTGGAGCAGATGGGGCCGATCGAGGCGGTGTCGCCCATGGTGTCCGGCTCCGGGCTGGCGCTGCGTGGCGAGGCGGCGCAGGCCATTGCGCTCATGGGCGTGGAGCTGGATCGCTACGATCGCATCGTCAACCTGCGCAGCAAGGTGGTCAGCGGCAGCGCGCGGCTGGACCCGGGCGAGGCCATCCTCGGCCGTGACCTGGCGGCAGATCTGGGCGTGCGCGTGGGTGACCGCGTCACGCTGCAGACCACGGTGGGCAGCCGCAGCGTGAGCGACGCCGTGCGCGTGACCGCGCTGGTGGACCTGGGCGTGCGCGACCTGAATCGCCGCACCGTCATCGTGCCGTTGCGCGCGGCGCAAAGCCTGCTCGGCCTGCCCGGCGGCGCTACCGTGCTGGACATGACACTCAAGGACGTGTGGACCGCCAACGCGCTGGCGCAGGCGCTGCGGCAGCGCTACCCCTACAAGGTGGAGAGCTGGCAGGAGAACAATGCGCAACTGGTGTCGGCGCTCAACGCGCAGTCGGTCAGCACGGCGCTGATCCGCGGCGTGGTGATGGTCGTCGTGGTGTTGGGCATCGCCAGCGTGCTGGTGGTGTCGGTGGTGCAAAAGCGGCGCGAGATCGGCATCCTGCGCGCCATGGGCGCCACGCGCGGCCAGGTGCTGCGCGTGTTCCTGCTGCAGGGGGCGCTGGTGGGCGCGATTGGTTCGGCGCTGGGCATCGTGCTGGCGGTGGGGCTGATCTGGGCCTTCACGCATTTCGTCAGGGGCTCGGACGGCATGCCACTGTTCTCGATCACTCTGCCGCTGGACGTGGCACTCAAGGTGGCGGCCGTTGCCACCGTCTGCGGTGTGCTGGCGGCCATCGCCCCCGCGCGCCGCGCCGCTGCCATGGACCCCGCTCAGGCAATACGGATATGACACCCCCCCGTTGCTTGCTCACTGCGTGTAGCCGCATCGGTGCCGCTGTCGGAGGCAGAGGCTCTTCGGGGCCGTCCAAGCCTGCGCAGGCAGGCTTGGAGCCGCGGCCCTCAGCCCCTCAGGGGGCAACGCCAGTGGCCCGGCCAAGCCGGTTCCACGGCGTTTCAAGGTTGGCATGGCCTGCCTGTGGTATTTCGTACGTGTCCTCCAGGAGCATTGGTGATGGGAACGGCTGATCCGTTGATCGAGCTCGACTGTGTGCGCAAGAGCTACAACCTCGGCCAACCCAATGAAGCCGAGGTGCTGCACGGACTGGACCTGAACGTGCGGCGCGGCGAGTTCATGGCACTGATCGGGCCGTCCGGTTCCGGCAAGAGCACCTTGCTCAATGTCCTGGGCCTGTTGGAGCGCATGACCTCGGGGCGCTACCTGCTGCAGGGCGAGGAGGTGCAGGCGCTGGACGATGCCGGGCTGACGCTGCGCCGGCGCAGCACGCTGGGCTTCGTGTTCCAGTTCCACCACCTGCTGCCGGCCTTCAGTGCGCTGGAGAACGTGACGCTGCCGGTGCTGATGGCCGAGGGGCGCGTGACGGCCCGGCACGAGCAGCAGGCGCGTGAGCTGCTGGCGGCGGTGGGGCTGAGCCGGGCCTTCGACAAGCGGCCGGCGGAACTGTCGGGCGGCATGCAGCAGCGGGTGGCGATTGCGCGTGCGCTGGTCATGAACCCGGCGCTGGTGCTGGCCGACGAGCCCACCGGCAACCTGGACACTGCGTCTTCCGACGAGGTGTTTGTCTTGCTGCGGCGCATGCACGCCGAGCGTGGTACCTCCTTCGTGGTGGTGACGCACGACCCGCGCCTGGCGGCGCGCTGCGACCGCATCGTGGAGCTGGTGGACGGCCGGATCGCGCGTGATGAGATGACGGCGCATCCCGCGCCGGCGTGATGGCCCGTCAGCTCGGGCGCGCGTGGCGCACGATCAGCAGCTGTGCCGCGTAGTAGGTCGACAGCACCCACAGCGGCGCCAGCGGCAGCGGGGCGACGAACCGGTTGAGCGCCAGCAGCGTGTCGCTGAGCATGAAGAACATGGCGCCGAGGGCCACGCCCCAGGCCGCTTTGTTTCGCAGCACCGTGGCGCGGCCGATGGCCTGTGCGGTCATCAGCGCAATCACCAGCACATACGCAGCCACCGGCACACGCAGCGCCGGCGGCAGGCCGCCGATCCAGAGCACTGCGTACATGCAGGCGCCAAAGCCCAGTGTGGCGAGCAAAGCGCGCCGGCTGGCAAACCAGGCCTGCCCTTGCTTCAGCAGGGCGATGTAACTCAGATGCGCCAGCAGGAAGGCGACCAGGCCCGGCACGAAGTAGCCCGGGAACATCAGGGCTACGTCGCCCGCCAGGGAGCAGGCCAAGGCGAACAGCAGCCATGTCTTGAATCGTGATGCAAATCGGCCGCTCATGCCCGTCTGGTATGCGCGGGCAGCTACGAAAACAATAGCAATCAGCATTGTCAGCGGTTTGAACAGGCGGTGCAGTTCGAGCAGCCCGGCCGTCGCCGTGCCGGTGGATGCAGCCGCAGCCGCGATCAGCAGCAGAAAGAGCAGCCGGGAGGGTGCACTGGTCGAGTGGGACGTCATGCCGCCATTGTCGTCACGGGCGACCCGGTGCGCTGTTCGCACTAACCCTGGGGCGGCGCGTCAGCCACCGTGCAGGCCGTCCGGCCGCCGGGGCGCCGCTCAGGCACTGAACTCGTCGAGCGTGCTGTCGTCGAGGTGCGAGGTATCGGCCCAGCCGACCAGGGACAGGCCTTCGGACGTCCAGAGCAGGCGGTTGACGGCGGTGTTGCCGAGCTCCCAGGTGCGCGGGGCCTGCAGGTCCTGTCCGGTGGCGGCGCGGTAGAGCTGGTCCATCACGCCGCCGTGCGCTACCAGCACGATCTGCTGGCCCGGATGCTGCGCGGCCAGTTCGTGCAGGGTGCGGGTGATGCGTTCGCGCACCTGCAGCAGCGATTCACCACCCTGCGGCGCCCAGTGCGGGGTGCGGCGGCGCCAGTGCAGCGACTCCTCCGGCCAGGCCTGTTCGATCTCCACATAGGTCTTACCCTCGAAGATGCCAAAGCCGCGCTCGCGCAAGCCCGAGTGGGCCGTCAGTGGTGCGCCGGTGGCGGTGGCAATGGCCTGCGCGGTGTCGAAGGCGCGCTGCAGATCGCTGCTGTAGATGGCGTGGATGGTGTCGCCGGTGGCCAGCGCGCGTGCCAGCCGTTCGGCCTGCCGGCGCCCGGTGGCGTTGAGCGGAATGTCGAGGTGGCCCTGGATGCGGGTGTCCACGTTCCAGGCGGTTTCGCCGTGGCGGATGGCCAGGATGCGGGTGGCGTCCATGAGTGGGTAGTTGGCGCTCAGCGCGGAATCTCGATGTTGATGCGCCGCACGCCAGCCGGCGGTTTGGGGAAGTCTTTCAGCGCCGCTTCGAACAACGCTGGCAGGATGCGGTCGCTGTCGCTCCACGGGCCGTCGTGGAAGGCGCGGGTCTCGTACACCACCTGATTGCTGCCCAGGTCGCGCAGCAGCAGGCTGACCTCGTGGCGGTACCAGGTGGGCGGCGGAAAGCCCATGCCGAGACCGAAACCCACCCTGCTGCCGGTGTTGCCGGTGCCGATGATGATCTGGCCGTAGCTGCCGCCGGGGGCGCCAAGCGGGTTGCCCCAGTTGTCAGCCATGTAGGACTGCACCCGCGAGCCCAGCAGCGCGCTGTAGCGCGCGGCGCTGTCGTTGCGCACCAGGCCCACCTGGGCCAGTGCGACCTGGGCGATGGCTTCCACCTGCGCGCTGCGCGGCTGGTCAACCTGCGAGGGCAGGCGCTCAAAGCGGTAGCGCGCGCCGGGCTCGATCGGGCTGGTGGTGGCAATGGCCTGCACCTGCGCGTCGATCATGCGCACGTTGGCGCAGCCGGCCAGCAGCAGCGGCAGCAACACCGGCAGGACGAGCAGGGCCAGCAGGCGCTTCATGGCATTCAGAGCGTGACTACCTGCACGCCGCCGGGCAGGCTGGGGGTGGAGAACTCCTCCTCGTCAAAGGCGGTGTCGCCGTTGGCGTCCGGCACGCCCGTGGCCTTCAGGTTCTTGAAGTCGTGCAGCTTGGCGTCCATCAGGTGCGAGGGCACCACGTTCTGCAGTGCGGTGTACATGGTCTCCAACCGGCCGGGGAATTTCTTGTCCCAATCGCGCAGCATGTTGCCCACCTGTTTGCGCTGCAGGTTCTCCTGGCTGCCGCACAGCGTGCACGGGATGATGGGGAACTGGCGGTGTTCGGCCCAGCGGATCAGGTCTTTCTCCACCACATAGGCCATGGGGCGGATGACGATGAACTCGCCGTTGTCGCTCGTGAGCTTGGGCGGCATGCCCTTCAACTTGCCGCCGAAGAACATGTTGAGGAAGAAGGTCTGCAGCATGTCGTCGCGGTGGTGGCCCAGCGCCAGCTTGTTGCACTTGAGCTCGCGCGCCACGCGGTACAGGATGCCGCGGCGCAGCCGGCTGCACAGGCTGCACATGGTCTTGCCCTCGGGGATGTTCTTCTTGACGATGGAGTAGGTGTCCTGCGTCTCGATATGGAACTCGATGCCCAGCTTACCCAGGTACTCGGGCAGGATGTGGTCGGGAAAACCGGGCTGCTTCTGGTCGAGGTTGACGGCCACCAGCGTGAAGTCGATCGGCGCGCGGCTTTTAAGCTTCATCAGGATGTCGAGCATGCCGTAGCTGTCTTTGCCGCCGGACATGCAGACCATGACCCGGTCGCCTTCCTCGATCATGTTGTAGTCGACGATGGCCTGGCCGACGTGGCGGCACAGGCGCTTCTCGAGCTTGTGTGTCTCGCGTTCGATCTTCAGGGCCTTCTCGTTGGAGATGGCGGGTTCATGGTCAGTCCAGACGGCACTCATGTTCTTGCTCCGTGGGCATTCTCTTGCTGATGGGCCCGCAGGGGATGGGGCTCCCGCTGAATTGACAGGTTTGTCCCGATTTCAGGGGCGGTTCTGCACGCTGGAATTGGGGCGGCAGACCTTTGAAGTCTCTATTTTGCCGCAGGCGGGGCTTCAGGCCCCTGCGAGGGCGCGCCTGCGCCGACCCGCGCGTCGACACATGACCCTATTGATTTGCTTGTGCATCTCCATCCACAGCGGCGGAGATGATGGCCGACGCCCGACTGTTTGCGGCGCGCCAGAACCGGCAGGGCTTTTCAGTCCTGCATCAGTACCGACACTTTGGGAAAACTGTCGGTCCACCCCGGCTGGAGCGGAGCGACGAAAACGTTCTCGGTTCGGGTGCGGGCGATCTGCCAGACACCGTCAACTTTGCGGAACAGGTTGTTCAGGCGGCTGGAGCGCAGGAGTGATTTGCCGTCCGAGAACAGCCAGGGCTGCATGTGGATCCATTGCGCGTCGGCGGTGGTGCCGTTGTCGTGTACATGGATCTGCTCGCTGGTCAGGTAGTGGGCATTGAGCAGCAGCAGCGGGTCCTGGCGTTTGCCCCAGAAGTTCTGGAAATGCTGGCGCAGCGCGGCCTTGCCTTCCACGCGGCCGAACTGGTTGTTGTAGTACTCGCCCACGCCTTCCCAGACGGCGTCCTCGGTGTAAAGCGCCAGAATCTTTTCGATGCGCTGGGAGTCGTTCTCGACGCCGACCTCCGGGCAGGGTGTGTCGCACAGGAACATGTACCTTGCTTCGAGGCGTCGGATGTCCGCTTCGGCTTCAAGGCGCTCGACGCGCTTTTGCAGGGTGGCGAGGGCTTGAGCGAGGTTCTGTTCGGGCATGGGGACTCCGGGATTCATGAGGTCAGTTGCTGGAGCATCCAGGTCGCGGCGGCCAGCGTCTGGCGGTCGCTGTGGAGGGGGCCGACGGCTTGCAGACCCACAGGCAGACTCCGTGGGCCTTGCGTGAAGGGAAGATGCACGCAGGGCAGGCCGAGCAGGGTCCAGAGCCGGCACCAGGTCGGGTCGCCGGTGCCGCTCTCGAAGAGGGGGGCTTCTCCGGCCGCGCTAGGCGCCAGCAGCACATCGCAATGGGCGTACAGCGCGGGCAGCGTGGCGCGGGTTTCTTCCACATGACGAAGCTGGGCCGCGTAGTGGGCATAGTCCATCTGCAGCCCCTTGTCGATCACGCTGAGCAGTGCGGTGCTGATGCGGTCACGATGTTGCAAACGTTCGTCGGACAGGGCGCGAGCCGTTTCAAAGGCCATGATGTCGATGTGGGCCTGTGTGAGGTTGGCGTGCGTCGGTGACAGAGGTATCTCCATCACCTGCGCGCCCGCCGCGGCCAGTCGGCTGGCCGCCAGTTCCATGGCGGCATGGGTTTCCGGCAGGAGCTTGTCGGCGTGCGGCTTGCACAGGCCCACGCGCAGACGGGTGGGGGCCGGCAGATCCAGCAGGTACCGGTCACCGCTGAGTGCGGCGGTGAACAGGGCCACGTCTTCCACGCTGCGGCCCACGCTGCCTATCGTGTCCAGGGAGTCGCTGAGCGCCTTGACGCCCACGCGGCTCACCAGTCCGAAGCTGGGCTTGTAACCCACGACGCCGCAATAGGCAGCCGGCCGGATGATGCTGGCCGCTGTCTGCGCACCAAAGGCCAGCGGTACCATGTGATCCGCCACCGCGGCGCAGGAGCCGCTGGACGAACCGCCGGGTGTGTGCTTCAGATTGCGAGGATTGCGCGTCGGGCCGGCCTGGAAGGTGCTGAATTCCGTGGTCACGGTCTTGCCCAGCAGGAGCGCCCCGGCTTCGCGTGCCAGGGCCACCGGCGCCGCATCGACGCCTGGCTGATGCCCGGCGTAGATGGGCGAGCCGTACTGCGTGGGCATGTCGCGGGTGTCGAAGACGTCTTTCACGCCGATCGGCAGGCCGTGCAGCAGGCCGCGTATGGGGCCTTGGTCCAGCGCACGGGCCTGGGCCAGCACCTGTGCCTCATCCACATGTACCCAAGCCTGCAGTTCGGCATCGCGTTCGGCGATCTGTTCCAGGCAGGCGCGGGCCAGGGCCTCCGCGCGGATCTCGCGGCTCTGCAGGGCGCGGGCGAGTTCCGTGGCCGAAAGCTGGCTGAGGTCTTGCTTCATGGGGCTGCGGTTGGTCATGCGGGCAGGCGCGACTCGATGCCGAGGTGGTGGTAGGCGCGGTTGAAATAGGCCAGCCCTTCGCCTTCGGGCCGGATGCGCGTGTCAAGCACGCGGCAGATGCAGACGTCATGGGTACCCACCACGTGCGTTTCGACGATGCGGCAATCGAGGTTGAGCAGCGCATCCCGCAACGCGGGTGCGCTCGAGGTCAGCTGATCCCAGGGTGCAAGGGCGAAGCGCTCCTCCTGTGTGAGTTTCGGGTTGGCAAAGCTGGCCGACAGCATCTGCTGCTCCGGGGTAAGTACGTTGATGCAGAGCACCGCGTTGGTCCGGAACACGGGGTTGGAGGGCGCTGCGCTGCGCATGCAGACCAGCACGGTGGGCGGGTCGTCGGAGACGCTGCACACGGCCGAAGCCGTGAAACCCGAGCGACCGCCCGGGCCGTCGGTGGTGATCAACGTGACGGCGCCGGTCAGCAGTGACAGGGCGGTGCGGAACGTCTGCGGATTGACAGGGGTGTTCATGGGGCTACTACGGCATTGGTCGTGGCGTGAAGGAAGCGGGACGGTGCTGGATCAGATCTCCAGCACCAGGCGCGGCGTGAGGGAGCGCGAGCAGCAGACGGCAATCTGCTCGTTGGAGGCTTTTTCCACGTCGGTCTGGTACTCGTCGCGGTGGTCGGGCGTGCCGGCAAGCACATTGGTCAGGCAGGTGCCGCAGACGCCCTGTTCGCAGGACACCTGCACACGGATGCCGATGCGCTGCAGCGCGCTGGCGATGGTTTCCTCCCCATCGACCACCACCTCCTTGCCGCTCGACTGGGCGACGACCGTGAAGCTCGCGCCCCGGGTGTCGACCTCGACCTGGAAGAACTCGTGGTGGATGCGCTCCTCGGGGAAGCCTTGGGCGCGCGCCGTGCTCATGACCCAGTCCATATAGCCTTTGGGGCCACAGACATAGACATGCGCGCCGGGTGGTGCGGCGCCCAGGATGGCGGCCACGTCCGCACGTTGCTGGGTGGGGCGTGGCGCCTGCTCGTCGAAATGCCGGTAGACCTGGCCGGAGAAAGGGGTGGCATCAAGGTCGTCGCTGAAGGCCATCTGTGCGGGCGAGCGGCTGCTGTAGTGCAGTTCGAAATCCGAAGCGCTGGCGTGCAGGGCATGGGCCATGGCGATCATGGGCGTGACCCCGATGCCGCCACCGAAGAGATAGCTCTTGCTCGCGCCACGGGCGAGCGGGAAATGATTGCGCGGCACGCTGATGGTCAGCGCCACGCCCTCCTGCAGGTGCTCGTGCACGGCGATGGAGCCGCCGCGCGAGGCCGGGTCACGCAGCACGCCGATGCGGTAGTGCGTGCGGTCTGCGGGGTCATTGCACAGGGAGTATTGGCGCACCAGGCCGCCAGGCAGGTGCACGTCGATGTGCGCGCCCGCGTCGAAGGCGGGCAGCGGCGTGCCGTCGGTGCTGACCAGGGTGAACAGGGCAATGTCCTGGCCGCTGGCTTGTCGCCGGGCAACACGGACACGTAGAGTCTGGGCGGGAGTCATGTGGGTCGGGGTGTCAGCGCATGAAGATGCCGCCGTTGAGGTCCCAGGTCGCACCGGTGACGTAGCCGGCCTGGCGCGAGGCCAGATGGACGAGGGTGTCGGCGATGAAGGTCGGATCACCCAGCTGGTGCACCGGAATCACGTGATCGATGATGTGCTGGAGCTTTTCGGGCGGCACCGTGGCGCGCACCGTGGGCAAGTCGATCGGGCCGGGGGCGATGGCATTGACGGTCACGCCCGCGTTGGCCAGTTCCTTGGCGACCACCTTGGTCAGGACCAGGATGCCGGCCTTCGAGGACGCGTAATGCGCGCCGGCCGAGGTCCCGCCGTTCTGGCCGGCGAGCGAGGCGAGGTTGATGATGCGGCCGTATTTCTGCTGGGCGAAATAGGCGCCGAAGACCTGGCAGCCGAGAAAGGTGCCGCCCAGGTTGGTGCTGACGACGCGGTTGAATTCCTCCGGCGAAATCTGCATCAGGGGCGTGTGCAGCGTGACCGTGGCGTTGTTGACCAGCACCTGCACGCCGCCCCAGCGATTGACCAGCGCGTCGCGTGCCGATTCGAAATCCGTTTTGCTGCGGATGTCGAGCGGGAGCGCGACGGCCGTCTGGCCACTGGCGTCGAGCGACTGCGCGACGGCTGCGGCCTGGTCCAGCAGCAGGTCGGCCACGGCGACCTTGTAGCCCGCGGCGTGCAGGCGGCGCGCGATGGCTTCGCCCAGGCCCTGGGCCGCGCCGGTGACGATGGCGACATCTTGTGCCATGCTGTTTCCTAGAGGATGTAGCCGATGGTCTTCAGAACATCGTCCGAGTTGATGAGCTTCACCACCTTGCGCACGATGCGGAAGGATGTCCCCTCGCGCTGCAGTGTGTAAACCAGGTTGGCTGTGTAATGGTGCAGGTTCTCCTTGCGGAAGTCCGTCAGGAACTGGGCGCAGCGCACGGTCAGCAGGTCGCCCTGCTCTTCGGTGATGCGAAAACGGGAGGCCATGCGCACCGTGCGCGGCTCGGGGCTGGTCGAGATGGACTCGCCGCCGACCAGTCGCTGCACGCGCATCTCGCGCATGTGCGCGTTGTCGTAGGCGTAGTTCAACGTGTTCTCGTGGTCCGTCGCTTGCGGGTCGATGGGCACGATGTAGAGCCCGTCGTTGCGCCAGAGCTGCAGCCACTCGGTGTACTGCTCGTTGTCAAGCAGATCGGCTTCTGCCCAGATGAAGGCAGCCACCTGATGCAGGGTGTCGGTGTTCAATGCAATGGTCATCAGAGGCTCCTCAGGCGGTCATGGATTTCAGCCATTGGCTGTAGGCGGCGCGCATGCCGGTCTCGGCGCTCACGTCGCTGCGCTTGCCGTCGGCGCCGGGCTTCTCGCCGGGCAGGCCGCGATTGACCATGATCCAGAGGTCTTCACCGGCATGGACGCCTTTTTGCACGCGCTCCCAGGCTTCACCGTCGTCCGGCGTTCCGAAGCCCATCGGGCCCTGGAAGTGCTCGTGCAGTCGCAGGCGGTACTGGTTGGCGATGGCCGGGCCGCCATCCATCACGATGGCCGCGTGGTGGATCTCGGTCTCGTTGACCGACACCGGCCGGAGCACGCGGAAGAAGGCCATCGAACAGGCCACGTTGGGGTAGAGGTTGAGGTTGAAGCCCGTGCCGCCGACGGCGCGCACGATGCGGCGCACCTTCTGCTCCTCATGGCCTTCGTCGCGCAAAGCCTGGGCCAGTTCCGCGAAGCGGTCCGGGATGGGGCGGTCCAGGTCGGCCTCGAGGTCGATCAGTTCCGGAATCATGACCATCACGCTGTGCCCGTTGCCCAGCTCTTCCACGAAGCCCGGGCCTTCCACGAAGTCGAAGGTCTTCTTGGCCTGCTCGTCGAGTGAGGTCAGGAAGCTCTTGTGGACCAGCGGGAAGTGGTAGGCGTCGGTGGTGTTTTCAAGCTGGATCTTCCAGTTGCCTGGGAAGGTGAAGCGGTGCTCGCCGGCCACCTTGACGGGATAGCCTGCGGCCTGCTTCATGAACAGGTCCATCCACTTCTTTGCGGGGCCCAACCACTCGCTGAGCGGCATGATGTCCTGCTTGAACGAGGCGAACACCATGCCCGCGTACTCTTCCACGCGCAGGCTGACCAGGCCCAGTTTGTCCTTCTCCAGCGTGTCGCCGTAGCTTTCCGGGTGCGGCACGCCGCGCAGCGAGCCGTCCAGCGCGTAGCCCCAGCCGTGGTAGGGGCAGACGAAGCTCGCGGTCTTGCCCTTCTTGTGTTCGCAGACCGTGGCGCCGCGGTGGCGGCAGCGGTTGAGCAGCACATGCAGTTCCTTTTTGCGGTCGCGTACCAGGACCACGGGCTGCTGGCCGATGTAGGTGGATTTGAAGTTGCCCGGCTCGGGCACCTCGCTGACGTGGCCGACCCAGATCCAGTTGGAATAGAAGACCTTTTCCATCTCCTCCTCGAAGATGGCCGGGTTGGTGTAGAGCGAGGTATGCACGCGGTCGTGCTGCACCAGTTCGGTGTAGGGAATGGTCGTTGTCGGTGCGCCGGACGCTGGTGCGGGCTGGATGGGAATGACAGTGTTCATGGTGTTGTTCGATGCAGGGGAAGATGGGGCAGATGGGCGCCGGCTCAGACCGGGAACTCCAGCTCACGGCCGATGCGGGCCTCGACCTTGGTGTATTTCCAGAACTTGTAGGTGCCGTCGCCCACAGGTGTGGTGCGCCAGAGGTTGCAGGCGGCGACCACGGTGTCGTAGTCGGGGAAGTCGCAGAGGAAATAGGTGGTCCAGGGCGCGGTGGTGGAGGCGCCCACCTGGATGCGGTCGTCGTCGAAGTTGCCCAGCACCTTGACGCCGGGCAGCGCGGTCAGGCTCTTGTACATGGCCAGCGTGGCGACCCACACCTCTTTCTGCTCGGCGGGTGTGGCGTCGAAGAAGTTCTGGTTGACGCCCATGCAGAGCAGTACGCGCAGGGGTTTCTTGTCGCTCATGGTCTTTCCTTTCGGGGTGGGTTCGTGAAGATGTGTTTCGTGATCCGTGGTGAGCGTGGCTCACAGGTAGCCGGGCAGGGGATCGCGGCCGAACAGCATGGCGCCGGCGTTCTGGTAGACGATGTCGCCGAGGAAGGCGTGCTGTGTTACCGCATTGGCGTCGCGCACGCAGCGGGCGATCGGGCTGTTGTTGTAGATGCCCGCCATGCCCGACAGCATCTGCACGCCGCGCGTCACCTCCGCCCCCGTGCGTGCCGCATGCACAGCGGACAAGCGCAGCGCGCTGGTCTGTGCCGCTGAGAGCGGGTCGCCCCGGGTGAGGCTGGCCCAGGCGTCGTCGATCGCGGCATAGAACCAGCTGCGCGCGGACTGCAGCTGGGCTTCGTGCTGCGCGAGGCTGGCCTGCGTGGCCGGGCGGTCGCCCAGGCTGGGGGCGCCGGTCACGGCCTTGTGGCCGCCTGCCAGGCGGCGCAGTTCCTCGATGGCGGCACGGGCGATGCCCAGGTTCACCACGGCCAGCACCTGCGCGGCAAAGGACAGTGCCGGGTAGCGGAACATGGGCTCGCTCAGGTTGGAGGCGCCGCCGCGCACGAAGGTCCATTCCTCGGGAACCACGACCTTGTCCACGACCAGATCGTGGCTGCCCGTGCCGGCCAGGCCGCTGACGTCCCAGGCCTCGACGATCGTGGCTTTCTCGCGTGGCATCACGGCCATGCGCGGCAGGCCGGTGGTTTCACCCTTGCGCGGGCTGATGCCCACCCCCACCACGGTGGCGCCCATGCAGCCGCTGGAGAAGCTCCAGCGCCCGCTGACCTCGATGCCGCCGTCCACGTAGGTGGCGGGTTGGGGCGGAAAGATGCCCCCGGCGAATACGGTGTCGACGTTGTTGCGGTAGATCGTTTCGAAAGTGGCCGTCGGCAACGCCGCCAGGTAGACGGGGGCCATGCCGAAACTGGCCACCCAGCCGGCCGAGCCATCGGCTTGCGCAATCGTCTCGATCAGTTCGCAGAACTGGCGCGCATGCCATTCCAGCCCGCCCAGGCGTTTGGGCACCAGGGCCCGATAGACGCCGAGCTGCTTGAAGCCTTCAATGATGTCGGGGGAGATATGGCGCTGCTGCTCGAACTCTGCCGCGCGGGCGCGGATATCTGCCAGCAGGCCCTGCAGAAAGCTGGGAGATGCCGCGCTCATGAGCCGACTCCCGGAAAGCTGACTTTCGTCTCAATATTAATGATGTATTTCATGTGAAATTTCAACTAATTAATCAAAGGAGGGCCTGATGTTGAGCATGCTCACAGTCGGCCGACATCTGGTGATTAGCAAATCTCGGGCCAGATATTTTGATGATTTAAAAGGACTTTTTGTGCGCAAATCGCACCGGATGTGTGCCATGGGCCTCAGTCCGGTGCACCTATGTCGAACGAAAACGTGCCATTTCCTTATAGAGAAATAGTTGATTTATTTGTTTTCCAATTCAAGTGAATGGTGGCATGGAAAGTGCTTGGTGACAGGGCCCCTGGCTGCAGACTGCTCCGGCCTGGGGTGCTTGGACGGAGCGAACTGGGGCGGCTCTTATTTGGAGTATGGAAATGGCAATGAAGCGGATGTTGGGCGCCTTGGCAGCTCTGGCTGTTGGTGCGGGTCTGGCGGTGAGCGCGCAGGCCCAGGTGAAGATCGGTGTGGTGACCTCGTCCACCGGACCGGTGGCGCTGGTGGGCATCCCCCAGAAGAACTCGATCGAGCTGCTGCCGACCAAGATGGGTGGTTTGAATGTGGAGTACATCTCGCTTGACGATGCGAGCAACCCCACGGCGGCTGTGACGGCGTTCAAGAAGCTGGTTGGCGACGGCGTGGACGCCATCATCGGCCCGAGCGGCACGCCCGCCGCCATGGGCGTGATCCAGATCGCCGCAGAAGCCGGCGTGCCCATGCTGGCGCCGGTCGGTGGTGCCTCCGTGGTGCTGCCGATGACCGAGCCCAAGAAGTGGGTCTTCAAGACCACGCAGAACGACGACATCATCGCTGCCGCGCTGGTCGACCATATGAAGGCCAAGGGTTACAAGACGCTGGGCTTCTTCGGCCTGGCCGATCCCTTCGGGCAGAACTGGCTCAGCGTGACAACCGAACTGGCCGAGAAAGCCGGCATCAAGGTCATTGCCTCGGAGCGCTTCCAGCGTCAGGATACCTCGGTCACGGCGCAGTCGATCAAGCTGATCGCCGCCAAGCCGGATGCCATCCTGGTCGCCGCGCCGGGCAGCTCTGCTGTGCTGCCGCAGACCACGTTGGCGGACCAGAAGTACGCAGGCCAGATCTATCAGACGCATGGCGCTGCCCTGCCGGACTTCCTCAAGCTCGGTGGAAAGAAGGTCGAGGGCACGGTGCTGGCCGCCAGCCTCATGCTGGTCATGAATGAGGTCAGCGACAGTCACCCGTCCAAGAAGATCGCCGCCAAGTACATCGCCGACTACAAGACCAAGTACGGTGTCGAGCCCGCGACGTTCGGCGCCAACGTCTACGACGCCGGTCTGCTGCTGCAGGCCACGGTGCCGGTTGCGGCCAAGAAAGCCAAGCCTGGTACGCCCGAGTTCCGTGCGGCGCTGCGCGACGCGCTCGAGCAGATCAAGAATCTGCCGGGCACCCAGGGCGTCTACACCATGACGCCGGCCGACCACAGCGGCTTCGACGCGCGCGGTCGCGAGCTGATCACCGTCAAGGACGGTACCTGGCACCTTGTGAAGTAAGACGACCGCCGCAAGGCGGTGCCCGAGCCTGATCCCGACCCCTCCCGCTGTGCGCGGGAGGTGTCGGGCGGCACCGAGTTCCTGTTTCCGATCGTTCAACGATGAACCTGCAAATCATTGCCCTGCTGGGCCAGGACGGCGTGAGCAACGGCGCGATCTATGCGCTCGTGGCCCTGGCCATCATCCTGGTGTTTTCCGTGACCCGGGTCATGCTGATACCCTTGGGCGAGTTCGTCGCCTTCAGCGCGCTGACGATGGCGGCGATGCAATCCGAGCGCCCTGTGCTGATCGGCTGGCTGGTGCTTGCGCTCGCGCTGTGCGGCGCCTTGGCCGATGGCTGGAAGAGCTGGCGTACGCGCACCGCGTGGCGCTGGACGTCGCTGGTCTGGCCGGCGTATGCCCTGGCGTTGACTCTGGTCCTTGCACTGTTTCCGCTGCATCAGCTGCCCATGCTGGTGCAGGCGCTGCTGACGCTGGCAGTCATCACGCCGCTGGGGCCGCTGATGTACCGGCTCTTCTTTCAGCCCGTGGCGCATGTCTCGGGGCTGCTGCTCATGATCATCGCCATCGCGGTGCATGTCAGCCTGGTCGGCCTGGGGCTGTTGGTGTTTGGTGCCGAGGGCTCCCGCACCGCGCCGTTTTCCGAGACGAGCCTGGAGCTGGGGACGCTGAGCATTGCCAGCCAGACGCTCTGGGTGCTGGCGGCCTCGCTGGCGCTGATCGGAGCGCTCTATGTCATGTTTGAACGCACGCTCTACGGCAAAGCGCTGCGGGCCACGGCTTTCCATCAGCTGGGCGCACGGCTCATGGGCATCTCGCCCGTGCTCGCCGGCAAGGTCAGCTTCGCGCTCGGAACCTTCATGTGCGCGCTGTCGGGTGTGCTGATTGCGCCGCTGACCACGCTGTACTACGACTCGGGCTTCATCATCAGCCTCAAGGGCTTCGTCGGCGCCATCATCGGCGGCCTCGTGAGCTATCCGGTCGCGGCCATCGGCGCGTTGGTCGTGGGGCTGGTCGAATCCTTCTCGACCTTCTGGGCCAGCGAATACAAGGAGGTCATCGTGTTCACGCTGATCCTGCCTTTCCTGCTCTGGCGCTCGCTCAAGAGTGGCCATCGTGACGAGGAGCACTGACATGGTCTTGACACGTCAACGCATCCTTGTCGGCGCGGGCCTGCTGGTCCTGATCCTGGTTCCGCTGCTGTCGTCCACCTTCTACATCACGTTGCTCAACAACATCGGCATGTTCGCGCTGGCCGCGCTGGGCGTGGTGCTGCTGACCGGTGTCGCGGGCATGACGAGCTTTGGCCAGGCCGCCTTTGTGGGGCTCGGGGCCTACACCACGGCGGCGCTGGTCGGGCCCTCGGTGCTCGGGCTCGGGGCGATGACCGGCGCACCATGGCTGGCGCTGGGCCTGGGTCTGCTGATCACGCTGCTCACAGCCTTTGTGCTGGGTCTGCTGACGCTCAAGCTCAGCGGCCACTACCTGCCATTGGGCACCATCGCCTGGGGCATGTCGCTCTACTCGCTGTTCGGCACCATGGAGAGCCTGGGTGGCCACACGGGCATCGCCGATCTGCCCCCGCTGCGGATCGCCGGCATCGTGCTTGGTGACGGGCCCAGCATGTACTACCTGATCTGGGGCAGCGTCCTGCTGGCTGCGCTGTTGATCCACAACCTGCTGGAGTCGCGCATGGGCCGAGCCATCCGAGCCCTGCGCGGCGGGCAGGAGATGGCGACCTCGATGGGTGTCAACGTGTTCCACGCCAAGATGGTCGCCTTCCTCATCGCTGCCGGCCTCGCGGGCGTCTCGGGCTGGCTCTACGCCTATACCCAGCGTTTCGTCAGCCCCGCGCCCTTCAATGTGCAGTCCGGTATCGACTACCTCTTCATGGCCCTGCTCGGCGGCATCACCAGCCTGTGGGGTGCGTTGATCGGTTCGAGCATTGTCGTGCTGCTGCGCGAATGGCTGCAGGACCTGCTGCCCATGCTGCTGGGGCGGGCGGGCAATTTCGAGAGCATCGTCTTCGGTCTGCTCATCGTGGTGGTCATGCAGCGCTGGCCGGGGGGGCTCTTCGGCGCGGTGTCCACCCTGCTGACGCGGCGTTTCAACTTCGCTCCCCAAAGCCATGCGCGACTGCCCGATGCGGGCCTGGCGGTACGGGCACTGCCCCGGCGCGAGCGCGCGACACCGGGCGAGCGCGTACTGGATGTGCGCGGCGTCACGAAGCGCTTCGGCGGGCTGGTGGCCAACAGCGACATGTCCCTGCAGCTGAGTGCGGGCGAGATCCTCGCCGTCATCGGGCCCAACGGTGCCGGCAAGAGCACGCTGTTCAACCTGATCTCCGGCGTGATGACACCCAACAAGGGCGACGTGATCTTCCGTGGTCACCGTGTCAATGGTGTCAGCCCGCGTCTGCTGGCGCAATCGGGCCTGTCGCGCACCTTTCAGCACGTCAAGCTGCTGCCCGAGATGACGGTGCTGGAAAACGCCGCCCTGGGGGCGCACCTGCGGGGTCACAAGGGCGTGCTGGCCTCGGCACTGCGGCTGGATGGCGAGGACGAAGGCCGCCTGCTCAACGAGGCGCGCCAGCAGCTGGAGCGCGTGGGCCTGGGCGACTATCTTTCCCGGCCCGCGGGCAGCCTGGCGCTGGGTCAGCAGCGCATCCTCGAGATTGCGCGCGCGCTGTGCGCTGACCCCTGCTTGCTGCTGCTGGACGAGCCTGCAGCGGGTCTGCGCCACAAGGAAAAGGAAGCGCTGGCGGAACTGATCCGCAAGTTACGCGACGAGGGCGTGGCCGTGCTGCTGGTCGAACATGACATGGACTTCGTGATGGGCCTGGTGGACCGCATCGTGGTGATGGAGTTCGGGCAAAAGATCGCCGAAGGGCAGCCCGATGAGATCCAGCGCAATCCGGCGGTGCTCAGGGCCTATCTGGGCGGGATGGACGAATGAGACAAGAGAAAAAACTTCTGAGCGTGCGCGGTCTGAGTGCGGCCTATGGCCATATCGAGGCCATCAGCGACATCAATCTCGACATTGGCCAGGGCGAGATCGTCACCGTGATCGGGCCCAATGGCGCGGGCAAGAGCACGACACTGGCCGCGTTGATGGGCATCCTGCCGGCAAGCGGTCAAGTGATGTTTGACGGCCAGGACATGTCCGGGTATGACATCGAGCAGCATGTGGCGCACGGCATTGCGCTGGTGCCCGAGACGCGCGCGCTGTTTTCCCAGATGAGCGTTCAGGACAATCTGGTGCTGGGGGGCTTTCGCCTGCGATCCTCCCCCAGGCAGGTGCACCAGGAGTCCCTGGACGAGGTCTACGAGCTGTTCCCTCGCCTGAAGGAGCGTGCCAGCCAGGAAGCCGGCACACTGTCGGGCGGCGAGCGCCAGATGCTGGCCCTGGGGCGTGCCCTGATGGGCAAGCCGCGCCTGCTGATGCTGGATGAACCGTCGCTGGGCCTGGCGCCGCTGATCGTGCGGGACATCTTTCGCATCATCGCGGAGTTGCGTCAACGCGGTGTCTCCATCCTGCTGGTGGAGCAGAACGCGCGTGCCGCACTGCGGGTCGCAGACCATGCTTACGTGCTCGAGCTGGGGCGCGTGGCGATGGAAGGCCCGGCAGCCGAATTGGCGAACGATCCGCGCGTGATTGAGGCCTACCTCGGCGCTGGCGGTCGGCACCAGGAGTTGCTGTCGACATGAGTGCCGAGACCCTGCACGCCGGACCGTTGCGCATCGGCGTGGCCGGTGCCGGCGCCATCGGATGCACGCTGGCCGCGCTGCTGGCGCGTGCGGGCATGGCAGTGCACGTGCTGGCGCGCGGCGAGACGTTGCGCCGGATGCAGAGTGAGGGCGTCACCCTGCATCGCCAGGGCCAGCGCTGGCAGGCAAAGGTCATGGCGTCGGGCAATGCGGCGGACCTGGGTGTGCAGGACGTGCTCTTTCTGTGCGTCAAGTCGCAGGACGTGGCCAGCATGCTGGACGCCGCCAGGGCCATGGTCGGACCGCAGACCACGGTGGTCCCGCTGGTCAACGGCGTGCCCTTCTGGTTCTTCCAGGGATTGCCGGGGCGCTGGCAGGGCCGCGCCGTGCGCTGCGTCGATCCCGAAGGCAGCCTGTTGCAGCAGATGGATGCGCGCCAGGTGCTGGGCGCGGTCACCTTCATCACGGCAGAACGGCTGGGGCCTGCCGAGGCCGTGTCTGACAACCCCTTGCTGATCGTACTCGGCGAAATCGATCACCGGCCCAGCAGCACACGTCTGGAGCGTATTGCCGCAGCCCTGCGCGAGGCGGGCGTCGAGACCCGCTGTGTGCCAGCCGTGCGCGATACGCTCTGGACCAAGATCCTGGCCAATCTGACCTCCAACCCGATGTCCGTCATCAGCGGCGCGACGCTGGACGCCATCTACAGCGATGCGCGTCTGCTGCCCATCGTACGGCAGATGCTGCAGGAGGGGCTCGCGCTCGCCGCGGCTTATGGCGCGCGCATCACCTTCGATCCGATTTCCTTCATCGCCGAAGGCGCAGCCCTGGGCGCCGTGCGGACGTCCATGCTGCAGGACCATCTGGCCGGCCGGCCGCTGGAGCTGTCCGCCATCGGCGACGCGGTGCTGGAGCTGGCGCATCTGCAGGGCGTGGAGATGCCGGTGACACAGCGAGTGATCGGCCTCGCGCATTTTCGCGAGGCGTTGCCGGGCCATCCTTCTTGGGCCGGCGCAGCCGGCTGAGCATGACAGAACCCATTCATCAAGGAGTACCCATGGACATGACACCCCACGTTGATACCTTGCGCAAGCCCGCCCACATCTCTGACGAGGAATGGGCGCTGCGCTGCGAGCTTGCCGAGTGTTATCACCTGATCGACTACTTCGGCTGGACGGAGACCATCTTCAACCACATCTCGGCGCGCCTTCCGGGCCCGGCCCACCACTATCTGGTCAATCCCTTCGGCTTGAACTACACCGAGATCACGCCGGCCAACCTGCTGAAGGTCGATCTGAACGGCCGCAAGCTCGAGGATTCGCCCTATGAGGGCAACCCCGCCGGTTTCGCCCTGCATGCGGCCATCCATGAGGCGCGTGACGACGTGCATTGCGTGATCCATACCCATACCACGCCGGTCTCTGCCGTGGTGCAGAAGCAGGGCGGCATCGACCACAACAGCTTCTATGGTGCTCAGCTGTTCGGCCGCGTCGGCTATCACGCCTTCGAGGGCATCACGCTGTTCGCCGAGGAAAAGAGCCGCATGGTCGCGAGCCTGGGCGACAAGCACGTGCTGGTGTTGCGCAACCACGGCATTGCGGTGGCCGAGGCCTCCATCCCCAAGACCTTTTTCCTGCTCTGGATCGTGCAGCGTGCAGCCGAGATCCAGTGTGCGGCCGGCGCGCTGCCGGGCCCGGATGTGCCACTGCCGGTCGAGATCCAGGACAAGTGCCGCGATCTTGCAGCGCAGCTGATCAGCGAAAGCGGCTTCGCCAAGCAGTTCTTTGCGGCCATGGTGCGCAAGATGCATGCCGATCGCGGCCCGAGCTGGTGAGCCCTGAAACGAAGGTCCGGGCGCTGGCCCAGGTGCGCGCCAATGGCTATGCGCTGGCGCTGCTGGCCCCGACGCTGCAGGATGATGAAGACGTCGTGCTCTGTGCCGTGGCGGTGACCGGCGCCGCACTGGAGTTTGCCTCGCCTCGGCTGAAGGCGCACAAGCCCGTGGTGCTGTCGGCGGTGTGCCAGGATGGCTTGGCGCTGCACCATGCGGCCGATGCCATGCGCAGCGACCGCGATGTGGTAACCGCGGCGATGCGGAACAATTTCATCGTATATGCCCTGGCCTCGCGTGAACTGCGCAGTGACGAGGCGTACATGCTGCATCTGTTCAAGAACGAGGTGCGTAACCAGGTGCTCTGCGGCTTCCTGCCGCAGGAAATCCCGGTATTGATCGCCGAAGAGCTGCAGCTACGAGAAGCCCGGAAAAACCAGTTCCTGCTTGCGACACAATAGGGGTGAGACGCCGCATTTCGGAGGAGACCCACGTGAGCAAGCAACTGAGCCGCCACAACCCGGCCAGCGCAGACTTCGTCAAGGACGATTTTCCCTTCTACTGGGTGGCTCGTCTGAACAATATCTACCACCACCACATGGAGCGCGCCTTGCGCAAGGTGGGTGCCGATCTGCCGACCTGGCGCATCTTGTTCATCCTGCACGAAAACGGCACCTCCAGCATGTCAGACATTTCCCTGCACGCGGTCGTCAAGCTGCCCACGATCACCAAGATCGTCTACCGCCTGCAGGAGCGCGGCCTGGTGCTGACCTCGACGTCGGCCTCGGACGGGCGTGTGACCGAGGTATCGCTGACCCCGGCAGGTGAGGAGATGCTCTCTCGCATGCGCAAGGCCACCGAGAACATCTTTCTCAAGGGCTATGCGGGATTGACGCCCCCCAAGATCGAACGCCTCAACAAGATGCTGATGCAGGTGTTCGACAACCTGAGCCATTACTAGCCAGTCCGGAACGGCTGGCGCACTGCGCCGCTCCTTGTCGGAGCGAGCTGCAGGCCCAATGGCGGTTGGCAAGCTTCCTTACCACTGGCCGGTTTCGGCCCGGATGGCGACTTCGCAGTCGTCGAAGATCTCCAGTTTGACGATCTTCACGCGCACGCCGATGACGCCCGGCAGTTGCAGCAGGCGGTTGGCCAGCTTGCCGATCATGCTTTCCAGCAGGTTCACGTGCTCGCGCTGGCACTCGTCGATGATGATCTGGCGCACCTTGCGGTAGTCCAGCACATGGTTGATGTCGTCATCGTGCGGCAACAGCGGCTGCGGACCCAGGTTCAGTTCGGCGTCAACCTGGATCGGCTGCGGTGCCGTGCGCTCGTGGTCGAGGATGCCCAGGTTGGCGTCGAAGCGCAGCCCGGTGAGGGTGAGGATCTGGGTGCCGATGGATTTGGACATTGCGCACTCAGCCTACATCATCGAAAAATCGCGCTCGAAGCGCATCAGGTGCTGGCCGCCGTCCACCAGCAGCGTGGTGCCGGTGATGGATTGGTTGTCCAGCGCGAATTTCACCGCTGCGGCCACGTCGCCCGGGGTGGACGAGCGGCCGAGCGGCGAGAGCTGGTGCAGGGCGGCGAACTTCTCCGGCGTCAGATAGTCGCTCGTCAGCGTCAGGCCCGGGGCCACGCCGACCACTCGCACCGCGGGTGCCAGCGCCTGTGCCAGCATGGTGTTGGCGGCCTCCAGCGCCGCCTTGGACAGCGTGTAGCTGAGGAAGTCCGGGTTCTGGTTCCACAGTTTCTGGTCCAACAGATTCACCACGGCCCCCCGGCCGCCGCGCGCGCTCAGGTGGGCGTGCAGCGCCTGTGCCAGCAGGATGGCCGCGCCGGTGTTGCAGCGCAGGTGGCGCTCCATGGCGGCAAAGCTGAAGCTGGCGGCACTGTCGTGTTCGAACATCGCCGCGCTGTTGACCACCGCATCCACCTGGCCGAAGTGGCCGATGACGCGTGGCAGCAGCGCGCGCACTGCCGATTCGTCGGCCAGATCGGCATCGAAGGCGGCTGCGGCGCCCGCCAAATCGGCGCAGTCAGCTACGGTTTTCATAGCGTCGTCCGCCGAGCCGCGGTAGTGCACCGCCACCTGCCAACCGGCACCGGCCAGCGCGAGCGCGATCTCCCGACCCAGCCGCTTGGCTGAGCCGGTGACGAGCACCGTGCGCTTGGAATCAGGGGAAGACATTCGGGGACAATCCGGGGGAGATGACAACACCCGACAGTTTAACGACCGCCCTGCAATCCCGCATGGCGCAAGCCATCGAGGCCGCCGGCGGCTGGATCGGTTTCGACGACTTCATGGCCCAGGCCCTCTACACGCCCGGCCTGGGCTACTACGCCAACGACCTGCGCAAGCTCGGCCTCATGCCCGGCTCGGGCAGCGACTTTGTCACTGCGCCCGAGCTGTCGCCACTGTTCGGTCAGGCCTTGGCGACCCAGGTGGCCGAGGCGCTGCGCCACACCGGCACACGCGCGCTGTGGGAGTTCGGTGCCGGCTCCGGGGCACTGGCGCTGCAGCTGCTGCAGGCGTTGGACGCGCAGGGCGTGCCCGTCGAGCGCTACACCATCGTGGACCTGTCAGGCGCGCTGCACGCACGCCAGCAGCAGACCTTGCAGGCCTATGGCGACCGGGTGCATTGGGTGAGCGAACTGCCGACCACCCTGCAGGGCGTGGTGGTCGGCAACGAGGTGCTGGACGCCATGCCGGTCAAGCTGCTGGCGCGCGTGGGCGGCGTGTGGCATGAGCGCGGTGTGGCCTGGGTGCAGGGTCGCTTCATCTGGCAGGACCGTCCCACCGAGCTGCGGCCGCCGCTGGCGATCGAAGGCCAGCACGACTACCTGACCGAGATCCACCCGCAGGCCGAGGCCTTTGTCCGCACGCTGGCCGACAAGCTGACGCAGGGCGCCGCCTTCTTCCTCGACTACGGCTTCCCCGAGCGCGAGTACTACCACCCGCAGCGCCACATGGGCACTGTGATGTGCCACCGCGCCCACCAGGCCGATGCCGATCCGCTGGCCGACGTCGGGTTGAAGGACATCACCGCCCACGTCAACTTCACTGGCGTGGCGCTGGCGGCCCAGGATGCCGGCCTGGGTGTGCTGGGCTACACCTCGCAGGCGCGCTTCCTGCTCAACTGTGGCCTGGCGCAGCGCATGGAGCAGGTTGACCTGGCCGCGCGCGCCCAGGCCAGCAAGCTGCTGATGGAGCACGAGATGGGCGAGCTGTTCAAGGTGCTCGGTTTCACCACCGGCGAGCCCTGGGGCGCGCTCGGTTTTTCCGCGGGTGACCGCACCCACACGCTGTAGATCGGTCACGCCCCATGTTCCGCTGGCTCCTCGTCATCTTTTTCGCCTTGCTGATCATCAACGCCTTCACGCCCTGGTTCCGCAAGATCGGCTTCGGCCGCCTGCCGGGTGACCTGAACTTCACGCTGTTCGGCCGGCAGTTCAACCTGCCGGTCACCACCACCATCATCCTGAGCCTTGCTGCGGCGGGTATTGCCCGTTTTCTTTAGACCAGGAGCCGACCGCTTGTCGGAATCCCCCAAATTGGGGATTGGCGCTGCCAAACACTAGCGCGTGAAATCTGTTTCGGTTACAGGGGGGAGCCCCTGCTCGACTCTTTTTTGCAAGCCGGGGGTGGATATGCGTTTGATGCGTTTTCTGCTGGTAGTCATCGTGATGACAACCTTGGCGTCCTGCGGTTCTACTGACCGGTGGCTGAATGCGGGCTATTCAGCTCCTCCGCTGGCGATGTCTGGTGATCAATTTGGCGATTTGGCTGTCAGGATTAAGGCAAAAGTGGACGGAGCTACTGACTGCTTCGCCGATTCATTGACAAGTAGAGCAGGATGCGCCGGTATTAGAAACCGGGTGATGTCTGTCCTCATGGCAGAGTCTGTCGGTCTGTGTACAGAGCATCTGAACAGCATCTATGGACGGGAGGCGTCTTTCAACATTGCGACCGGCTCGTTGGCGGCTTTGGCATCCGGATTTGCTGCGGTTTCCACAGGTGGGCAGGCCTCTTCCCTCTCTGCGCTTTCCGCGTTTGCGAGTGCGGAACGGGCACTGGTTAACGAAACAATCTACAAGAGCATGCTCACAACTGCCATTGGAACGAAAATCTCCCAGATCCGCGAGGAGAAAGGGAAAGCTCTCTTGCTGAGAAAAAGAGATGCATTCGACTCATATGGCATGGAGGACGCGATATTTGAAGTGTTGGCTTTCCATGAGTCGTGTTCGTTCCGCGTCGGACTGCAAGTTGCCCTGGCGGAGGGCACGCAGACCACACCCGCCGTGAAGCGCGCTCAGCTTGAGGCCAGAGCGATCCAATTACGAAACCAGATCGAGACCTACACCAGAGATCAGAGTGGTCCACGCGCCGATAGAACGATGAATGCGGATGGCAAGCCAAACACGACGGATCCGATACTCAGCGGCTGGCTGGAGGAATACACCGTGGTCAGTCGCGCTATCGTCACTTCGCTGGCGGACAGTGGAACGGCGCCGACACCTGCCCCGGCCGCATCGACGCCGCGTTGACGAGGGGCTTGAAGGCTGAACAACCGGACCAATCTTGGTGAACTAAGGAGTTCACCATGACTGATACGCGCCACATCGTCTGTCCGCACTGCCACACCACCAACCGCGTCCAGGTGGCCGATCTGGGCAAGGCGCCCGATTGCGGCAAGTGCCACCAGCCGCTGTTCACCGGGCATCCGCTGGAACTGGACGAGGGCAGTTTCGAGCGCCATGTCACGCGCAACGAGATTCCGGTACTGGTGGACTTCTGGGCGCCGTGGTGCGGCCCCTGCCGCATGATGGCGCCGGCCTACGAGCAGGCGGCCGGCCAGCTGGAGCCGCAGGTGCGCGTGGCCAAGGTCAACACTGAAGCGGCACAGCAGCTGGCGGCGCGTTTCAACATCCGCAGCATCCCGACGCTGGCGCTGTTCGTCGGCGGGCGGGAGGTGGCGCGCCAGCCCGGCGCCATGACCTCGCCGGCGCAGATCGCCGCCTGGGTGCGCAGCCAGTTGCGCTGAGCTCAGCGTCTCATTCCTCAATGGTCCAGGCGCGCTGGCACTGGCGGCAGCGCACCTGCACCAGGTTGCTGCGCGTGTCCTCGCCCACCACGTCGAAGCGGGCATAGGTGCCGCAGGTCGGGCATTCGGCCTGGTTGGCCACTTCTTCCGCGTGGCTCAGCAGGTAGAGGTAACGCCGCAGCGCCCACAGCCCGATGCCGGCGCTGATCAGCACCAACGCCATGTCGAGCAGCTTCTCCGCCAGCGTGCCGCCGGAGAACAGCTCCAGCGAGCCCATCAGACCGATGCAGCACAGCACCGTCAGCAGCAGGTGGGCATGGCTGGACAGCAGCTCGCGCTCGTACCACTTGCGAAACCCGTAGCGGCGCACCCCGTCCGCCAGGCGGCGGTTGAACGGGTTGCGTGGCAGGTCGGGCATGGCCGCCATGATGCGCGTAAGCCCGGTTTCGCGCCACCGGGGTCGAGCACCCGAGTGCGTTGCGGGGTTAAGCGGCGTCGGGTGGCGGCAGCTGCAGGGCCTGGCCCTGCGCCCGCAGCTTGAAGGTGCGCACGACATGCTCCAGGTGGCCGGCCTGCTCCTGCAGCGAGCGCGCATTGGCGGCGGCCTGCTCCACCATGGCGGCGTTCTGCTGCGTGGCGCCGTTCATGCCGTCGATGGCGTGGTTGACCTGGCCGATACCGGTCATCTGCTCGGCGCTGGCGGCAGCGATGCCGCTCATGATCTGCGTCACGTGCTGGATGCTCTCCACGATCTCCTTCATCGTGGCGCCGGCCTGGTGCACCAGGGCGCTGCCGGTCTGCACGCGCGCGGCCGAATCGTCGATCAGCGCCTTGATTTCGCGCGCCGCCTCGGCCGAGCGCTGGGCCAGGCTGCGCACCTCGGCGGCCACCACGGCAAAGCCGCGGCCCTGTTCGCCGGCGCGCGCGGCTTCCACCGCGGCGTTGAGCGCCAGGATGTTGGTCTGGAAAGCGATGCCGTCGATGACGCCGATGATGTCGCCAATGCGTTTGGAGGAACTGTCGATCGACTCCATCGTGCGCACCACCTCACTCACCACGCCGCCGCCCTTGACGGCGACTTCCGAGGCCGCTGTCACGAGCTGGTTGGCGCGCTGCGCATCGTCGGCGTTGCGGTTCACCATGGCGGTGAGCTGGTGCATGGACTGCGCGGTGCGCTCCAGCGTGTCCACCTGCTGTTCGGAGCGTTCCGTCAACACGACGTTGTGCTCCGAGATCTCGTTGGCCGCGGCATAGATCTCGTCGGTGACCGCGCGCACCTGGCCCACGATGTGCGTCAGGCTGTCGTTCATGTCGCGCAGGGCCTGCTGCAGGTCGCCCACCTCGTTGCCGGAGGTCACCTGGATCTGCTGCGTCAGGTCGCCGGTTGCAATGGCACGCGCCGCGTCCACGCCGCCGGCCAGCGGCGCCGTCACCACGCGGCGGATGAAGGGGTAGATCAGCAGCAGCACCGGGATGCTGGTCAGGAAGGCGGCCAGGATGGACTTCGTGCGCTGCTCGGCCAGGCCCTGGTTCACGTGATCGAGCGAGACCTTCATGCTCACCGCACCGAGCACGGTGCCTTCCGGCACCTGATGGCACACCGTGCAGTCCTTGCCGAGGTAGTTCTTGCTGGCGATCGTGGGCCGGATGGTGCGCAGGTACTCACCCTGGCTGTCGCTCTCGGTCCAGATCTGCTCCTTGCCGGTCTTCATGACCTCGGCCTCGCGCGCATCGGGCTGCGCTTCGTCCTTGCCGCTGCCGGGGCCGAAGATCTTGACCACCGCCTCGGCGCGCAGCACGCGCACGTCGCGGATGGTGCCGAGCTGCTTGATCTGGTCGAGCAGCACATTGCGCTGCGCCACCGTGCCGGTGACCATCATGCCGGTCAGGCCGGCCATGGTGGCGTCGTGCATGCTCAGGGAAAAGTCCTGCGCTTGCGCCAGCGCGGCCTGGCGCGACACATGGCTCTGCCAGACGATCACGCCGGACCAGACAATGAGCAGCGCTACGCCGATGGTGGCCAGCAACTGGACCCAGATTTTCAGTTTCGTTCCTGCCCGCACGACGCCCTCCTTCGGCTCTGTTCCACGCCGGGCATTCTGCCGAGGAGTGCCGACGCGCAAGCTGATGTGCGTCAAGAAATGGCACCGGCCTATGGCGGCTCACGCACCGGCCAGCCGCCTGCCGTGCGGCAGGTCAGGCGGCGCTCACTTCAACCAGGCAGTCGTAGAACACCGGGCCACGGCCCAGGTCGGTCAGCCGCTGGCTGGTGAGTTCGTTGACGTTGGTGCCATTCAGCCCGAGCTTGCGCCACCAGATGCCCAGACCGTTGACCACGCCCTCGCGCGCGCGGCCGTTGAGGCGCAGCACGCAGTGGTAGCTGCCGCGGTCATTGAACACGCGCACCGTCTGCCCGTCGCGCAGGCCGCGCGCGGCGGCATCGCTGGCGTGCATTTCCAGCAGCGGCCGGCCTTCGATGTCGCGCAGGCTTTGCACGTTGACGAAGGTGGAGTTGAGGAAGTTGCGCGCCGGCGGCGAGATCATGGCCAGTGGGTAACGCGGGTCGCTGCCGGCCGGCTCGTGGTTGGGCACATAGTTGGGCAGGCCGTCGCCGCCGCTGCGCTGCAACGCCTCGCTGTAGAACTCGCACCGGCCGGAGGGCGTGGGGAAGTTGCCGTGTGCAAACGGCGCTTCCGGCAGCGGCAGGCTGGCAAAACCGTCGCGCAGCAGCACGTCGAAATCGATCAGACCGTCGAAGGCGGTGCGGCACAGCGTTTCGTCATCATCGGCAAAGCAGGGCTCATCGAAGCCCATGGCCTGCGCCAGCCCGCGGAAGATCTGCGTATTGCTGCGCGCCTCGCCCAGCGGGGCAATGGCGGGCTGGTTCAGCAGCACGTCGGTGTGGCCGTAGGCTGTGTGGATGTCCCAGTGTTCCAGCTGCGTGGTGGCCGGCAGCACGATGTCCGCGTAGTCGGCGGTGTCGGTCTGGAAGTGCTCGAGCACCACGGTGAACAGATCCTCGCGCGCAAAGCCGCGCACCACGGCACCGGACTCGGGCGCCACCGCCACCGGGTTGCTGTTGTAGACCACCAGTGCCTCCGCCTTGGGGCCCCACTGGGCGTCGCCCGGGTGCAGCAGGATGTCGCCGATGGTGCTCATGTTGAGCAGGCGCGGCCGCCGCGTGCCCAGCAGGTCGGGCCGCTGCAGCGCGGCGTGGCGGGTCGGAAATGCGCCGGAGCTGCTCAGCAGCACGCCGCCGGCGCGGTGGCGCCAGGCACCGATGAGCGCTGGCAGGCAGGCCACGGCGCGTGCCGCATTGCCGCCGCCGTGCACGCGCTGCATGCCGTAGTTGAGGCGGATCGCCGCCGGTTCGCCGCGCACGAAGCACTGGCCGTAGTCGTACGCCAGGTCGCGGATCTGCTGCGCGGACAGACCACAGACTTCGGCAGCACGCTCGGGCGACCACTGCAGCGCGCGTTCGCGCAGCGCAGGCCAACCCAACGTGTGACGTGCGATGTACTCGTGGTCCAGCCAGTCGTGGCGGATGAGTTCGTGCATCAGGGTCAGCGCCAGTGCGGCATCGGTGCCGGGGCGCAATGCGAGGTGCAAATGGCATTTCTCGGCCGTCTCGCTGCGGCGCGGGTCGATGCAGACCAGCTTGGCGCCGCGTCGCTTGGCCTCCTGCGCCAGGCGCCAGAAGTGCAGGTTGCTGCCGATCGAATTGCTGCCCCAGATCAGGATCAGTTTGGCCTCGGCGAAGAACTCCACCCGCATGCCCAGCTTGCCGCCCAGCGTGTATGTCAGGCCGGCGCCGCCGGCGGCTGAGCAGATGGTGCGCTCCAGCCGCGAGGCGCCGAGCTGGTGGAAGAAGCGCGCCGCCATGGCCTCGCCCTGCACCAGCCCCATGGTGCCGGCGTAGCTGTAGGGCAGGATGGCTTCCGGGTTGCGTTGCGCAATCGATCCGAGCTGTTTGGCGATTTCGCGCAGCGCTTCGTCCCAGCTGATGCGCTCGAACTGCCCGCTGCCCTTGGGGCCCACGCGGCGTAGCGGGTGCAGCAATCGCTCGGGGTGGTAGGTGCGCTCGGTGTACTTCGACACCTTGGCGCACAGCACGCCGTCGGTGGGTCGGTGCGCCGGGTTGCCGCGCACCTGCACCGCCACGCCATGCTCAACGCGCGTCACCAGCGCACAGGTATCGGGGCAGTCGTGCGGGCAGGCGCCGCGCACCTCGATGGCGGCCTGGGGCTCAGACATGGGGCTCTCCTTGGGTCTGGAGGTGTTGCGCGATGGCCGCCGCCCGTGCCGCATGAATGATCTCGCCGACCTTCTTGCCGCTGTGGCCCTGCGCCATGGCGTGTTCGGCAACCGGCTGCGTGTCCACGGCCAGCACGGCGTCCAGCACGCCCTGCAGTCGTGCCGCCTGCGGGTAGGGTTCCTCGTCCTTGCCCAGGCGGCCGCGGGCGTCGCATTCGCAGGCCTGCAGCACCTCGGCAAAGCGCTGCGGCTTGCGGATGGCATCGCAGCGCTCCAGCAGGCGCAGCAGGGCTGCAGCACCGAGCTCGCCGCTGCGGTGGATGTGGCCATGCTCGCGCGCCACCACGTCGGCCAACTCGCGGCAGTCCAGCGGCACGCGCAGCCGCCCGCACAGGCCCTTGAGCAGGCGGGCACTGCGCTCCTCGTGGCCGATGTGGCGCGGCAGCATGTCGACTGGCGTGGTCCCCTTGCCCAGGTCATGGCCCAGGCAGGCAAAGCGCACCGTCAGCGGCGTGTTGAGACGCGCCGCCATGTCCAGCACCATCATCAGGTGCACGCCGGTGTCGATCTCCGGGTGGTAGTCGGGCCGCTGCGGCACGGCCCAGAGGCGCTCCACCTCGGGCAGCAGGCGCTTCAAGGCGCCGCAGGCACGCAGCACGGTGAACATGCGCGAGGGCTGCGCCTCCATCAGGCCGCGGCTGAGCTCCTGCCAGACGCGCTCGGGCACCAGGTGGTCTACCTCACCGTCGTCCACCATCTGGCCCATCAGTTCCAGCGTTTCGCCGGCCACGGTGAAGTCGGTGAAGCGCGCCGCCAGCCGCGCTACGCGCAGGATGCGCACCGGGTCTTCACGGAAGGCCGGCGTCACGTGGCGGAACACGCGCTGCTCGAGGTCGCGCCGGCCGTGGTACGGGTCGGTCAGATTATTGGGGTCAAAAGTGCCGTCGGGCCTGATCTGATCTGCGCTGACAGCTATTGAATTGATAGTGAGGTCGCGCCGCGCCAGGTCGTCTTCCAGCGTCACCTCGGGCGAGGTGTGGATGGCAAAACCCTTGTAGCCGCGCGCTGTCTTGCGCTCGGTGCGCGCCAGCGCGTACTCCTCTTTGGTCTGCGGGTGCAGGAAGACCGGGAAGTCCTTGCCCACCGGCACAAAGCCGCGTGCCGTCATCTCTTCGGGCGTGGCGCCTACCACCACCCAATCGTGGTCCGACACCGGCAAGCCGAGCAGGGCATCGCGCACCGCGCCGCCCACCATGTAGATCTGCATGGGTGGCAGTTTAGCTTTGGTAAAGAGGTATCTGTTGATAAGACTATTGAAGCTAACGGAATTCGCTTGTCTCTATGCGATTCAACAGTTCGTCGGAATGAATCTGGCGAAATGGAGATGGGCGCCGCATTTGCATGATGAGCAGCACACCCTACGTTGACAATGGAGTTGCTTTCTGAAGTACATCGAACACGGGGGTAATCTTCGCCAACTCGGACGGGTCGAACTTCTTGCGAATACCAACCTCAAGATCAGCGATTGGCGAGCGAGCGTTATATTGGTAGTTGACGCTCTCGGATAATTTTTGAAGCCGGCTATAAATGAGTTGTAGCGCTTCGCTCGACTTCTCTCCTCCGGCAAACAAATAGCAGAGTGTGCGTAGGACGATCACGTTAAATTCCAAGACTGAACCGGGGTAGGGGTCAATGCGGTCAAGCGTTCTCCTGGCAAGATCCGGCTTCTTCTCCAGGAAGCGAGCCATGGCACGGTTGAAGACTGAATAAACAGGATTGAATCCGAGTCCTTCTGCCTCTTCATATTTTTTCAGTGCCTGCGCTGCGTCGCCATCCCGCAGCGCCGTGTGTCCTTGCCGTACCGCGAGACTTCGGTCGTCGCCTGGACGTTGATCGCTGCCTCTGCCCTCGATCAAGTCTTTTACGTGGGCAACTAGTGGATTGCCAGGACTTAGCGTCTCGGCATGGTCTATGTCCGCTACAGCCCCGGATACATCTCCGTAGAGAAAGCGGGCCTTAGCTCTGCCAAGATAGTGCGCAAACTGTCGGGGCTGGCGCTCGATAAGTGAGCTGTAACTGACGATTGCGTCAGCATATCGCCCAAGGGCCATGAGTTCTTTGGGCTGGGCGTTTGCCATGCCCAACCCCGGACTGGTCTGTTCAACGTCGCGAGCAGTAGGCAGGGGGTTGTCAAGAATCGAACGACCATTTCGTTGGCGATCAGTTGGCTCCGGGACAGCATCGTTAATCTGAGCGAGATCTAAAAGTTCCCTTCGCCGGCGTGCGTCAATTTCATAGATTTGATCAAATTCTCGATCGCCGACCTCAATCAGGCCAGCTAAAGCGGTAAATCTCTGGCTAAGTTCTTTGTTTGGTTCTGACGCTGGCTTGTAGCGCATGTCGTGCTCAATCTCAGCCCACGCGTGCTGCAGGATTGTCCGAATCTGAACCTCGGCTCGTAGTCCCTCAAACTCTTGATACTCCAACAACCTAACGCGGTCAGACTTCATTCGAACAACGAAGTGAATACTGCGATATCCCACTAGAGCTTTTTCGAGGAGCTGATCGGCTTTGTCACTACGTTCAACCACATCGAACTCTCTCTGAACAGCCTGTTCTACTTGACTAAGTGTTCGTAGTACGTAGGTAATTACACGAGCGCCGGCAATGTCCTCGATTTGGGAAAGAGGATCAGAGTACTTGGGTTGAAGAGGATTGTTTGGATCAGGCTTTGCTGCTTTGGCTGCAAATCGATCAGCATCTTTAGCACGGGCAGAGATATTGTGTGTTGGTATCTCTCTAAGTGCCATTCGAAGTATGCTTTCGATGGCATTTGCGTAGCGGACGTAGCGATCTCGAACAGCGCCGTATGCTTCGTATGCACGAATCCGATGTTGCTCAAAATCAAAGGAATGCGTCATCTCATCTCCCTGCTTTTCGTTTTTCATGAAATGTTATCTAACACTCTCTTCTTCGCGCTTAGGGTATCCACTGTGTGAGTGGACCGCGAACGAAACCGGGTTGAAATGAGCCAGTCTGGAGGATCGGAGTCAATAAAACAATAAAGCGATCATCGCAATGAGTACTCGTGAGTCTTCATGTGCTGCATAGATCCTGTCGTCACGCTCTGTGGCCATTTGTCGCGGCCGGAAAGTTGCCAGAGCGGGTGCGATAACAAATCAGCGATCTCATCGGCGCAGCCGGTACGGTTCCTCGAAGGCGCAGAAGTCCTGCTCGGCGCGCGCCTGCGCCACCCAGTCGGCCACCCCTGGCAGTGCGGCCACGCGTTCAACGTAGCTGGCGATGTCGTCAGGCAGCGGCAGGGCGTAGGTCTTGAAGCGCATGCACACCGGGGCGAAGTAGGCGTCGGCAATGGTGAAGCCGCCAAACAGCAGCGGGCCGCCATGACGGTTCAGCAGGTCGTTCCACATGGCCACCAGTCGTGCCACGTCAGCTCGCACCGCCGGTTGGTCGCGCCAGATCAGGGCGCCGATGTCGGGCAGCGAGGCTTCGATGTTCATCGTGCAGTGCTGGCGCAATGCGGTGAAGCCGGCATGCATCTCGGCGCAGACGCTGCGCGCTCGGGCGCGGGCCGCCACGTCCTGCGGCCACAGCTGCAACTGTGGAAACTGCTCGGCCAGGTACTCGGCAATGGCCAGCGTGTCCCAGATCGCCAGGTCACCTTCGGGCCGGCTGTGCACCAGCACCGGCACCTTGCCGGCAGGGCTGATGTCGGCCAAGGCGTGCTTGAACTGCGAGTCGGCGTCGAAGGAGTCGAAACGCAGCATCACCTCCTCGAACGCAATGCCGGCTTGGCGCATCAGCACCCAGGGCCGCATGGACCAGGACGAGTAGTTCTTGTTGCCGATGAAAAGCCTGTACATGGTCACCTCCCGTGCAAGCGGCCATGGTAGCGCGCCGGAGCAGCGCCTGTGGTTCGCTCGTTCAGCGACGACGGAAGTGGGCGCGTAGCGTCACGTAGCGGTCGTGCTGGCCCAGGTAAGCGGGTGCAATGGCACCCAGGGCCGCCGGCGTAATGCCCAGGGCATCCAGGCCGGGCAGCTGGCCGCTGGCCACGTTGTCGATGCGCATGGAGTCCAGGTTGTCGCGGCTCATCAGCGTCGGACCCGGCAGCCATTCCATCAGGCCTGCCTGCAGCCGACCCAGTGCCATCGGCAGCGGCAGCACCGGCCGGGCGCGGCCGCGGCTGCAGCGGCCTGCCCGCTGCACCAGCTGTGCCAACGTGTAGACCTCCGGCCCGCAGGCCTCAAACGTCTGGCCGACGGCGGCCGGGTACTGCAGGCAGCGTGCGATGGCCTGCGCCACGTCCTCCACCCACACCGGCTGGAAGCGGGCCTGCGCGCCGGCCAGCGGCATGATGGGGGCCACGCGTTGCAGGCGGGCGAACAGGTTGAGGAACTGGTCGTCGGCGCCGAAGATCACGCTCGGGCGCAGCACGGTGAGTTGCAGGCCGTCGGCTGCCGCCTGTTGCAGCACCGCCTCGCCGCGGCTCTTGCTGCGCAGGTACTTGGAGGGCGCGCTGTCAGCCGCCGCTGGCGCGGCACCCAGGGCACTGACATGCACCATGCGTCGCATGCCCGTGGCCAGGGCTGCGCGTGCCAGCTTGGCCGGCAGTTCCGCATGGGTGCGCTCGAAGGCCGCGGCATTGCCGTGCAGGATGGCCACCAAGTTGACCACCGCGTCGTGCGCCGGCAGCAGCCGGCGCAGGGCAGCTTCGTCGTGCACGTCGGCCGGCACCACGGTCAGGCCCGGCAGGTGCTGGATGGCCTGGGCGTTGCCGGCACGCCGTGTCGGCACGGTGACGTGCCAGCCGGCGCGGGCCAGTTTTTCACACACATGGCGGCCGACGAAACCGGTGCCGCCGAGCACCAGGACTTTCTTCATGGCAGGTCTTCGTCGAAATCACTCTTGCCACGGCGCTGCGGGCCGACCTGGCCCAGGCGGGCCTTGAGCGACTGCGGCTTGCCGCTGATGAGTGCGGCGTAGTTGGTGGTGTTGGACAGCACCTTCTTCACGTAGTCGCGCGTCTCACTGAAGGGCACGTTCTCGGCCCAGATGGCGGCGTCGAGCTGCGGGTCGCCGTCCTGCCCACGCCAGGCGCGCGAGCGGCTCGGGCCGGCGTTGTAGGCCGCCGCCGCCAGCGGCATGGAGCCTTCGAAACTTTCCAGCACCAGCTTGAGGTAGCCGGTGCCGATGGCGATGTTGGTGTCGCGGTCGGTGATGTGGTGCGGCTTGAAGTCGCTCAGGCCGATGCGCTTGGCGGTCCAGCGCGCCGTAGCCGGCATGACCTGCATCAGGCCGGCGGCACCGACATGGGACTGCGCGTCCATGATGAAGCGGCTCTCCTGTCGGATCAGGCCGTAAACGTAGGCCGGGTCGAGGTCGATCTGGCCGGCGCGTTGCACCACCGCCTGCTTGAACGGCATCGGGAAGCGCTGCTCGAAGTCGATCAGCACCTTGGTGCGCTCGCTGGTGTTGATGCAGCGGTCCCACACCTGCTGGTCGCAGGCCAGCTGGGCGGCAGCCAGCAGTTCACGGTCGCTCATACCGCCGCGCTGGTGCGCGCCGACGGTATAGTTCCATTCACGCACGCCCTCGGCACGCAGGCCGAGCTGGATGGCCAGCAGGGCGCGGCGCAGGCCGGGGTTGGCGCGCGCGGCCTCCAGCTCGGCGGCGGTGAGCGGCTCAGGTCTGGGCGGCACAGTGATCGGGCGGCCGAGTTCTTCCATGGCCAGCTGCTCGTAGAAGCCGCGCGGCGAGGCGATGGACTCGAACAGCGTGCGCGCCTGCGCCGGCGCATCCGGCGCGCCGCCCAGCGCCAGCAGCGCGCGGCCGCGCCAGTAGACCCAGGTCGGGTCCTGGCGCTGCGGCTCGGGCATGGCGGCGGTGGCGTTCAGCACCTCGGCCCAGGCACCGGTGCGCAGGGCGGCACGTACCTTCCAGGCCAGGTGGTCACCGTTGAGGTGGCGGTCCTGTGCGTGCGAGAAGTAATTGATGGCGCCTTCCTGCAGGCGGCGCGCGGCGCGTTTGCCGATCACCCCCCAGACCCAGCTGCGCTCTTCCTGCGTGAGCTGGGCGCGCCAGCGCATCTTGTTCATCTCGTCCATGGCGGCCGTGATGTCGGTGCTGGCCAGGCGGATCAGCGCCAGCGTCACCATCTCCTTGGTGCGCGGGCGCAGCGCGGTGATCTTCTCGTCCAGAAAGCGCACCGGGCTCGCGTAGATGGCGTTGACGCTGGCGGCCCAATCCGGGTTGAGCATGGCCACGGCCTGGGTGGCGATGCTCGGACGCTCGTTCTCAAAGCCCAGGCGCGCGCGCAGCCAGGCGGCATGCGCGGGCAGCTTGCCGGCCGCCAACTGCTGCTCGGCCGCGGCGGCGCAGCCTTCATCGGCTTCCTTCTGCGCCAGCCACAACTCCTGCACCTGGGCAGCGACGTCGGCGCCGCTGGAATAGGCCTCGTTCAGTAGCGCATAGCAGCGCACCGAACGGTCATCGTTCATGCGGAACTTGGGGTACTCGGCTGCGAAGTTGGCCCAGTCGCGCCGTTTGCCCAGCAGCAGCAGCCAGTCGTTGCGCAGCCGGTCTTCCTGGTAGGTGCCGGCATAACGGGTGAGGAAATTGCGGATCTCGGTCGGGCCGGCTTCGTCGAGCCGCGCGGCCAATTCCCAGTAGGCGCCCCAGGGTTCCAGGGCATGGCCCTGCACTTGCGGCAGCAGGGCGGCCAGGCGTTTGCGGTCGCCCTTTTTGAAGGCCTGCTGCATGTCCAGGATGGGGGCATCGCTGGCGCTTTGCGCGCGTGGCTTGGACTTGGTGGGCACGGCGTGCCCGGCGTGTGGCAACATCAACCCCGCCAGCAGGGCGATCGATGTCAGAATGGCTTGAAACTGCATGTGGGAATTATGGACACATCCGAGGAAAAAAGGTCGCAGGAAAAGAAGGCCTTACGCCAGCAACTCATTACCCAACGCCTGAACCTGCCTGATCGCCTACAACGCGCCGCCGCCTTGCAGCAGGTCATGCGGATCTGGCTGGTGGGGCGCCCGGATGCGGTCATCGGCGCCTACTGGCCGATCAAGGGCGAGTTCGACCCGCTGCCGGCGCTGCACCGCTGGAAGGAAGACGGCGAGCTGATCGAGCAGCCGCAGCCGCGGCGCATCGGTTTGCCGGTGATCAACAAGGTGCACAAGACGCTGACCTTTCACGCCTGGTACCCCGGTTGCCCGATGGAGGAAGATGCCTACGGCATCCCGAAACCGAAGGACACCGAACTGATCGTGCCCACCCTGCTCTTCGTGCCCTGCGTCGGGTATGGCCCCGGCGGCTACCGCCTGGGCTATGGCGGCGGTTTCTACGACCGCACGCTGGCGGCGCTGCAACCCCGGCCGTTCACCGTCGGGCTGGGCTTCGCGCCCGGCTTCCTGCCCGACCTGGAGCCTGAGCCGCACGACGTGCCGCTGGACGCCATCCTGAATGACCACGGCGTGGTCTGGCCGGTGCCCGGCATCCCCAGCTGACGCCATGGCCCGTCCGAAGTCCGCCAGCCACGAACTCAAGCGCGACGAGATCCTCGACATCGCGGCGCAGTGCTTTGCCGAGAAGAGCTACCCGGCCGCCAGCATGAACGATATCGCCGCCGCCTGCGGCACCTCCAAGGCGCGGCTGTACCACTACTACGAGAGCAAGGAAGCCATCCTGTTCGACCTGCTGGACCGCTACACCCAGCGCCTGCTGGCGCTGGTGGGGCAGGTGGAGGCCACGGCGCAGCGCCGCAACCTGGACGACCGCGCCGCCTTGCACGAGCTCATTCGCAGCTTCCTGCACGAATACGAAACCTCGGCCACGCGCCACGTGGCACTGCTACACGACACCAAATTCCTGGGCGAGGCGCAGCGCGACGCGGTGCTGAACCGCCAGCGTGACGTGGTGTCGGCCGTCACGCGCTTTTTGCGGCGCGCCTACCCGCAGCGGCTCGACGAACGCAACCAGACCGCCGTGACCATGATGCTGTTCGGCATGATCAACTGGACCTTCACCTGGCTGCGCCCGGGCGGTGCCATGAGCTACGCCGCCTTTGCCGACGAAGTGATTGCCATGCTGGAGCGCGGCCTCGCTGCCTGACCGTTCTTTGCCGAGAGACCGGCGTTTCGCTATCCGTAACGCGTTACGTCAGGTGGCGAGCGCCCCCTAAAATGGGGCGACAAGCATCCAAGACCCCACCGGAGACCCCATGAGCAAAGCCTTTGCCTCGCAAGCCGACCTGACCGACAAGAAGATCACCTTCGAGCGCCTGAGCCAGCACTGCTGGGCCTACACCACCGAAGGTGACCCGAATTCCGGCGTCATCATCGGCGACAACTGCATCCTGGTGAGCGACGCCACCGCCACGCCGGCCATGGCGCAGGATCTCATCAAGAAGATCCGCACGGTGAGCGACAAGCCGATCAAGTACGTGCTGCTGACGCACTACCACGCTGTGCGCGTGCTGGGTGCCAGTGCCTTTGTAGCCGAAGGGGCGACCGAGATCATCGCCAGCCAGGGCACGCTGGAGCTGATCCGCGAGCGCGGCGCGCAGGACATGAAGAGCGAGATGGAGCGCTTCCCGCGCCTGTTCCGCAATGCCGAGACCGTGCCCGGCCTGACCTGGCCCAGCATGGTGATTGGCGGCGGCAACCCGGTGAAGGGAGAAGTGCCGGGCAAGCTCAGCATCAACCTCGGCGGCGTGGTGGTGCAGATCTGGAGCCCGGGCCCGGGCCACACGCGCGGCGACACCATCGCCTGGGTGGAAGAAGAGAAGGTGCTGTACTCGGGCGACCTGGTGGAGTTCAACGCCGGCGTCTACACCGGTGACGCGCAGCTCGAAGAGTGGCCGGCCACGCTGGAGGCGCTGCGTGCGCTCAAGGCCGAGGCTCTGGTACCCGGCCGCGGCGAGGCTATGAAAGGCAACGCCCATGTCAACAAGGCACTGGACTACACCAAGCGCTGTGTCGAGACGCTGTACCGCTGCGGTCGCGAGGCCGTGGCCCAGGGCATGGACCTGAAGGCCGCCATGGCGCACACCCGCAAGAGCATGGACCCGATCTTCGGCCAGGTCTTCATCTACGAGCACTGCCTGCCGTTTGACGTCACGCGCGCCTATGACGAAGCCAGCGGTATCAAGAACCCGCGCATCTGGACGGCAGAGCGCGACAAGGCCATGTGGGCGGCGCTGCAGGGCTGAGGCCTGCCGCCCCCCGCGCCAGGGCCAGCATCGCTGGCCCTAGTTTTTTTCCGCGACCAGCGTGCGCAGGTCGGCCTCGTAGCCCTTGAGCTTGTCCTGCAGATGGCGCCGCTGTTTCGCGCTGGTGCTGTTGTGCAGGGCGGCCATGTTGCGGCAACCGTCCTGCAGCATGCGCTCGAAGCGGGCGCGGTAGTCGGCGTCGGGCGACTCGAGCTGGCGTTGTACTAGTGCCAGCATCTCGGCCTGTACATGCGCCGGGCGGTCTCCGTTGCGGTGTTCCTGCAATACCTGCAGCAGGTCCTGCTGCCGGCGCAGGCGTTCGCGCCAGGCAACCCGCGCATCGAAGGCCGAACTGGCGATGCTCTGGCGCAGGATGGCGCGCTGTGTGTCGTCCAGCCGGCCGTAGAAGCTCTCGGCGCGTTCCTGCGCTTTCTTCAGGCGGCGCGCCAGCAGCTCCTGCGGTGTGCCGTCCAGCCACTCTTCGCGCCAGTCACGGTTGTGCTTGTCGAACTGGTGCGCCAGGTAGCGCAGTTGCTCGGGTGTGAGCGTGGGGGCCACGCGGGCCATGCCTACGGCAGCCTGCTCGCCCAGCCGCCGCACATGGCGTTGCACCTGCGTGGTGATGGCGCAGGTTTGTTCCGCCGTCACGGCCTCGGGCGCCAGACGCTGCAGTTGGGCCAGCAACTCGGCATAGACCGGCAATTCGTTCTGGCGATGCCAGGCCTGCAGCGCGGCCAGACTGTCGCGCACCTGCGCTGATTGTGCGTCGTTGAAGTCGATGTAGCCGTCCAGCCACCAGTAGGCCAGCGATGGCGCGTTGTTGTAGCCGATCTTCACGGCGCTGCAGCCACCCAGAAAAACCAGCAGCAGCGCGCTGATAATGCGGGGCAGCAGCCTTCCCGCACGCGGGACAGCCAACAAGACAGAAACAGACGGGTACAGCATGGATCAGCACAAACAGGCGGTGGACGTGGTCATCATGGCGGCCGGCAAGGGCACGCGCATGAAAAGCAAACTGCCCAAAGTGTTACACCGTTTGGCCGGGCGTGCACTGCTGCAACATGTGGTGGACACCGCGGCCGCGCTGGATGCACGCCGGGTAGTGGTGATCACCGGCCACGGTGCTACAGAAGTTGAAGCAGCTCTCGCCCATCCTGCAAGGGCTGGCGGCCAATTTGACATGGAATTCGTGCGCCAGGAGCCGCAGCTCGGCACGGGGCATGCGGTGCAGCAGGCGGTGCCGGTGCTGCCCGACGACGGCGTGGTGGTGGTGCTGTCGGGCGACGTGCCGCTGACGCAGGCCGATACGCTGCGCGAACTCATTGTCGCCTGCGGCGGCCAGAAACTGGCGCTGCTGACCATTGCCTTCGACGACCCCACCGGCTACGGCCGCATCGTGCGTGATGCCGACGGCACGGTGCAGGCCATCGTGGAGCACAAGGACGCCAGCGAGGCGCAGCGGACCATCCGCGAGGTCTACAGCGGCATCATGGCCGTGCCGGCCAGGTTGCTCAAACCCTGGCTGGCGAAACTGGACAACCAGAACGCCCAGGGCGAGTACTACCTGACCGACGTGGTGAAGTTCGCGGTGCAAGACGACGTGCCGGTGGTGGGGCACCGGATCAGCGACGCGCTGCAGGTGGCCGGCGTCAACAGCCCGGTGCAGCTGGCCGAGCTGGAGCGGGCGCACCAGTTGCGCACGGCGCGTGCGCTGATGGAACAGGGCGTGCGGCTGGCCGACCCGGCGCGCTTTGATCTGCGTGGTGAACTGGTGTGTGCGCAGGATGTGGAGATTGACGTCAACTGCGTGTTTGCCGGTCGGGTGACGCTGGGCGAAGGTGTGAAGATCGGTGCCAACTGCGTCATCAGCAACGCCCACATCGCGGCTGGGGCCGTGATCCATCCCTACACCCACATCGAAGGCGGCGTTGCCGAGAAGGACCACGTGCAGGTCGGCGCCGGTGCGCTGATCGGTCCCTTTGCCCGTCTGCGCCCCGGTGCGCAGCTGGGCGAGGAGGTGCACATCGGCAACTTCGTCGAGATCAAGGCCTCCACCCTGGCCAATGGCGCCAAGGCCAACCACCTGGCCTACATCGGCGACTCGAAGGTGGGCGAGCGCGTCAACTACGGTGCCGGCAGTATCACGGCCAACTACGACGGTGCCAACAAGCACACCACGGTGATCGAGGCTGATGTGCACATCGGCAGCAACTGCGTGCTGGTGGCGCCGTTGACCATCGGCGCCGGCGGTACGGTGGGTGGCGGCTCCACCATCACCAAGGACACGGCGCCCGGTGCGCTGACGGTGGCGCGCGCCAAGCAGGTCAGCGTGGCCAACTGGCAGCGGCCGCAGAAGCAGAAGAAATAAGGCCCGGCTCATGAGCACGCCTGCGACCCCGCAAGAGCAAGAGCTGGCCCGGCTACGGGCCGAGCTGCAGGCGGCGCGCGATGCGCTGGGCGACTTTGCCTATGTGGTGTCGCACGACCTGCGTGCCAACCTGCGCCACATCACGGCCTACGCGGCGCTGGTGCGCGAGGAACTGGGCAGCGCGCCGGCGGACGAGGTGAACGGTTATCTGGACACCGTGACGAACGCCGCCAAGCTGATGGGGCAGCAGATCGACGGCCTGATGAGCTGGTCGCAGCTGGACCGGGTGGAGGTGGCCTCAAGCCCGCTGGACGTACGTGCGCTGGTGGACGAGGCACGTCAGGCACTGGCCGCCGAGGCCGCTGGCCGGCAGATTGCCTGGCAGGTGGCGGCCGATTTCCCGCCGCTACGTGGCGATGCCGCGCTGGTGCGGCAACTGCTCGGGCACCTGTTGTCCAACGCGCTCAAGTTCACACGGCCGCGCGCCCAGGTCGACATTGCCATCAGCTGGCAGCCGGCCGAAGACGGCTGGTGCGTGCTCAGCGTGCGCGACAACGGCGTGGGCTTCAACCCCAGCTTGCAGGGCAAGCTGTTCCATGTGTTCCAGCGCCTGCACAGTGGCAACGAGTTTGAGGGGCTGGGGCTGGGCTTGGCGCTGGCGCGCAAGATCGTCGAGCGCCATGGCGGCCGTATCGAGGCCGAAGGCGCGCCGGATGCGGGCTGCTGCATCCGCTTCACGCTGCCGCGGGCAGACTAGGGTTTGGCCGGCAGCGGCACGCGTGCGCCGAACTTGCTGCGCTTGACGCTGAAGTAGGCCTTCACGTTGCGCACATTGGCGTCGCTGGTAAACAGGCGCTGCGCCAGCGCCAGGTAGTCCGGCATGTCCTGCGCCTGCACCACCAACACGAAGTCCGGCCCGGGCGAGACGCGGTAGCACTGCTGCACGGCGTCATCTGCTGCCACGCGCTGCTCAAAAGCGTCCAGTGCCTCGGCGCTCTGCCGGTCGAGCGAAATCTCCACGATGGCCTGAAGGCCATGGCCCAGCAGCAGCGCCAGCTTGTCATGGCTCAGCACCGCCACCTGTTGCTCAATCACGCCGGCTTCCACCAGCCGCTTGACGCGGCGCAGGCAGGTGGGCGGCGAAATGTGCACCTGGGCCGCCAGCGCCTGGTTGCTGATCGCAGCGTCGCGTTGCAGGGCGTCCAGCAGTAGCAGGTCGGTTTGATCCAAGGAGATTTGTTCCACGAATTAAAGAAAAATGGAATATTTGGTTGATTGTGTCAATGTGTGAAATTAAAGTTCAGAATCATTTAAAAATCAATCAGATATTTTGATCCATCGCGTCTACCATCGTCCGCACTGATTTGAGGAGATTGCAAGCATGTGTGGCATCGTCGGCGCCGTATCCAACCGCAACATCGTTCCCATCCTGGTGCAAGGCCTGCAACGGCTGGAGTACCGCGGTTATGACTCCTGCGGCGTGGCTGTGCATGCCGAAGGCGGCTTGAAGCGCGCGCGCAGCACTTCGCGTGTGGCCGAGCTGGCCGAGCAGGTGGCAAACGGCACGCTGGAGGGCTACACCGGCATCGCGCACACGCGCTGGGCCACGCACGGCGCGCCGGCGGTGCACAACGCCCACCCGCACTTCAGCCACGGCCCCGGTGCCGATGCGGCGCAGCGTCCGGCGCGCGTGGCGCTGGTGCACAACGGCATCATCGAGAACCATGACGAACTGCGCGCCGCCCTCAAGGCGCGCGGCTATGGGTTCGACAGTCAGACCGACACCGAGGTCATCGCCCATCTGGTCGATTCGCTCTACGACGGCGACCTGTTCGAGGCGGTGAAGGCCGCTGTCAAACAACTGCACGGCGCCTACGCCATTGCCGTCTTCCACAAGGACGAGCCGCACCGCGTCATTGGCGCGCGCGCCGGCTCGCCGCTGATCCTGGGTGTGGGCAAGGAGCTGGCCGGCAACTACCTCGCGAGCGATGCCATGGCCCTGGCCGGCGTGACGGACCAGATCGTTTACCTGGAAGAGGGCGACGTGGTGGACGTGCAGCTCGGCAAGTACTGGGTGGTGGACCGCCACCACAAGCCGGTGCAGCGCGAGGTCAAGACGGTGCAGGCGCACAGCGGTGCAGCCGAGCTCGGCCCTTATCGCCATTACATGCAGAAGGAGATCTTCGAGCAGCCGCGCGCCATTGCCGACACGCTCGAAGGCGTGGAAGGCATCGTGCCCGAGTTGTTCGGTGATGGCGCCTACCGCGTGTTCAAGGACATCGACAACGTGCTCATCCTCGCCTGCGGCACCAGCTACTACAGCGGCTGCGCCGCCAAGTACTGGCTGGAGAGCATGGCCAAGATTCCGACGCAGGTGGAAGTGGCGAGCGAGTACCGCTACCGCGACTCGGTGCCCAACCCGAAGACGCTGGTGGTGACCATCAGCCAGTCCGGCGAAACCGCCGACACGCTGGCCGCGCTGCGCCACGCGCAGAGCCTGGGCATGACGCAGACGCTGACCATCTGCAACGTGGCTACTTCCGCCATGGTGCGCGAGTGCAAGCTGCACTACATCACGCGCGCCGGGGTGGAAATCGGCGTGGCCTCCACCAAGGCCTTCACCACCCAGCTGGCCGGCCTGTTCCTGCTGACGCTGGCGCTGGCGCAGGTGCGTGGCCATCTGAGCGAGGCGGAAGAAGCGCGCCACCTGAAGGCCATGCGCCACCTGCCGGTGGCCTTGCAGGCCGTGCTGGCACTGGAGCCGCAAGTCATCAGCTGGGCGGAAGACTTTGCCCGCATGGAAAACGCGCTCTTCCTCGGCCGCGGCCTGCATTACCCGATTGCGCTCGAAGGTGCGCTCAAGCTGAAGGAAATCAGCTACATCCACGCCGAGGCCTACCCGGCCGGTGAACTCAAGCACGGCCCGCTGGCGCTGGTGACGAGCGAAATGCCGGTGGTGGCGGTGGCGCCCAACGACGCGCTGCTGGAAAAGCTCAAGAGCAACCTGCACGAGGTGCGCGCCCGCGGCGGCGTGCTCTACGTGCTGGCCGACAGCGACACCCACATCGAAAGCAGCGAAGGCCTGCACGTCATCCGCATGCCCGAGCACTACGGCGCGCTGTCACCGCTGCTGCACGTGGTGCCGCTGCAGTTGCTGGCCTATCACACGGCCTGCGCGCGCGGCACGGATGTGGACAAGCCGCGTAATCTGGCCAAGAGCGTGACGGTCGAGTGAGGGCCCAGTTCGTGCGGCGTATTGCCTGTTTCTGTTAACGATCGTCCCCATGCAGGCGTTGCTGAATGCGATCGCAACGATGGAGATGCCGACCGATGCCCGGCGGATATTCCATGGCCGTGGCGGCCTGTATCCCGGCTGTGAGCATCTGTCGCTGGACGTCTTTCCCCCAGTCTGGGTACTGACGAGCTTTCAGCCGCTCAGCGATGACGAACTGGTCATGGTGCATGCCGCATTGGCTGAGCGCTGGCAACAGCTGGCGCCTGGCCAGACCCTCAACTGGTTGTTCCAGTGCCGCCATGAAGGGCAGACGCAGACGCGCCTGATGGCCGGCAGCGTGCCCGATCCGCATGTCGTGACTGAAGACGGTGCTCACTTTCTGGTGCATGTGCTCAAGGGACAGAACCATGGCCTGTTCCTCGACATGGCCGAGGGCCGGCGCTGGGTTCGCGCGCATGTGGCGGCCCGCTCGGGGTGCAAGGTGCTCAACCTGTTTGCCTACACCTGCGCCTTCTCGGTGGTGGCCCGCCAGGCGGGGGCTGCTCAGGTGGTCAATGTGGACATGAGCCATGGCGCGCTGGCCCTCGGGCAGAAGAACCACCAGCTCAACGGAGTCACGTCCGGTGCCAGCTTCATGGCGCATGACATCTTCAAGTCTTGGGGCAAGATCACGCGCGGCGGTCCTTATGGGCTGGTGATTGTGGATCCGCCCAGCTACCAGAAGGGCAGCTTTGTTGCCAGCAAGGATTACGCCCGGCTCATGCGTCGCCTGCCGGAGCTGCTGGCGCCGGGCGGGCATGCGCTGTTGTGCCTGAATGCGCCGGAACTGGGGCTTGATTTCCTGCAGGATCAGATGCAGGCGCTCGCGCCCCAACTGAATTTCGTGCAGCGGGTGCCGAACCCGCCGGTGTTTGCGGACGTGTCACCGGAGCGGGCGCTCAAGGTGCTGGTCTACCGAGCGCCCGGCTGAGCCGCGCAGCAGTCGTGGCGTGGGTACTGCCGATTGAGTGTGAACATGGCTCTCCAGTGCGCTAAATGTTCATCAGGCAGGGTATGTTGGGAGGAGGCCGATGTATCTGGTGACTACGTGATGCGAGGTTTGGCAGCTCGCAGCCTCGCTAGTCGACCAGATATCAACCTGTTCTCTAATCTGGATAAGTTCACGGGCAATCGCTATGTTGAACAAAAGGTTCGTGGCTTTTAGCGAGGATATGCATCAGGGCACTCAATGTGAACGCATGTTGGCTTGCGATTCGGTTGCGATCTAAGTTCTATCAGAGACTCTACTGTCAAATGGTGTCGGAGTTCTTTCCGTTGTAGGGTGTCGCGTCGATATGAGCTACGCTAGCAAGCGTCTCGGTCGTCAGAGCATCTCGATTTTGTAAGTGCTTATATCCATTTGCGGCGCATGCATGACTCTGATGCAAAAAATCCTTGCTCCTAGAGATCAAGACTGGCAAGAGGAGGGCGATTGGGTATCTGCTGTCGCCGATGCAGAGGGCTGGCAATGAGAGCCTGAGCGGAAGATACGCGGTACATGTACAAGGGGATTTCGGCTAACCAGAATCTGGAGAGGGAGGTCGCATGAAGGAGCTAATCTGTGTACTTGTTGCCTGTTTGGCTATGTCACTACTGACTGGTTGTGAAAAAGCACGCCTGGATATGCAGGTCAAAGAGCTTTGCGCTAAGGATGGTGGTATCAAGGTTTACGAAACGGTCACGCTGCCACCTGAAAGATTCAATCAATGGGGACAACCGGATTTCTACAAGCCTACGCAGGGTGAGAACGCGCTGGGAGCGGAGTATTTATTCAAACAAGAAGTTCACTTCTACCGGCGAGGTAACCCTGAAATGTCCAGAACTCATCTGAGTGTTTTTCGTCAACCAGATAAGAAACTTCTGGGGGAGTTGATTGTGTATGGGCGGGGTGGAGGTGATATGCCTGGGCCTTGGTATGAATCGAGCTTCAGGTGCCCGATTATTCCGGGCGGCGAATTTGATCTTTTCAAGGAAATATTTCTGAATGAGATCAAGGATCGGGAGAAGAAATGAAGACGTTTACTAACTACTTCTCTCAGGCTGAATTGGCGCTTGCTGCGTGTGCAACGCTACCCCCTGCTGGTCAAACCAATATGCCCGAGGGCTACTCTGTGTCGCTTAATGCAGTAATCGCGGCAAATTGGATTTGAGGTTGCCGACAGTGATTGGTGGGTTCAAGACATGGCGTGAGCTGCCTCGAGCCCAACTATGTTCATTTGGATTCAAAAAAACTGGATGGATTCGCACGTATGCCATCGAGCGTAGGTCACTGCACAGTTTTTTCTTGCAGCAAGGGATTGCGACTGTCCCGGGGGCGAGGATTGCACGTCTCACTTCAACTGAGGCGTTTTCTGCCGACGGGCGCATTGGTTCCGTTCTCGATCACTTGATGGGAGACGTGAGAGATTCAGGGCGCATGGCTTTGCGCGGCTTGCCCGCGCGCAGGCGCGCCGGGGTGTGCGTCTGTGCCGGCTGCAGGCCCAGCAGCCACTCGCGCCGGCCAAGGCACAACGCCACGCTGGCCAGTGTGCGCAGGGTGGCGCTGCCATCGCTCTCCAGACTCTTCAAGGCTCCCAAGGCAACCCCGGCCTGGCGGGCCAGTTCGCCTTGCGACAGGTTGGCGGCCAGGCGCAGGGCGCGTACCTGCCGGCCGATTTCGGCCTGCAGTTCCTGGGTGGTGAGGGCGGGGTGCATAAGAGCCTGAATTCTGGCTGATATGGTTTGATTTGTGATCAATAGCCGTAAAAACGACTGAAGAAATCTGAAATATTTTGCTCAAAAAGAGAAAAAAGGCCTAAATCACGTCCCAAATCTGCCGTTAACACTGATACGTAACAGCACAAATGCCTCCTGCCTTCGGGTGGGGCGATTGACCATCATGCAACTACCTACTGTTGAGCGAAACCCGAATCTGCGGCCGGCCGGCGCAGAGACGGCTGCGCCTGCGGCAGCCCGGGTGATCCCTGTTGCACCGGTCAATCCACCCAGTACGCAGGTGCCGCCGGCCGCCAGCGTCATCAATGACATCAATCCGGAAGTGCAGGCCAAGGCTGCGGCCGAGTCGGTGCAGGCGGCCAGCAGCAGCGATCCGCTGCAGGGCGGCAGCGAGGCCGATCAGAGCATCAAGGGCTGGACCGAGACACCCGCCAAACCCAACGAGAAAGAGGAGCCGCCCAAGGAGCCGATCTCGAAGATGCTGATCGAGCACGTCCAGACGCTGTGGCTGATGAGCGCCAAGGCGGTGGAGCTCTGGTACAACGCCCAGCAGGCCAAGAACCAGGACGCCAACCATCTGCAGCAGATGGCGCAGACCCGCAATCAGGATCCGTCGGCCATCCCCGGCGTGCTGGCCAAGGACTCGCTCACTTACTCGCCGACCAAGATTCAGAAGACCGGCAAGCCGGAGTAAGCAGTGAAACGCCGGCCTGCGGGCTGGCTGACATGCCCTAACATTTGGGGATGCACAAATCCGCTCTCGTTCTGTTTTCCGGTGGTCAGGATTCCACCACTTGTCTGGCGCATGCGCTCAAGGCGTATGAACGCGTCGAGACCATCGCCTTCGATTACCGCCAGCGCCACCGCGTCGAACTTGAATCACGCCTCAAGGTGTTGAGTGAGGTCCGCCGCCAGTTTCCGCAGTGGGCGCCCAAGCTGGGTGAGGACCATCTGCTCGATCTGCAGGTACTCGGTCATGTGAGCGAGACCTCACTGACGCGTGAAACCGCTTTCAAGATGGAGGCCAGCGGCCTGCCCAACACCTTCGTTCCGGGTCGCAACCTGCTGTTCCTGACCCTTGCCGCGGCCGTGGCCTATCGCCGCGGGCTGGAGGTGATCGTGACCGGAGTCTGCGAGACCGACTTCTCCGGCTACCCCGACTGCCGCGACGACACCATCAAGGCCATGCAGATTGCGCTGTCGCTCGGCATGGACAAGCGTTTCCTGATCGAGACGCCGCTGATGTGGATCGACAAGGCCGCCACCTGGCGTCTGGCCGAATCATTGGGTGGGCCGGCGCTGGTGGACCTGATCGTCGAGCACACCCACACCTGCTACCTGGGCGACCGCGCGCACCGCCACGACTGGGGCTACGGCTGCGGCATGTGTCCGGCGTGCGAGTTGCGCACGCGCGGCTGGGAGCGGTACAAAGGCCGGTAGCCGACTTGGCGCTAGAGGGGATCAAACCGAGGAACGCCGTAGAACCGGCTCCGCCGGGCCACTGGCGTTGCCCCCTGCAAGGGGGCGCGAAGCGACACGGAGTGCGCGCAGCCTGGGGGTTATGTTTGTTTTAACTGGAACAGCGCCACCTCTTCGTCGGTACGCTTTTCCAGTTGCCAGGTGCGGCTGTGGTAGGTGGCCACGGTGTGGCGGTGGGCGATGGAAATCAGCGCACCTTTACCTTCCTGCACCAGTTCAAGCAGCTTTTTGTAGAGCGTGCGCTCGGCCTCTTCATCCAGCGCGCTGGTGGCTTCGTCGGCAAAGATCCAGGACGGCTTCTTCAGGAACACACGTGCCAGTGCCAGGCGCTGCTGTTCGCCGCCTGATAGCTTCAGGCCCCAGGCATCCACCTCGTCGAGCTGGTCCACCAGATGCGGCAGCAGCGCATCGCGCAGGGCCTGCTTGAGCGTGTCGTCATCGTAGCGCTCGGCCGGTTCCGGGTAGGCCAGCGCGTCGCGCAGGCGCGCGTTCGGGAAATAGGGCCGCTGTGGGATGAACATGCTCGACATGGGCAGTTCCACCTTGCCGGAGGCCAGCGGCCAGATGCCGGCCAGCGCGCGGAACAGCGTGGACTTGCCGCTGCCCGAGGGGCCGCTGAGCAGCACGCTGTCACCAGGGCGGGCCTGCAGTTGCGTGTGGGCCAGCAGGCGGCTGCCGGTGGGGAGGTCGAGCGACAGGTCCTGCGCCTGCACGCCGGCGTTGTCGGCGCTGCGTTGCAGGTCGAGATCGGCGCGCTTGCTGGCGACCTGGATCGCGGCTTCGAAATGCGTCAGGCGGTCAGTGGTGGCGCGCCAGGCGGCCAGGGCGTCGTAGTTGTCGATGAACCAGGACAGCGAATCCTGCACGCGGCTGAAGGCCGAGGCGATCTGCATCAGCGTGCCGAGCTGGATGGCGCCGCTGAAGAAGCGCGGTGCTGCCACGATGAAAGGGAACACGGTAGAGGCCTGGCTGAAGGTGGCCGTGAACATGGTGAGGCGCTTCTGTGCGTCGATCAGTTTCAGGTAGTTGGCCAGCACATGGTCGAAGCGCAGGTTGAGCTGCTTGCTCTCCACCGTCTCACCGCGGTCCAGCGCAATCGCCTCGCTGTACTCGCGCACGCGTACCAGGTTGTGGCGGAAGTCGGCCTCGCGCCGCTGCTGTTCGTAGTTGAGCGGGATCAGCGGTCGCCCCACGTAGTGCGTGATCACGCTGCCGACCAGGCAATAAAGGATGGCAACCCACAGCATGAAGCCGGGAATTTCGAACTCGCTGCCCCCCCAACTGAAGCTGAACGCGCCGCTGAGCGACCACAGGATGCCCACGAAGCTCAGCAGCGTGACCAGCGCGTTGAGCAGCCCCATGGAGAGCCCCACCGTGCTGGTGGTGAACAGCTTGAGGTCTTCCTGCATGCGCTGGTCCGGGTTGTCGGGCGACTGGTCGGGCGCCAGCTGCGCATAGCGGGTGAGCTCCAGGTGGTAATAGACCTGGTTGTTCAGCCAGCGCTGCAGGTAGTGTCGCGTCATCCAGGCGCGCCAGCGCATCTCCAGCTGCTGCGTCAGATAGAAGCGGTAGACCGCGATGACGATATAGATGAAGGCCAGGATGGTGTAGCGCAGCAACTGCTCCAGGAACACCGGGTAGTTCTTCTCCTGCAGGGCGTCGTAGAAGAAGCGGTTCCATTCGTTGAACAGCACCAGCGTGTAGACGAAGCCAAGGTTGAGCGCAATGATGGCGGCCAGCAGGCCGCGGGCCTTCCATTTTTCCTCGGACTGGAAATAGGGTACGGCCAGCGCCCAGGCGCGGCCAGCGAAGGCCTTGAAGTCGGCCAGTTTGGTGAACATGGACATGATGGGCGGGGGGTGTTCAGGCGTTGGCCACGCCGCTGGCTACATGGCCGGCCGGGACGTGTCGCGCGGCGGATTCGATGTGGCCGGTCTGATCGTCGAAGAAGAAGTCGGGTTCGAACTCGCGCAGGAATTCGCCCTTGGGCAGGCCGCCGAGGAACATGGCTTCGTCCACCTCGATGTTCCATTCCATCAGCGTGCGGATGGCACGTTCGTGCGCCGGTGCGCTGCGCGCTGTCACCAGCGCGGTGCGGATGCGCATGGTGGGTGTTCCCTCCTGCTGCAGCCGGTGCAGCGCGGCCAGCAGCGGTTTGAACGGGCCGGCGGAGAGCGGCTGGTGGGCCTTGTCGCGTTCGTGCTGCTGGAAGGCGCTCAGGCCCTGGGCCTGGAAGACGCGTTCGGCTTCGTCCGAAAACAACACGGCGTCGCCGTCGAAGGCAATGCGCACTTCATGCGGGTGGGCGTCGCTCGCCAGCGCGGACTGCGGGTAGACCTGCGCGGCTGGCACACCGGCATCGAGTGCGGCGCGTACATCGCTCAGGTGGGCAGAAAGGAACAGGTTGGCGTGCAGCGGCTTGAGGTAGCGCCAGGGTGACTGGCCGCGCGTGAAGCTGCCGCGTTCGATCGGCAGGCCGTAGTGCTGGGCCGAGCGGAACACGCGCATGCCCGAGACCGGGTCGTTGCGCGAGAGGATCACCACCTCGACGCGCTGCGTCTGCGCATCGTTGAAGGCCAGCAGCTTCTTGACCATGGAGAAGGCTACGCCCGGTTTGGCCGGCTCTTCCAGTTTGTCGAGCTGCAGCTTCATGTAGGCGCGGTCCTTGTGCGGGCCGTGGCCGTGCTCGAACACCTTGTTCTCCTCCTCGAAGTCGAACAGGGCGCGTGAGGAAATGGCGACGACCAGCTTGCCGTCCAGGGTTGCGGCCATGAAGTCTCCTGTGTTCTTGTCCTGTTACAGCCAGCGTACCAGCTGTTCCACGTCTTCCGGAAACAACTGGCCTTTTTCCGCCTGCAGGACCCGCCCGTCGCGCCCGCGCACCAGCGTGATGGGCAGGCCCTTGGGTTTGGGCAGGATGCGCTGGATCTCGGGCGTGACGAAGCCGGTCGGGAAGGTATAACCCTTTTTCTGCAGGTAGGCCAGCGCGTCTTCCCGCTTGCGGTCGATGGACAGCGTCAGCAACTGCAGGCTCTGGGCGCCCTTGTCACGCTGGCTGAGCCAGAGTTTCTGCATCTCGGGGCTTTGCAGCGCGCAGAACGGGCAGGTGCTGGCCCACCAGTAGATCACCAGCACCCGGCCGTCGGCCTGGGACGGGCGGAACACACTGCCGTCGAACAGCGGTACTTCGGGCAGGGTCAGCGGCGTGCCGAGGGTGGGCAGCGGGCCGGCCTTGGCTTCGGTAGCGGCGGAGGAAGGCGCAGTGGCGCCGGTCTGGGCCAGTGCCGTACCGGCCTGCATCAGGGCCGCGGCCGCGCTCCACTGGCCGGCGGTGCCCAAGGTGGTGGCAAGAAAGTCTCTGCGCTCGGAATTCATGGTCTGGATATTAGCGTCTGCGCCCTGCGGCGTGCAGCCCGGCTGGGTGGCGGCAGCAAACCCGAGGCGGGCACGGGATTTTGCAACCCACTATACACTTAGGGGTATGTTGGCAACCGCCGCGACTTCTGTGCAGCCATGATCCCGATCAAGACCGAATCCGCCTGGCGCGGCACCTCGGATTGCCGCAGCTGCGGCATCCGCGATATGGTGCTGTTTGCCGATCTGAATGAGCAGGACTTCGGCCGGATCCATGCGCCCATTGACGACCTGGAGTTCCGTCCGGGTGCCATGCTGTATGCGGAAGGCAGCACTGCGGCGGGCATCTTCACGCTGCGCTCCGGCATGATCAAGCTGGTGCGCGTGACGGCCGACGGCCGCCAGCGCATCGTGCGTGTGTTGCGTCCCGGCGATGTGGCGGGGCTGGAGGCGCTGGGCACTTCGCGTTACGACAGCGAGGCGGTGGCGCTGACCGACGTGGCGGTGTGCCGCATTCCGCTGGAGGTGATCCACACGCTGGGCGCCAGCAGCCCGCGCCTGCACCTGCGCCTGATGCAGAAGTGGCAGCAGGCGCTGAAGGACGCCGACGACTGGCTGGCCGACCTCAACTTCGGCACGGCACGCCAGCGCGTTTCCAACTTCATCCTGAAGATGCGCAGCCCGGCCGACGACCGCATGGTGACGCTGTTCGCGCGCGATGACATGGGTGCGATGCTTGACCTCAAGCTGGAGACGGTGAGCCGCGAGGTCAGCCGCCTGGTGCGCGAGGAAGTGATCGAACCGCTGGACAAGCTCGGCCGCGTCTACAAGCTGCGCGAGCCCGAGCGTCTGCTCGAGGCAGTCTGAGCCGGCGCCCGGAGGCCAGAGGGCACCGGGCCGGGTTGGACCGGGCATTACGCCCAGGAATCGATCAGTGGCTCCGCCTGCTCGATCAGGAAGGCCTTGAAGGCCTGTGCGGCCGGGGACAGCTTCTTCTGACTCAGGTGGGTCACGTACCACTTGCCGACGATGGGCATGCCGCTGATGTCCAGCAAGGCGATATGGCCGGCCGCCAGTTCGTGGCGCACCGTGCGCAGCGACAGGAAAGACAGGCCCATGCCGGCCATCACGGCCTGCTTGATGGTTTCGTTGCTGGGCATCTCCATCGCCACCTTGAACGGCACCTCATGCTGGGCGAACAGCCGCTCCATGGCGGCGCGTGTGCCCGAGCCTTGCTCGCGCACCACGAACTCGTGGTCCTTCAGGGCGTCGAAGGCCAGGCGCTTGCGTCGCGACAGCGGGTGCTCCGGCGGCGCCACGATACCCATGGGGTTGCTGGCAAACGGCGTGGCTTGGCAGTCCAGGTTGGCCGGCGCGCGACCCATGATCACCAGATCGAGCTCGTTGCGCGCGAGCATGCCCAGGATCTTCTCGCGGTTCTCGATGTGCAGCACGACGTCGATGCCCGGCATCAGCTTGGCAAAACGCACCAGCAGCATGGGCACGAAGTACTTGGCCGTACTCACGATGCCCAGTTCGATGCGGCCCTTCTTCGCGCCCACATGCTCGGCCATGCTGGCTTCGAGATCCTTGAGCTTGCCCAGCGCCGCGATGGCATGGACCAGGAATTCCTGCCCGGCATGGGTGAGCTGGATGTTGCGTCCCACGGGTTCGATCAGCGACAGGCCGAAGGCTTCCTCCAGCTGGCGGATCTGCATGGAGACGGCGGGCTGGGTGACAAACAGGCGTTCGGCCGCGCGCGAGACCGATTTCTCGCGCGCGACTTCGACAAAGGTCTGCAGTTGCTTGAGCGTGTAGTTGCGCATGGGATGACAGTATCAGATGATGCTGATGAATTCTCAATGGATCTTGGGTGGGCCTTATGCGGCTGGCGCGTCTGGCGCCTCGCGCTGGATGTGGATGTGGTGGCCGAACTGCTCGGCCAGAAACTGCTCGCCGCGCTCCAGCATGAAATAGCGGAACGCCTCGGCCGCCGGTGACAGGAGCTTGGACAGGGTGTGTACCACGTTCCAGGCACGCACCACCGGGCTGCCTTCCACGTCCAGGATGGCCAGCAGGCGGTTGTCCAGTTCCAGGCCGATGGTGTGCAGCGACAGGAAGGACAGGCCCATGCCTGCCATGACGGCCTGCTTGATGGTCTCGTTGCTCGACATCTCCATCGCGACCTTGGGTTGGAACCCGGTGGCTTCGAAGAATTTCTCCATCGCTGCGCGCGTGCCGGAGCCCTCCTCGCGCACGATGAAGCTGTAGGGCTGCAGCGCTTGCACCGTGAGGTGGCTGCGGCGCAGCAGCGGGTGGTCCACCGGGGCGACGAAAACGTGGGGGTGGGCGGCAAACGGCTCGGCGCGCGTGGCCATCTCCTTCGGCGGCCGACCCATGATGGCGATGTCCACCTCGTTGCCCTGCAGCATCTTGAGAAGCTGCTCGCGGTTGCCCACGATCAGCCGCACCTCGATGCCTTCATGTTCGCGCTGGAACTCGGTCAGCAGGCGCGGCAGGAAGTACTTGGCGGTGCTGACCATGCCGATGGTCAGCGTGCCGATCTCCAGCTTCTGCAGGCGCGCTGCGGCGTCCTCGGCATCCTTCAGGGTGGCGAGGATCTTGCGCGCGTAGACCAGCATGTACTCGCCGGCTGTGGTCAGGCTGACCTGCTTGCCGTTGCGCTCGAACAGCGGCAGGCCGACATGGCCCTCCAGCTCCTTGATCTGCATGGTCACGGCCGGCGGCGTCAGGTGCAGCTGGGCCGCCGCCTTGCTGAAGCTGAGCTGCCGGGCAACCTCACAGAAGACGCGTAGCTGGCGGAAGGTGGCGTTCTTCATTAAGCAAAAGCTGAATATTAAAGTAATAAAGTTTGAATTTACCTTATTTCGTTCATTTCTTATATTCCATCCACGACGGACATTCAAACCCGAGGAGACATGAAATGAGCGGTTCCACCCAGATCACCGACGCCAAGAAGCGCTATAGCGCAGGCGTTCTGAAATACAAGCAGATGGGCTATTGGATGCCCGACTACGTGCCCAAGGACACGGACACCATCTGCCTGTTCCGCATCACGCCGCAGGACGGCGTCGATCCCGAGGAGGCCGCGGCCGCCGTGGCGGGCGAGTCGTCCACCGCGACCTGGACCGTGGTCTGGACCGACCGCCTGACCGCCTGCGACAGCTACCGCGCCAAGGCCTACAAGGTCGAGCCGGTGCCGGGCACCCCGGGCCAGTACTTCGCCTGGGTGGCCTATGACCTGATCCTGTTCGAAGAGGGCTCGATCGCCAACATGACGGCCAGCCTGATCGGCAACGTGTTCTCCTTCAAGCCGCTGAAGGCGGCCCGCCTGGAAGACATCCGTATCCCGGTGGCCTACGTCAAGACCTTCAAGGGCCCGCCGACCGGCCTGGTGGTCGAGCGCGAGCGCCTGGACAAGTTCGGCCGCCCGTTGCTGGGTGCCACGACCAAGCCCAAGCTGGGCCTGTCGGGCCGCAACTACGGTCGTGTGATCTATGAAGGGCTCAAGGGCGGCCTGGACTTCATGAAGGATGACGAGAACATCAACTCGCAGCCCTTCATGCATTGGCGTGACCGTTTCCTCTATGTGATGGAAGGCGTCAACAAGGCGCAGGCCGTGACCGGCGAGGTCAAGGGCTCCTACCTGAACATCACCGCCGGCACCATGGAAGCCATGTACGAGCGCGCCGAGTTCGCCAAGGAGCTGGGTTCGGTGGTGGTGATGGTCGACCTGGTGATCGGCTGGACCGCGATCCAGTCCATGGCCGAGTGGTGCCGCAAGAACGACATGCTGATGCACATGCACCGCGCCGGCCACGGCACCTACACGCGCCAGAAGAACCATGGTGTCTCTTTCCGCGTGATTGCCAAGTGGCTGCGCCTGGCCGGCTGCGACCACCTGCACACCGGTACCGCGGTGGGCAAGCTCGAAGGCGACCCGATGACCGTGCAGGGCTACTACAACGTCTGCCGTGACAGCTACACCAGGACCGATCTGCCGCGCGGCCTGTTCTTTGACATGGACTGGGCTGATACCAAGAAGGTCATGCCGGTGGCCTCGGGCGGCATCCACGCCGGCCAGATGCACCAGCTGCTCGACCTGTTTGGCGACGACGTGATCCTGCAGTTCGGCGGCGGCACCATCGGCCACCCGCAGGGCATCCAGGCCGGCGCCGTGGCCAACCGCGTGGCGCTGGAAGCCATGGTCAAGGCCCGCAACGAAGGCAAGGACATCAAGAACGAAGGCCCGGAGATCCTGAAGAAGGCGGCCCAGACCTGCGGCCCGCTGAAGGCGGCGCTCGACACCTGGGGTGACATCAGCTTCAACTACCAGTCGACCGACAGCAGCGACTTTGCCGTCACGCCCGCCGTGGCCTGAAGAACGGAACCAAGGAGAACCGAATCATGATGACCAACCCCACCGGCCGCCTGACCCAGGGCCAGTTCAGCTTCCTGCCGGACCTGACGGATGCCGAGATCACGCTGCAGATCGAATACGGCCTCAGACAAGGCTACGCCTGGAGCGTGGAGTACACCGATGACCCGCACCCGCGCAACACCTACTGGGAGATGTTCGGCATGCCGATGTTCGACCTGCAGGACGCCGCCGGCGTGATGATGGAGCTGCAGAACTGCCGCAAGGCCTTTCCCAGCCACTACATCCGCCTGATGGCTTTCGATTCGACGCGCGGCGTGGAGTCGATTGCGATGAGCTTCATCGTCAACCGCCCCAAGGTCGAACCCGGCTTCATGCTGGAGCGCCAGGAGGTCCAGGGTCGTTCGATCCGCTTCACCACACGCGGCTACGGCGCCAACAAGCCGGAAGGCGAACGCTACTGAAAGTCGATGCGCCGTGCCGGCTGAGCCGGCATGGCGCGTCGGGACACGACGATGAGCGCACCCAGCTATGCCATTCCTGGCGTCATGACGGCCGCACCGACGGCTGTCGAGTCGCCGCGCGCGGTCGAGGCCGGCGCGGCGCCGGTCGACAGCGGCGCGCGCAGCGTGGCGCAGGTGCTGGCGCAGTCGCAGGTTGAGGACGTGTTGGCCGAGCTGGACCGCGACCTTGTGGGGCTGGCGCCGGTGAAGGCGCGCATCCGCGACATCGCGGCCCTGCTGGTGATTGACAAGCTGCGCATCAACCTCGGCCTCACAAGCCAGGCGCCCAGCCTGCACATGAGCTTCACCGGCAACCCCGGCACTGGCAAGACCACGGTGGCGCTGCGCATGGCGCAGATCCTGCACCGCCTGGGCTATGTGCGCAAAGGCCATCTGGTGGCCGTGACGCGCGACGACCTGGTGGGTCAGTACATCGGCCACACCGCACCCAAGACCAAGGAGGTGCTGAAGAAGGCGATGGGGGGTGTGCTCTTCATCGACGAGGCCTACTACCTGTACCGACCCGAGAACGAGCGCGACTACGGGCAGGAGGCGATCGAGATCCTGCTGCAGGTAATGGAGAACCAGCGCGATGACCTGGTGGTGATCCTCGCCGGCTACAAGGACCGCATGGACACCTTCTTCCAGTCCAACCCGGGCATGTCCTCGCGCATTGCGCACCATCTGGATTTCCCGGACTACAGCGTGGGCGAGCTGATGCAGATCTCGCAGAAGATGCTGGGTCAACAGAACTACCGCTTCGGCCCGGGGGCGGCAGATGCGTTCCAGCGCTACCTGGACCTGCGCGTACAGCAGCCGCATTTCGCCAATGCGCGCAGCGTGCGCAACGCGCTCGACCGCGCACGCCTGCGCCAGGCCAGCCGCCTGTTTGCCGACCGCGAGCGCGAGTTGACGCAGGACGACCTGACCACCATCGAGGCGCAGGACATCCTGGCCAGCCGTCTGTTCAAGAGCGAAGGAGCCACGTCATGACCACCACAGCACTCCGGGCGCTGATCTTCGATGTCGACGGCACGCTGGCCGACACCGAGAGCGCGCACCGCGCCGCCTTCAACCGCGCCTTCGAGGAACTGGGGCTGGGCTGGCACTGGGATGAGGCGCTCTATACCGAGCTGCTGGACATCTCCGGTGGCAAGGAGCGCCTGCTGCACTACTGGCGGCAGGTCAACCCGGATGTCAAGGACCTGAATGGTCATGCGGTGAAGGACACGATCGCGCGTATCCATGAACTCAAGACTGCGCATTACGAAGCTGCGGTCACCAGTGGCGCCGTCGCCCTGCGCCCCGGCGTGCTGGCGCTGATCGACGAGGCGCTGGCCGCCGGCCTGCAGCTGGCGATTGCCACCACCACCTCGCCGGTCAACATCGCGGCGCTGCTGCGCCAGGCGATGGGACCTGGCTGGCGGCACAGCTTCTCGGCCATCGGCGACGCCTCCAGCGCACCGGTCAAGAAACCGCATCCGCAGGTCTACCTGCAGATGCTTGAGGCCCTGCAACTGCAGGCCCGCGAGTGCCTGGCCTTCGAAGACTCGGCCAACGGGCTCGCGGCGGCCACGCTGGCGGGGCTGGCCACCATCATCACGCCGACGCACTACACCCGGAACCACGATTTCGCCAATGCCCTGCGCGTGCTGCCCGATCTGGGCCAGACGCGCCTGGCCGACCTGAAACGCTGGCATGCGGCTCACTGGGCAGGTGAGCGCACGCCGGCCATGGAGTAACTGGAAATGCCCCTGTCCAAACGAACCACCCTCACGCAGTTCCTCATCGAGGAACGCCGTCGCTTTCCTGATGCCCGCGGTGACTTCAACGCGTTGCTGCTGGATGTCGCTCTGGCCTGCAAGGCGATCGCACGCGCCGTGGCCTTCGGCGAGCTCGGCGGCGTGCTGGGCAACCACAACGGCGACAACGGCGCTGCGGTGAACGTGCAGGGCGAGACGCAGAAGAAGCTCGATGTGCTGAGCAACGACCTCTTCACGCGCCTGAACGAATGGGGCGGCCATCTGGCCGGTATGGCCTCGGAAGAGATGGACCTGCCGTACCAGATCCCCGCCAAACACCCGCGCGGCAAGTACCTTCTGGTGTTCGATCCGCTCGACGGCTCCAGCAACATCGACGTCAACGTGTCGGTGGGCAGCATCTTCTCCATCCTGCGTGCACCGCAGGAGACGGTGCAATCCGGGCGCGATGTGACCGAGGTCGACTTCCTGCAGCCCGGCACGCAACAGGTGGCGGCCGGCTATGCGCTCTACGGCCCGACCACCATGCTGGTGCTCACCGTGGGCAACGGCGTCAACGGTTTCACGCTCGACCCGAATCTGGGCGAGTTCATGCTGACGCACCCCAAGATGCAGATCCCGGCCGACACGCAGGAGTTCGCTATCAACGCCTCCAACAGCCGCTTCTGGGAGGCGCCGATCAAGCGCTACGTGGACGAGTGCCTGGCCGGCAAGACCGGCCCTAGGGCCAAGGACTTCAACATGCGCTGGATTGCCTCCATGGTGGCCGAGGCGCACCGCATTCTGATGCGCGGCGGCGTCTTCATGTACCCGCGCGACACCAAGGACCCGAGCAAGAACGGCCGCCTGCGTCTGCTGTACGAGGCCAACCCAGTGGGCTTCATCATGGAGCAGGCCGGCGGGCGCGCCAGCACCGGCCGCCAGCCCATGCTGAGGGTGCAACCCACGTCGTTGCACCAACGCATTGGCCTGATCTTCGGCTCGAAGAACGAAGTCGAGCGCATCGAGCGCTACCACACCGAGCCGGCCAGCATCAAGGACGACAACCCGCTGTTTGCGGAGCGGGGGTTGTTTCGGGTATGAAGACCCCCCTGAGTGCCCTGCGGGCCCTTCCCCCCAGAGGGGGGACGACACCAGTAGCCCGGCGAAGCCGGTTCTACGGTGTCCCCCGATTGATACCGGCGTGGGCGCTTACGCAGGCGTTCGCTCGACCAAAAGAATTTTTAGCTCCAGGAGACCTTTGTGTCTGAACGTCATCCCATCATTGCCATCACCGGTTCGTCCGGCGCGGGTACGTCCACCGTGACGCGTACCTTTGCCAACATCTTCCGCCGCGAGGGCGTGAAGGCGGCCATTGTCGAGGGCGACAGCTTTCACCGCTACGACCGCAAGGAGATGAAGGTTCGCATGGCCGAGGCCGAGAAGGCCGGCAACAAGCACTTCAGCCATTTCGGCGCCGACAACAACCTGTTTGGCGAGCTGGAGGAGCTGTTTCGCACCTATGGCGAATCCGGCCGGGGGCGGGCACGCAAGTACCTGCACAACGAGGAGGAAGCCGCGCCCTACAAGCAGGAGCCGGGTACCTTCACGCCCTGGGAGAGCCTGCCGGAAGACACCGACATGCTGTTCTACGAGGGCCTGCACGGTGCGGTGGTCACGCCGGAGCACAACATCGCCCAGTATCCGGACCTGCGCATCGGCGTGGTGCCGGTGATCAACCTGGAATGGATCCAGAAGCTCTGGCGCGACAAGCACCAGCGCGGCTACAGCACCGAAGCGGTGACCGACACCATCCTGCGTCGCATGCCGGACTACGTGAACTACATCGTGCCGCAGTTCGCCCACACGCACGTGAACTTCCAGCGCGTGCCGATGGTGGACACCTCCAATCCCTTCATCGCGCGTGACATTCCCTCCGCCGACGAGAGCATGGTGGTGATCCGCTTTGCCAATCCCAAGGGCATCGACTTTCCCTACCTGCTGGGCATGATCCATGACTCGTGGATGAGTCGCGCCAACACCATCTGCGTGCCCGGCGGCAAGATGGAACTGGCCATGCAGCTGATCTTCACGCCGTTTGTGTGGCGGATGATGGAAAGAAAAAAACGAGCCCCCTGAGTCGGCTGGCGCCGCCTTCCCCCACGGGGGGACAACGCCAGTGGCCCGGCGGAGCCGGTTCCACGGCGTTCCCCGCATTAACCCCCCTCTCCGTTGCTTTTTTTGCTGTGGCTGACCCGATATGAACACTCCCTCTCCTGAACTGGCCCGTCGCATGGCCAATGCCATCCGCATGCTGGCGGTCGATGCCGTGGAGCAGGCCAAGTCCGGCCATCCGGGCGCGCCCATGGGCATGGCCGACATTGCGGAGGTGCTGTGGAACCGGCATCTCAAGCACAACCCGGCCAATCCGCACTGGCCCGACCGCGACCGCTTCGTGCTGTCCAACGGCCATGGCTCGATGCTGATCTACGCGCTGCTGCACCTCACGGGCTATGACCTGCCGATGGAGGAGCTCAAGCGCTTCCGCCAGCTGCACAGCAAGACCGCCGGTCATCCGGAAGTGGGCATCACGCCGGGCGTGGAGACCACCACCGGCCCGCTGGGCCAGGGCATTGCCAACGCGGTGGGCATGGCGCTGGCCGAGAAGCTGCTGGCCGCCGAATTCAACCGCGACGATGAGGACGGCAGCCACACCATCGTCGACCACCACACCTATGTGTTCCTGGGCGACGGCTGCATGATGGAAGGCATCAGCCACGAGGCCTGTGCGCTGGCCGGCACGCTGCGCCTGTCGAAGCTGATCGCCTTCTATGACGACAACGGCATTTCCATCGACGGCCATGTCGAGGGTTGGTTCACCGACGACACGCCGGCGCGCTTTGCGGCCTACGGCTGGCATGTCATTCCGAATGTGGACGGCCACGACCCGGCGGCGGTGGAAGCGGCGCTGGTGACAGCCCGCCAGCAGGCCGCGCTGCCGCACGGCAAGCCGACGCTGATCTGCTGCAAGACCGTGATCGGCCAGGGCTCGCCCAACAAGGCCGGCACGCACGACGTGCACGGCGCCGCACTGGGTGCCGCCGAGGTGGCGGCTACCCGCGAGGAACTCGGCTGGACGGCGCCGCCCTTCGAGGTGCCGGCCGACATTGCCCAGGCCTGGGATGCCCGCGAACGGGGTGCTGCCGCCGAGCGCGCCTGGCGCCAGCGCTTCGAGGCCTACCGCAGCCAGTACCCGCTGGAGGCGGCTGAGTTTGAGCGCCGCATGGCGGGCGATCTGCTGGCCGACTATGCGGCCCGCTTGCCGCAGTTGTTCGAGGCCATCGCGGCCAAAGCCGATGCCGTGGCCACGCGCAAGGCAAGCCAGAACGCGCTCGACCTGCTGGCTCCCCTGGTACCCGAATTCTTTGGCGGCAGCGCTGACCTGACGGGTTCGAACCTGACCAACTTCAAGGACTGTGTGCGTGCCGGGCGCGACGCCTGGGGCAACCACCTGTCCTACGGCGTGCGCGAGTTCGGCATGGCGGCCATGATGAACGGCTTGGCACTGCACGGCGGCTTCATTCCCTATGGCGGTACCTTCCTGACCTTCAGCGACTACTCGCGCAACGCCATCCGCATGGCCGCGCTGATGAAGCAGCGCGTGATCCATGTCTTCACGCACGACTCCATCGGCCTGGGCGAGGATGGCCCGACGCACCAGTCGGTCGAACACGTGCCCTCGCTGCGCATCATCCCCAACCTCGACGTCTGGCGTCCGGCCGACGGGCTGGAGACGGCGGTGGCCTGGGCCTGCGCCATCGAGCGCCGTGACGGTCCCAGCGCGCTGGCCCTGTCGCGCCAGAATCTGCCGCGTCTGGCAGCGCGGGCCGAGTTGGCGACGCACATCCGTCGCGGCGGCTACATCCTGGCCGAGCAGGACGCGCCGCAGGCGGTGATCATCGCCACCGGGTCCGAGACCATGCTGGCCATGCAGGCGCATGAGCTGTTGGCCAAGGAGGGGATCGCCACGCGCGTGGTGTCCATGCCTTGCACCAATGTGTTTGACCGGCAGCCACAGTCCTACCAGGACGCCGTACTGCCCCTGGACCTGCCCGCGGTGGCGGTAGAGGCAGCGCACCCGGACTTCTGGCGCAAGTACGTCGGCCGCACCGGCCGCGTGGTCGGCATTGCGAGCTTTGGCGAGTCGGCACCCGCGCCGGCGCTGTACCAGCACTTCGGCATCACCGCCGAGGCGGTGGCGCAGGCGGTGCGCGAACTGGTGGCCGCACCGGCCGTGGCCGCTGTGTAAGCTCGCCCCTTTTTGCCTGTTGCCATGACCCTGCGTACTGCCCCTGCCTTCGACCTCGTGATGTTCGACCTCGACGGCACGCTGATCGAGACGGCTCCCGAAATCTGCGATGCCGTCAACGACACGCTGCGGGCCTTCGAGCTGCAGACGGTGCCGCAGGACAACGTCAACCGCTGGATCGGCCACGGCACGCGCGAACTGCTGATCCAGGCGCTGGCCCACGTGCGCCAGCAGCCGGTGGAGGCGATCCGCACTTCCGAAGTCCTGCCGATGATCGCGGCCGAGTTCGACCGCCACTACCAGCGCCGTTGCGGCACCCGCAGCGCGCTCTATCCGCATGTGCGCACGGCGCTCCAGGCCCTGCGCGGGCAAGGTGTGCGGCTGGCGGTGGTGACCAACAAGGAGGCGCGCTACACGCGCACCGTGCTGGAGGCGCACGACCTGGTGCCGATGTTCGACCGCGTCATCAGCGGCGACAGCCTGCCGACCAAGAAGCCCGACCCGGCTGGCGTGCGCAGCTGCCTGGCGCAGTTCGAGGTGGCACCGGCGCGCGCGCTGTTTGTCGGCGATTCGTCGATCGACGCCGTCACCGCGCGCAATGCCGGCGTGCCGGTCTGGCTGCTGCCCTATGGCTACAACATGGGCCAGCCCATCGAGGCCTGCGGGCCGGACCGCGTAATCGCGGATTTTTCAGTGCTACTGAATCGATAGCTGTTGGCGCACATCAGATATGGGCTGAGGCCTGATTTCATTCATAAAACAGACGAGGAGACGAGGGTGACGATCAAGGTAGGTATCAACGGCTTCGGCCGCATCGGACGCATGGTGTTTCGCGCGGTGGCCCAGGAGCGGGAGTTCTCGGACATCGAGATCGTGGCCATCAACGACCTGCTGGAGCCGGACTATCTGGCCTACATGCTGCAGTACGACAGCGTGCATGGTCGCTTCCAGGGCACGATCGCCGTCGACGGCAAAGACCTGATCGTCAACGGCCGTCGCATCCGTCTGACGGCCGAGAAGGATCCGACCGCCCTGGCCTGGGGTTCCGTGGGCGCTGACGTGGTGGTGGAATCCACCGGTCTGTTCCTGACCGAAGAGAGCTGCCAGAAACACCTGGCCGCTGGCGCCAAGAAGGTGGTGCAGTCAGCGCCCTCCAAGGACAGCACGCCCATGTTCGTTTATGGCGTGAACCACGCCAGCTACGCGGGCCAGGCCATCGTGTCAGCGGCGTCCTGCACCACCAACTGCCTGGCCCCGGTAGCCAAGGTGCTGAACGACCGGTTCGGCATCAAACGCGGCCTCATGAGCACGGTGCACGCCGCCACCGCTACGCAGAAGACGGTGGACGGCCCCTCCAGCAAGGACTGGCGTGGTGGTCGCGGCATCCTGGAGAACATCATTCCCAGTTCCACCGGTGCCGCCAAGGCCGTGGGCGTGGTGATTCCCGAGCTGAACAAGAAGCTCACCGGCATGGCCTTCCGCGTGCCGACCTCCGACGTGTCGGTGGTCGACCTGACCGTGGAATTGAACAAGGCTGCCAGCTACGAAGAGGTCTGTGCCGCCATGAAGGCGGCCAGTGAGTCGGGCCCGCTCAAGGGCGTGCTGGGCTACACGACAGACAAGGTGGTCTCCACCGATTTCCGCGGTTGTGCCCTGCCGTCGATCTTCGACGCCGAGGCTGGCATTGCGCTGGACGCGACCTTCGTCAAGGTGGTGGCCTGGTATGACAACGAGTACGGCTACACCTGCAACATGCTGCGCTTCCTGCAGCATGTGGCGCGGGGCTGAAGCGGGGAGCAAGTCATGAAATTCCTGCGTTTCAGCGACGTCATCCAGAGCGGCTTTGCCAAGAACAAGCGCGTCTTCATCCGCGCCGACCTGAACGTGCCACTGTCGCCCCCCACGCTGCGCTGCCCCCCCGAGGGGGGCACAGCCGCCTTGGGGCGGCCCGGCGGCGGCTGGGACGACCCGGCGCGCATCACCGAAGACACCCGCATCCGCGCCTCGCTGCCCTGCATCCAGATGGCGCTGGACGCCGGTGCTGCGGTCATGGTCACCTCCCACCTGGGTCGCCCCACCGAAGGCGAGATGAAGCCCGAAGACAGCCTGGCCCCGGTGGCCAAGCGCATGGCCGAACTGCTGGGTCGTGAAGTGCCGCTGGTGGCCAACTGGA